>WBZO01001706.1_pt1 | contig 32606 bp, 30 predicted proteins | sample 5204261 | NCBI WGS metagenome assembly WBZO01 (sample SAMN12412400, study PRJNA552823) | activated sludge metagenome | isolation source: activated sludge from anammox sidestream of wastewater treatment plant... | place: USA: North Carolina | collected 2017-09
AGAGCCCCGACGGCGGAGAGGGCGGGATTCGTAACCGGAGCGAAGCGGAGGTCTAAATCCCGCCCGATCAGCGGTGAGGCGAGGGGCTCGACGTGCCCCTCACCCAGGGAGGGGCACGGAGAGCCCCGACGGCGGAGAGGGCGGGATTCGAACCCGCGGTCGGGTTTTAGCCCGACGCCCGCTTAGCAAGCGGGTACCTTCGGCCACTCGGTCACCTCTCCGAAGGAATGGCCGATCTACTGCGCCCCGGGCCGCGGCGCAACAGGAGCCCACGTCTTGCCGTCCCTAGATGAGCTTCGGGCGTTTTTCGCCCGCGACTTTCCGCAGGCGACCGTCACGATCGAGGAGATCCGGGAGGGCTGGGCCCGGGTCCGGCAGGCGGTCGGGACCGCCCAGCTCCGCCCCGGCGGCACCGTCTCCGGGCCGGTCATGATGGCCACGGCGGACGCCGCGAGCTACGCCGCCATCCTCTCGGAGATCGGCATCGTCCCGCTCGCCGTGACGACCAGCCTCAACATCAACTTCCTCCGGCGGCCGGCGGCGGACGCGGCGATCGTCTGCGAGGCGACGCTCCTCAAGCTGGGGAGCCGCCTCGCAGTGACCGAGATGCGGATCTGGTCGGAGGGCGACGACGCGCTCGTCGCGCACGCGACCGCGACGTACTCGATCCCGCCTCGGCCTCGGGATCAGAAGAACGTGTAGCCGAGCGTGCCGGTGAGGAGGTTCAGCGCGTTGCCGGTGAAGAAGCGGTCGTAGCGGACGGCGAGCGTGAAGTAGCTCGACTCGCAGCAGTGGCCGAAGTGCAGGAGCGCCTCGGGGCTGATCCCGGCGCGGAACGGCTCGCGGTTGCCCGCGACTTCGATCGTGGAGCCGAGGCCGCCGCCCACGCCGACGACCCAGTCGCTCGGGTGATGGATGTAGCGGTAGCCGGGGCGCACGAAGACGCCGACGCCGCGGTTGCTCGCGACGATGCCCGGCTCGAGCATCACGCGATGCGGGCGGTGCAGGTTGACGTTCCACGTGCCCTGCTTGCGCGTGCACGTGGCGGGCGGAAAGAGCGGCAGCGACCACGGCCAGGAGACGACGAAGGCGGGGGTCTCCGCGCGGAGCTGCGCGCCGAGGTGCGGGATGATCGACGCGAGGAGGACGCCCCCGGAGGTGCCGAGCCCCTCGAGGAGCTTGCCCCACGGCGCGCCGAGCACGAGGTCCGGCTGCGGGTAGACGTAGGGCGTCGCGGGCTGCTGCTTCTGCCACGCGGCGAGCTCGCGATCGTTCTTGGCGCGGAGCTCCTTGCAGGCGGTCGGGCCGTCGGCCGTCTCGATCTGCTGCTCCTCCGCCTGCGCGATCGAAGGGGCGATCGCGCCGGAGGTGGAAGCGGCGAGGAAGAGCGCGAGATGGACCGCGCGGCGCACGCGGCCACTCTACCCGCAAGTCAGTCGAATCGGAACGTCTTGCCGACGGTGACCGCGTCTCCGCTGAACGCGGGGATCTTCGTCTTCTTGAACTGTCCGGCGAAGCACTTCGCGACCGGCGTGCCGACCCACGGCCCCTTGTCGACCGTCGCGGTGGCGACGGCGCCGGCCGGCGTGAAGGTGATCATCACGTGGCCTTCGCCCTTCTCGGCGTTGGTCGCGCGGCACTTCTGCAGATCGACGGAGCTGATCGCGAGCGCGGCGGCCTCGCGATCGAACGGGGGCGCGGCCTCCTTCGGCGGGGGCGGGGGCGCGGGCGCGGCGGCCGCGGGCTTCTTCGCCTTCTTCTTCGGCGCGGCATCGGCCGCCGTTGCTCCGGAGACAACGGCGCATGCGAGCGCGCCCAGCGCGAGGAGAAGAGGAACGCGGCGGATCATGAGCTTTCGCGGAAGCAACGAAGGTGCCGCCCGATCGGACGCACGCCCGGTGCTCGATCGTCGGATCGCCCGCGCTTCCCGGACCGGCAAGTGATCCGATCATGGATAGGAGGATCACCACGTGCCGCCCGTGGCCCTCGGCGGTATGAGGTCGTGATGCGCCTCGCGCGTGCGCTCGCGTGCCTGATCCTCGTCGCGTGCGCGCGCGAGACGTCAGAGAGACCGGGGCCGCACGCGCCGTCCCCATCGACGTCGCCGTCGCCGTCGCACGCGGCGCTGCCGCTCCCCGAGACCGCGTTCCAGGGACCGGAGGCGGATGCCGGACGCGCCACGATGGACGAAGGCGATCGCTTCGCCACGCGCCGCATCGGACCCGAGGGCGGCGGAGACGGGACGCGATGGCACGGGGCGCGGATCGATCTCGACGTGAAGGGCGCCGACCTGCAGGACGTCTTCCGCCTCATCGCCGACGTGGGGAAGGTGAGCATCGTCGTCGCCGGCGAGGTGAGCGGGACGATCACCCTGAAGCTGAAGGGCGTCCCGTGGGATCAGGCGCTCGACGTGGTGGCGAGGGCGAAGGGCCTGACGCTCGAGCGCGATGGGAACGTGATCGTCGTCCACCCGCGCTGAGAACGACTAGACTGCGCGGTCTTCGAGATGGCCGAGGCGAAGCTCACCGAACTGCCGGACAAGGACGCGCCGAGCGACGTCATCCTCACGACGTTCCTCGCGTACGTGAGCGCGCGCGGGCTCGATCTCTACCCGGCGCAGGAGGAGGCCATCCTCGAGCTGCTCGAGGGGAACAACGTCATCCTCAACACGCCGACGGGCTCGGGCAAGTCGCTCGTCGCGGAGGCGGCGCACTACCACGCGCTCGTGCGCGGGGAGCGCTCGTTCTACACCTGCCCGATCAAGGCGCTCGCGAACGAGAAGTTCTTCGCGCTCGCGCGCACGTTCGGCGCGGAGAACGTGGGGCTCATGACCGGCGACGCGACGGTGAACCGCGACGCGCCGATCATCTGCGCGACGGCCGAGGTGCTCGCGAACATCGCGCTCGCGGAGGGCAAGCGCGCGGACGTCGACGTCGCCATCCTCGACGAGTTCCACTACTACGCCGACCGCGATCGCGGCGTCGCCTGGCAGATCCCGCTGCTCGCGCTGCCGAACACACGCTTCCTCCTGATGAGCGCGACCTTCGGCGACCCCGAGCCGTTCGAGAAGCACCTCACGCGGCTCACCGGCAAGCGCACCGCCGTGGTGCGCTCGTTCGATCGTCCGGTGCCGCTCGACTTCGAGTACCGCGAGACGCCGCTGCACGAGACCGTGCACGACCTCGTGTCGAAGGGGCGCTTCCCCGTCTACATCGTCAACTTCACGCAGCGCGCCTGCGCCGAAGAGGCGCAGAACCTCATGAGCATGGACTACTGCTCGAAGGAGGAGAAGAAGCGCATCGCCGAGACGCTCGCGCAGGGCAACGCGCGCTTCGACTCGCCTTACGGGCGCGAGATCCAGCGCTTCATCCGCCACGGCATCGGCATCCACCACGCGGGGCTCCTCCCGAAGTACCGCCTGCTCGTCGAGAAGCTCGCACAGAAGGGGCTGCTCAAGATCATCAGCGGCACCGACACGCTCGGCGTCGGCGTGAACGTGCCGATCCGCACCGTCCTCTTCACGAAGCTGTGCAAGTACGACGGCGAGAAGACGGCGATCCTGAGCGTGCGCGACTTCCAGCAGATCAGCGGCCGCGCGGGCCGGAAGGGCTTCGACGATCGCGGCAGCGTCGTCGCGCAGGCGCCCGAGCACGTCATCGAGAACCTCCGTCTCGAGGCGAAGGCGGGCAACGATCCGGTGAAGAAGAAGCGGATCGTCCGGAGGAAGCCGCCCGAGCACGGCTACGTGCACTGGGACAAGGGCACCTTCACGCGCCTCTTGGAGTCGCAGCCGGAGTCGCTGGTATCGCGCTTCTCCCTCTCGCACGGCATGGTGGTCAACGTCGTGGCGCGCGAGGAGGACGGCGGGTGCATGGCGCTCGCGCGGCTCATCAAGGCCTCGCACGAGCGCGACGCGCACAAGCGCATCCTCGGCAGGCAGGCGCTCGAGATGTACAAGGCGCTCGAGGGCGCCGGGATCCTGGAGCGGGAGTACGACGACGAGGGACGGCGGCGCATCGTCGTGAACGCCGACCTCGGCGAGGACTTCTCGCTCCACCACGCCCTGTCGCTCTGGCTGCTCGACACGGTCAAGCAGCTCGAGGAGACGAGCCCGACCTACGCCCTCGACGTCCTCACCCTCGTCGAGTCGATGCTCGAGAACCCCGAGGTGATCCTCAACCGGCAGCTCGACAAGCTGAAGACCGAGAAGGTCGCGGAGCTCAAGGCCGCCGGCGTCGAGTACGAGGAGCGGATGGCGGAGCTGGAGAAGCTCGAGTACCCGAAGCCGAACCGCGAGTTCATCTACGGGACCTTCAACGAGTTCGCGCTGAAGCACCCCTGGGTGAAGGCCGAGAACATCCGCCCGAAGTCGATCGCGCGCGACATGATCGAGAACGTCATGTCGTTCACCGAGTACGTGCGCGAGTACGGGCTCGAGCGCGTCGAGGGGCTGCTCCTCCGGTACCTGTCCGACGTCTACAAGACGCTCGTGCAGACCGTGCCCGCCTGGGCGAGGAACGACGCGGTCGAGGACATGGTGACGACGTTCGGCGCGGTCGTGCGGCAGGTCGACGCCAGCCTGCTCGACGAGTGGGAGCGCCTCAAGAACCCCTACGAGCTGTTCGAGCCGCCGAAGGAGACCGGCCTGCTCGAGCCGCAGGGATCGCTCGACGTCACGAAGGACGAGAAGGCCTTCACCGTGCTCGTTCGCAACGAGGTGTTCCGGCTCGTCCGTGCGCTGGCCCGGGCCGATTGGATGGAATGTGCACGCATCGTCGCGCCTGCGCCGGAGCTCGAGGCGCGCGAGGCGGCTCGCATCGAGACCGAGATGAAGCCGTTCATCGCGGAGCACTCGGCGATCCGCGTCGATCCCGAGGCACGCGCGCCGAAGCACATGCACGTGGAGCGCGGCGAGGGGTCGTGGCGCGTGCGGCAGACGCTGCTCGATCCCGAGGGCCACGACGACTGGTTCTTCGAGGCGACCATCGATCTCGAGCGGTCGCGTGCCGCGGGGCGCCCCGTCCTCGCGCTCGAGCGGATCGCGACGTAGAATCCAGAAGGACCGTGGCGAAGAAGAACCTCCCCGTCGTGGGCAAGCCGCCCGCGAAGAAGCCGACGATGGAGGTCGCGCGCTCGCGCCTCGGGGGCCGCCTCGACGGCGGACCTCCGCCCGCGGGCCTCGCGCCCGGTCGCGTGGTCACGTTCGCGCTCGCGAGCGGGCGAAGACGCGCAGGCGTGGTCGTCTATGCGGGCGCCGACGAGGTCCACGTGCTGCTCGATCCGGTCCGGCTCCGCCGCCTCCCGCCGAGCGAGGTCGAGGCGCACGACGGGCCGCTCGAGGACGAGCTCGTGAAGCTCGCCGCCGAGGCGCGCGTGTTCGGCGGCATGGTGGAGGGCCAGGCGATCCGCTATGCGGACGACGCGGGCACCTTGATGGACGGGAAGCTGATCGAGAAATGCCGCTGGGGCGCGCTCGTCGCCCGCGACGACGGCGCGGTGGTCGCCGTCGGCTTCCGCAAGCTCTGGCCGGCGCCCGCCATGGGCAGCGCGAGCGCATGAAGCCCGATCTCGAGGACGTGCTGCGGCAGCTGCTCGAGACGAGCAAGGAGACCGGCGAAGTCTCGCTCGACACGCTCGGCGAGGCGCTGGGCGTGCACGCCATCTCGACGGACGACGTCGACGCCATCATGCACGCGCTGGAGGCCGAGGGCCGGCGCGTGATCGGCCCCGAGGGCGGCGGCGGCGAGGAGCGCCTGCGCGTCGTGGTGACGACCGCACGCGCGCTCGTCGTCGAGCTCGGACGGAAGCCGAGCGTCGTCGAGATCGCGTCGCGGTCGGGCCTCGCCGTCGAGGACGTGCGACAGGCGCTCGCGCTCGCCAAGGTGATTCAGCGCTGAGCCGTGTGGCGGGCGACGATCGCGATGAGGTCCTCGGCCGGGAACGGCTTCTCGAGCACGCCCGTCACACCGGGGGCGTTCGCGGCTGCGCCGACGTCGAGGTTCCCCGAGACGAGATAGAAGGGCGTGGGGCGGCCCATGCGCTCGAGGACCTCGAGCCCGCTCAGCGCGCGCATGCGGTAGTCGCAGAAGACCACCGCCGCGTCGTGCGTCTGGAGATACGCGACCGCGGCGACCGGATCGGTGAACGTGACGATCGGCACCCCTCGCGCGCCGAGGATCATCTCGAACACGCGGCAGAGCCCCGGCTCGTCGTCGACGTACACGACGGGGGCGTTCACGGGGCGATCCGGGGGAGAATCACGATGAAACGCGTCGTCGGCGCCGCTCCATCGTACGTGATCGTGCCCCCGTGACGCTCGACGATGCTCCGGCTGATGCTGAGACCGAGGCCGGTGCCCTCGCCCACCTTCTTCGTGGTGAAGAACGCGCGGAACAGCTCGTCGACGACCTCGGGCGGGACGCCCGGCCCCGAGTCCTCGACCGCGATCCGGACGCTCTCGGCGTCGTCCACGACGTGGACGCGGATCCGTCGCCGGTCGGAGTCGCGCACCGCGTCGATGGCGTTGTTCAGGAGGTTCACGAGGACCTGCTCGAGCTCGACCGACCGACCCCGCACCCGCGCATCGCTCGCGACGTCGACCGCGAGCTCGACGCCGTGGTCCCGCATCCGCGCGTTGCACAGCCCGACGGCCTCCTCGACGAGCCTCGCCACGGCGATCTCCTCGGGGGGATCGTTCTTCGACTGGCGCGTGAAGCGCCGCAGCCCCTGCACGATCTTCCCGGCGCGCGCGGTGGCGCCGCGGATCGCGCGCACGGCCTCGTCGATCCGCGCTTCGTCGCCGGGCGCGTGGGCATCCTGGAGGGAGAAGGCATAGGCGTCGATGATCCCCAGCGGGTTGTTCAGCTCGTGCGCGACGCCGGCGGCGAGCTGTCCGACCGTCGCGAGCTTCGATGCCTGGATCGCCTTGAGCCGCTCGTTCTCGAGATCGCTCTCGAGCGCGCGCTGTGCCGTCAGGTCCTCGATGAGCGACCAGATGTACGTCTGGCCCTCGCGCTCGACGAGGAAACCGTTGAGCCGCACGGGCACGAGCGTGCCGTCCTTCCGGATGAACTCCTTCTCGTAGGGGCCGTAGCGCCTCTGCGTCCGGAGCGTCTCGAGCTGCAGCTTCTCCTGGGCGTCGTACTTGCGCGGCGTGAGCTGCCAGTAGGTGAGGCCGCCGTCGGCCTCTTCGGGCGAGTAGCCGATGATCTCGCAGAAGGCGCGGTTCGACTGCAGCCAGAGACCGTCGAGCGTGCAGAGGTTGAGGCCGATCGGCGACTGCTCGAACAGGGCGCGGATCAGGCTCGCGTGCTCGTCGAGGCTCCGGCGCGTCCGCACCTGCTCGGTGATGATCTCGGCGTAGATGATGATGCCGGAGACGCGGCCCTCGGCCTCGCCCCACGGCGTCACGACCCATCTCAGGTGCTCGGTCGTCCCGTCGGATCGCGTGAACGCATCGAGATCGCGGGTCACCGTCTCGCCCGCGAGGCCGCGCTCGTTGACCCGCCGGTATTGCTCCGGGAGATCCGGGAACACCTCGTAGTGCTTCCGGCCGGTGAGGTCCCCTCCGTCCTCGAGCCCATGCACGCGCAGCCACGCACGATTGTGCGCGACGTAGCGCATGTCGCGATCGAAGACGGCGGCCGCGAGCGGCAACGTCCTCAGCGTCTCCTCGAAGAGCCTTGCCCCCGCCGCCACGCCCGCATGGAAGCACTCACGGCATGACGCGTCGACGGTCTTCGCGCGCCCGAGGTCGAGCCGCGCGAGCGAGAGCGCGCCCTCGAGCGCGCGCTCGCGGGCGCCGGACATCCTCGCGAGCGCGCCCGGAGCTCGCGGAGACGTCCTCGACGGCGCCTGGTGAACCGTGACGGTAGCCGAAAGGGCTACGAGTTGCGCTCGACGCTACACGTTCCGGCTACTCGCGCGCGCAAGGGCGCCGATCTCCACGGATTGCTCGCGGCACATGGCCTGCACTCGGCCAAGACGGTCTTCTCGACACGTCCACCATCGAAGGGGCATTCATGAAGAACATCGATCGTGCTGCCGCATTCGTCTCGAAGAGCTTCCAACCGGCCGGTTCCTACCTCTCACTCCTGGCGGTCTCGACCCTCGCCCTCGTGGCCTGCGCAGCTCCAGGTTCGACCGACGAGCCGGTCCTCGCCGAGTCGACGTCGAGCGCCAGCCAGGAGCTCGTGATCGACCCGTGCCAGCCGGCCGTGAGGACGGAGCTCGAGTCGATCGTCGAGAACGTACGTCAGACCTACGCGGCGGCGAAGACGACCGGCTGGTCCATCGGCCTCGTCCGACGTCAGTCCAACAACCTGAGATGCGTGATCAGCGGAAGCGACGGGTTCGCGCGGAGCGCGCAGGACCCCCAGTACCGCGCCTACACGACGTCGACCCGGCAGAACATCGCGAGCGTCTCGAAGGTCTTCATGGCCGCGAGCATCCTCGACATCCTGAAGCAGAAGGGCATGGGCGTCGATACGCCTATCTGGGGGTGGTTGCCGTCGGACTGGGACTTCACGAACGCCACGCTGACGATCACGTTCCGTCACCTCCTGAGCCACACGTCGGGGCTTGGCAAGACGCCGGACGACCTCGCATCCATCAAGTCGTGGTTCGCGAACGCGACGGACGTCAACGTCGGGAACGCCTCGTACAGCAACGCGGGGTACGTCCTGCTCCAGTATCTGTTCGCGCGGCTTGCAGCCCCGGGATCGTTCAGCGCCACGCAGACGCGCTTCGGCGTCGGCCCGCTCGGTGATCAGTACCTGAGCGGGCTCCTCTTCGAGGAGCACATCCGCCAGAACTACCTGTTGCCGTTCAACATCAAGTCACCGACGGCGGTCTTCAACGACACCACCGACGCCTACGCGTACCCGCAGGGCTCGCGATCGAACCCGATCTTCGCGCAGGGCGCGTACCGCTCCGATCGCATCGACCACCGACCGTGGGCCGGCACCGGCGGCATCAGCGCGAGCGCCAGAGACGTCGCGCAGTTCCTCGACCGTCTCCACAACGACGAGCTCTTCGAGGAGAAGGTGGTGACGTCGATCGAGACCAACGCGTTTGGCTACGACGGCTGGGCGAAGATGCCCAACGCGCGCGACGCGTACCTGAAGAAGGGCGGCAATCTCCCGATGCTGAACGACTCGACGCGACAGTTCAAAGCGATGGCATTTGCGCTTCCGTCGAAGCAGACCTACGCGGTCCTGACGGTCAACGACACGTCGGATCTCGAGCCTACCTTCCAGGCCGCCTGGGAGGCCCGGACGCTCTCGCCCTGATCGTGACGCGGAGGATGCTCGAGGGATGAAGTGCTCTTCGTCTCCTCGGGCGTCACTCGCCCGCCTTGAGCCCATGACGCCGCAACAACCGGTAGAGCGAGACACGGTGAAGGCCCGCCTCGGCCGCCATGCCGTCGACGCGGCCCCCATGCGCGACGAGGAGCTGTTCGAGGTACCTCTTCTCGAAGGCGTCGAGCGCCCGGCGGCGCGCGTCCGCGTAGACGCCGCGGTCCACGGTGCGTGCGCGGCTGCTGTCCACGGCCTCGACGTCGTCCCCGAGCGGCAGCTCGCGCTGGAAGACGACACAGCGCTCGAGGTAGTTGCGGAGCTCGCGCACGTTACCGGGCCAGGCGAACCCCTTCAGGCGCCCGAGAAAGGCCGGCGTGCACAGCGCCGCCACCAGCTCGGGGCTCGCGCCGATGCGCGTGAGCAGGCGTTCGACGAGCAGAGGGATGTCGTCGGCACGCTTGCGCAGCGGCGGGAGCTGCACCTTCACGACGGCGAGGCGGAAGTAGAGATCGGAACGGAAGCGCCCTGCGTTGACGGCAGTCCGCAGATCGCGGTTCGTGGCCGCGACGATCCTCACGTCCACCGGCGCCCGCGCGTTCGAGCCCAGGCGCCGGATGTCCTTGCGCTCGAGCACGCGGAGGAGCTTCGGCTGCAGGTCGAGCGGGAGCTCCCCGATCTCGTCGAGGAAGATGGTGCCGCCGCGCGCCTCCTCGAAGGCTCCGATCCGGCGGGCCGTCGCCCCGGTGAACGCGCCCTTCTCGTGCCCGAACAGCTCGCTCTCGAGGAGGTTCGCCGGGAGTGCTCCGCAGTCCACGACGACGAGGGGTCCGTCCCTCCGCGGGCTCGCAACGTGCAGGGCCTCGGCTGCACCTTCCTTGCCCGTGCCGGTCTCGCCTTCGATGAGGACGGTCGCGTCCGTGCGCGCCGCGCGCGCCAGCGCGGCGAACGCGACGCGCATGGCGGGCGAGGCCCCCACGAGCGGCCCGAGCTGGGTCGCCTCGAACACGACGCGCGGGGCGGCGCTCTCGAATCCGAGCGCGTCCATTCGCCACGAGGGCGCGTACGATTGGCAGCTCACGCGGCGAGCCGCTTCGGCCGAGGAGCAGCGCCGGTCATCCTCGCGAGCGCGACGCGCATCGACTCGCGGGCGCCTTCGTCGATGACGTCACCGTGCGCGACGACGACGCGCTCGTAGTCCCATGCGAGGACGGCGCTCGCGCTCTCGGCGGCCGCGGCCGCGTCCTTGGTGAGCCAGCGCCACATCCGGCTCTGCGCGGGCTTGCCGTACGCCCCGGAGACGAACCGGAGGAACATCCGCATCGCGAACGACGAACAGCTCTGCACGTTGAACACGAGGTCGGTGACGACGAGGGACCGAGACGGCCGGTGGAAGAGCACGTGCTCGTTCATCGCCGGCGCGCCGTCGACACGTCGGACCTCGAGCTCTCCGTCCTCGCCGAGACCGGGGATCGACCCCTGCTGGGGCAAGGGATCGAAGGAGAGGCCGGGCACCTTCCTGGCGAGGCCCTGTGGGCCGAGCACGCGCGCCTTCGGCCAGCGCTCGGTCGCAGCCTTCAGGAACATGTTGTGGAAGCAGTTCGGCGCGAGGATCGCCTCGACCTCGCCCAGCTCGTCGATCGCCTTTGCTGCGGCGGCGTCGAACGCGAGCGGCGAATGGATCACGAGCCCGCCGCTCACGAGGCGCAGGATCGTGGTGCGCGCGGGCATCCGCATGCCGGCGGGAAGGCGGAGATCCTGCTCGAAGCCGAGGACGTTCTCTGCGATGGGCGTCAGCATGGCTCGATTAGTAAAGCACGCCTGACCAATTCGTCAAGCACGCTTGACTATCTCCTCGATGGTGGTTCAGTGGGCATGTGGTGTCCGACGCCTATCGCGACAAGCTGGAGAGGGAGAAGGCGCAGCGCACGGTGCAGCTCCTGTTCAAGGCCGCACGCCTGCTGAACGAGCGTGCGCTCGCGCGCGTGCAGCGCCGGACCGACGCCCGCGTCCGCGTGGCGCACACGGCGCTCTTCCCGCACGTCGACCTCGACGGAACGCGGCTCACCGAGCTGGCGAAGCGCCTCGGGATGACGAAGCAGGCGGCGGGGCAGCTCGTCGACGAGCTCGTGGAGATGGGCGTCCTCGAGCGCGTGCCCGATCCGGCCGATGCGCGCGCGAAGCTGGTGAGGTTCAGCAAGAAGGGTCGGCGCGGACTGCTCGAAGGGCTGGAGATCCTGCGCGGGATCGAGGACGAGATGCGCGAGCTGGTCGGCGAGGCGAACATGCGCGCGATGCACGACGCGCTGGCGGCGATCATCGCCTCGGTCGAGACGGAGAATCAGGCCGGAAAATAGGCCCGCCCTCGTCGGTTGCGGCCGGGCCGTCGCGCGCTAGGCTCCCCGTCCGCCCGATGTTGAAGCAGGCCACCCTTGACGTGCTCGCGCGCGCCGCCGAGATCGGGCTCCCCGAGGCGGCGGGCGTCCCCGCGTCCGCTCACGATCCCTTCCTTCGTCCGATCATCCGCAAGAACGTCCGGCGCGCGATCGCCGATGCCTCCGCCGCGACACGCTCGCCGCGCGGCGACCACGTCCTGCGCCTCGCGTTCCTGCGCGCGCATCCCTCGACGCCGCCGGGGATCGACCCCGACGACGCCCGCGCGGTCGCCGACGCCTTCGAGGCGCTCGCCAAGCCGTACCTGCCGGAGCGGCCGGCTTCGACGTCCGCGCACGTGAGCGCGCAGGGCAGCGCGTACCGCGTGTCGGCGCGCGATCGCGATCAGGACGCGATCGAGGCGCCGCCTCGCCCGAAGCGGAAGCCCTGGCCGGTGACGTCCTCGGTGCTCGGCATGCTCGTCGTGAGCGCCCTCGTCGTCGCCGGAGTGGTGATCGCGCCGTACGCCCTGCCGTCATCCCTCCAGAGGTTCGCCAGGACGCCGTTCGGCAAGGCCCTCGGAGAGCCGCTCACCGACGTGGTCGTCGCCTCCGGCGCGAAGGGATCGCCCGCGCGGCGCAGCCAGACGCGCGCCGCGATGTCGACGCCGCAGATCGAGAAGCAGATCGGCGCAGCGGCGTTCGCGGATCTCGGCAACCTGCTCGACGCGATCCCCGAGGCGACGCGCTCGCCGGCCGAGAGCGCCGACGACGCGCTTCGCCCGCTGCTCGATCACGTCAACGCGCTCGACGCGGAGCTGGCGAAGGCGCACGTGCCGGCGCTGCTCCACGTGTACGCGAGCGGATACCCGGGCAAGCGCAGCGTCTGGGTCACGAGCTACTTCGTCGAGGACCGGAGCGAGGTCACGATCGACGATCAGACGCTCCGCATCGCGCGCGGGCGCAGGCTCGACGAGCTGAACCTCCGGGACAGCGCGCTCTACAAGGGGGACCTCGAGGACTGGGCGATCGTCTCGCTCGATCACATCGACGAGCAGCTCGTACAGGTGCTGCTCACGCCGCTCGCGAAGGGCACCCCGATGGGCCCCGAGGAGTGGCGCGACACGGACAGGAGCCCGCAGGCGGAGCTCGCGCGCGTCGCGAGCAAGCTCGTCGCCTCCGAGGTCTTCGCGTACGCGAAGCTCGACGCGGAAGCCGCCCTGACGCTGCACTCGGCGATCGCGCGGCGCAACGACGCGATGGTGTCGATGAACAAGATGGGCCTCGACGTCGAGGCCACGTCGCGCATCCGTCTGTCGCCGTCCCTCGTGCGCAACCTCGAGCGCTGGGAAGGCACCTCGTTCGAGCGCAAGCTCGCCGGCGAGGTCCTCCGCATCGACAGCCGCATGAAGGTGTACGCGAAGCCGCTCGCGCCGGTGATCGCCGAGCTCGCGCGCATCCAGGAGGACCAGTTCGCGGGCCGGCTCGCCGCACGGAAGACGAAGGAAGCCGGCGCCGACGTCATGGTCTCGCGTCACGACGCGATGCTCGCGTCCATGCTCGCGGCGCTCTCGCGACCTCAGCCCTGCCCGCGGCTCGCGCTCTGGCTCGACATCCGCCTCGCGAACGACGCGTATGCGCCCTGGGAGGACCGGCACGCCGCGCAGAAGGCGCTCATGGCGCTCTTCGACGCGCTCGGCACGCCCGCGGCGGGACCGGACGAGCCCTTCGCCGTCCGCGCGAAGGCGCTGCTCGAGGCGCCGCCCGAGAAGCTCCGCGAGGCCGCGGCGAAGGCCCATGCGACCGAGCTCGGCCGTCCGCCGCCCGTGCTGTCGCGCAAGCCGCTCTGAGGACCGTTCGTGGGCCGGCAACAATCCGTTGCCGCCTCGCCGCCTTCTGCCCTCCGTTCCTCGTCCTTACTGTGAGCGCCATGACCCGAACGATCGAACGCAGTGTCCGCGGGATGAGGACGAGCGACGGCGCCGGCGTGAAGCTGACCCGTCTGATCGGAACGCCGGTGCTCCGCAGCGTGGACCCGTTCCTCATGCTCGACGACTTCGGCTCGGACGATCCGAACGACTACATCGCCGGGTTCCCCGAGCACCCGCATCGCGGCTTCGAGACCATCACGTACATGGTCCAGGGCCGCTTCCGTCACCGGGACAACAAGGGGCACGAGGTCGTGTCCGACTCGGGGAGCGCGCAGTGGATGACCGCCGGGCGCGGGATCGTGCACGCGGAGATCCCCGAGCAGCGCGAGGGCGCGATCCGCGGTTTCCAGCTCTGGCTCAACCTGCCGGCGAAGGACAAGATGCGTGAGCCCGAGTACCGCGCGTTCGAGCGCGACCGCATCCCGGTCGTGAAGCTCGAGGGCGGCGCGGTGGCCAACGTCCTCGGCGGGCGCATCGGCGACGTCGAGGGCCCGATCGCCGGGCGTACGACCGAGCCGATCTACGTCGTCGTCTCGTTGCAGGCGGGCACCTCCGGGACGGTCCCGGTCCCGACGGGGCACCGCGGCTTCGTCTACGTCTTCGACGGCACCTCCGTCCTCGCGGGCGGGAAGGAGCTCTCGCGCGGCGAGCTCGGCGTCCTCACCGACGGCGACTCGATCCGCCTCGAGGCGAAGGGCGGGCCCGCGCGCGTCCTGCTCGTCGCCGGCAGGCCGCTCCGCGAGCCCGTCGTGCAGTACGGGCCGTTCGTGATGAGCACCCCCGAGGAGATCGAGCAGGCGATCGTCGATTTCCAGGCCGGCCGCTTCTGACGGTGCGCGCACGGGCGGGCCCCGTGCGGGCACACGGCGACCGGCGCCGTCCTGCCGCGAAATCCGCGGAGATCGGGCCGGCACGGTCGCTGCAGGGAGTGGGCTCGACGATGAGCACGCACACGATCGCTTCGCCCGACCTCGCTCCCGATCTCTTCGACGAGAGCTCCGCTCCGACGAGCGAGCGTGCGCCGGAGGTCTCGCCGCTCGCCTACAGCGTCCGGCCGGTCGACCTCTCAGCGCGGCGGACGCTCGGCGACGCGCTCGAGCGCTGATCCGGCCTCCACCCTCGGAATGGTCAAGCGGAACGTCGTCCGCTCGCCAGGGGTGCTCTCGACGGAGATGTGTCCGCCGTGCGCCTCGACGAGGCCCTTCGCGATGTACAGGCCGAGGCCGGTGCCGGGTACGCCGCTCTCCCTCGCGCGCTCCGTCCTCGCGAAGCGACCGAAGAGGTGCGGCAGCTCCTCGGCGGAGATGCCGGGCCCGTGATTGGTGACCGCGACCTCGACGCGATCCTCGTGGCTGCTCACCTCGATCAGGATCGCGGCCCCGCGATCGCCGTACTTGGCCGCGTTCGAGAGCAGGTTCGCGAGCACCTGCTCGATGCGGTCGGGATCGACGAACGCGGGCTGCTCACCGGACGCGGCGACGCGGACCTCGAATCCCTCCGTCGTCGCCCGCGTCGATGCGACGACCCTCTCGACGAGCTCCCTGAGATCCACCATGCGCCGCTCGACCGAGAGACGTCGCGCCTCGATCCTGGAGATGTCGAGCAGATCGGAGATCATTCGCTCGAGGCTCGCGGACGCCCGCTGGATGCTCGCGATGATCCGCTGCTCCTTCTCCGGCAGCCGGGCCTTGCACAGCGAAGCGAGCGCCCGGCCCCCGTAGCTGATAGTCGACACCGGCTGGCGCAGATCGTGGGCGACGACCGACGTCCACTCCTCGCGGAGACGCTCGAGCTCCTTGATCGCGCGGATGTCGCGGAAGACCATGATCGCGCCGGTCTGGCCGCCCTTCGTCCGGAACGGCGTCGCGCTGGCGAGGATGGGGACGAGCTCGCCGTTCGGGGAGATCACCGAGAGCTCCGCGCCCGCGACGTGCTCCCCGTGGGCGATCGCGCGATAGGCGGGCAGCTCGTCCGCCGGCAGCGGGGCGCCCGAAGGCCGGCGCATGTCGTACGTGAGCGGGTTTCCCCACGGATCGAGCCGGCCAGCGTCGCGCTCGAGCGCCTCTGCGCTGCGGCTCTGGTGGAGCACGCGTCCGCGTTCGTCGGTGATGACGACCGCCTCCGGCATCTGCTCGAAGAGCGTCTCGAGCCAGAGTCGCTGCAGCGCGACGCTGTCGTAGAGCCGCGCGGTCTCGATCGTGGAGCCCGCCCGTCCCGCGAGCGCCACGAGGACGCGCTGGTCCTCCTCGTTGAACGCCTCGGCGCCTCGCTTGTTGGCGATGTAGAGGCTGCCCGAGGTCCGGCCCTTGTAGCGGATCGGCGCGCCGAGGACGCTCCGGAGCTCGCGTCGCGCCGCGAGCGGCTCGGCATCGGTGCCGCCCACCACGATCCAGGGATCGAACGGCCGCGCGGGATCGTCGCCGAGGCCGAGCGCCGCGTACTCCGCGCGCGTCAGGTCCTGAGCCTGCAGGGCGATCGTCCCCAGGGCGGCCCGCAGGCCCAGCTCGGGCAGCGAGACGAGCGCGTCCGACATCGCGACGCTCGCGGCGAGCAAGGCCTCGAGCTGCTCGCGCAGCTGCCGCTCCTGCTCGTGGGCGCGGTCGAGCGCGGCGCGCGAGGCCTTCGCGTCGGTGATGTCCTGCGTGATGCCGACCCCGCCGAGCAGCTCGCCGGCCGCGTCGAAGTCGAGCGCCGCCTTCTCGCGCACCCACCGTACCTCGTCCTGCACGCGGATGCGGTGCTCGATGTCGTAGGGCTCGCCGCGGAGCGCGGCGCTCCACTTGCGATCGACGTACGCGCGATCGTCGGGGTGAACGCGGCCGAGGAACGTCTCGTATGTCAGGCTGGTTCCGACGGGGACACCGAAGATGCGGTACGCCTCGGCCGACCAGCGGAGCTCGTTCTTCCGCACGTCGAGCCGCCAGCTGCCGACGTGGGCGACCTCCTGCGCGCGCTCGAGATCGGCCTGCAGCTCGCGGAGCGCGCGCTCGATCCGCTTGCGCTCGGTGACGTCCCGCGCGAAGCCTTGCCACCGGCCGTCGGGGAGGATCTTGGCGTTCACCTCGACGTCGATCCAGGAGCCGTCCTTGCGCCGCATGCGCCACTCGCCGGACGTCGTGCCGCCGGCGAGGAGGACCTCCCTGTCGTGCGCGAGGCGCGAGGCGTCCTCCTCCCGGATCAGGTCCATGATCGTCTTTCCGACGAGCTCGTCGGGCGCGTAGCCGAACATGCGGCACCCGGCGTCGTTCACGTTCGTGTAGCGGCCGTCGAGATCGGCGATGAAGATCCCGTCGGCGGCCTGGGCCACCAGGGAACGCAGCTCCGCCTCGCTCCTCGCGAGCGACTCCTGCGCGGCGCGCTTCGCCCGCGACTCGACGTTCAAGCGGTACGCGGTGAGGAGCGTGACGGCCGCGGTGGCGACGAGACCGAGGAACACGAGCAGGCCGGCGGCCTCGGCCATCGGGTACCAGCCCGCGTCGGCGCCGAGAGCCACGGCGATGACGACGGGGAAGAACGCGAGGAGCAGGAGGAGCATCCGCCTCGCCAGCACGCCGCCGACCTCCGCGCTCGTGACGACCGCCATGAGACCGGCCTCGGGTCGTGCCGCGAGCACGCCCGCGCCGAGCGCGACGATCGAGATCGCCGCGTAGAGCGACATCCCGGTGTCGGGGACCTGGGAGTAGGCTCCGCGGAGGGCCGGCGAGCCGAAGAGGAAGCCGAGGAAGGCGACGCACGCGGTGCCGATCGCCACGAGCGCGAACAGCTCGGCCGGCCTCCATCCGCGTCGGGTCCTCCGGTCGAACGCAAGCAGCGCGACGTCGATGAAGAGGTAGCTCGATGCGCTCCGCAGCGCGCCCGGCGGCGACTCGGCCGCGAGGAGACGATCGACGCGGCCGCCGTAGCCGAGGATCAGGCCCGCGAGCACGGCAACGGCGAGCGCGAGCGCCGCACCCGCGGACGTCTTCGCCGCCATCGTCGCGCGCCTCGACGCGCGCCCGGGGACGAGCAGGAGGAGCGCGACGCCGGAGAGCGCACCCGCGAGGCCCGAGCTGGCCGGCAGCGGAGCGAACGCGCGCAGCGGCGCCCTCACCCAGCGGACGTCGAGCCACCATCCGGCGAGCGCGGTCGCGCCGATCACGACCGCGAGCGCCGCCGACGTCCTTGCGAGGAGACGCAGGTAGGTCGTGCGAGCCATCGGCGCGTTCACTCACCGCCGATCGGGCCGCAGCGGGTCCGGCCCGTCACGACCTTCGGCGCCTCGGGCGCGCCCCCGCCCGCCGCGCGGACGACGAGGACGGCGATGCCGACGATCACCGCGGGGGCGAGCTGGGTCAGGTGATAGGCGAACATGAAGGCCATCGCCGCCGAGTGATCGACGCCCAGCAGCGCGAGCGCGAGCGCGCCGCCCGCCTCGAACGATCCGACGGCGCCGGGCGATGGGACGATCGTGGCGACGTTGAAGGCGACGAGCACGGCGAAGGCGCTGGCGAAGCCGAGGTCGATCCCGAACGCGCGCGCCGCATAGGCGAGCGCCGTCGACTCCCAGAGCCACGGCAGCGGCGCCACGATCAGGGCGATCCAGATCGTGCGTCGCGCGCGGAAGCCGCCGAGCCCGAGCCTGAGCGAGGCGATCGCCGCACGGATCCGCGACGCGGGTCTCGCCTCGAGCGCATGGCGGCGTGCCGCCACCATCATCACGGCCGCCCATCCGACGAGCACCGCGGCGACGCCGCCGAAGCCGGCCCCGAACCAGCGGGGGAGCGCTCCGGCGGCGGCCATCACGAGCAGCGGCGGGAACCATCCGGCGCAGTGCAGCCATCGATCGACGAGCTCGATGCCGACGAGGGTCGAGCGGCTCTTCTTGCTCCTCCGCGCGAAGTACTCGACGCGGATCAGGTCGCCCCCGCGCGCGGGCAGGAGCGTGTTGAAGGCCGCACCGAGGATGTGCCCGGCGAACACCTCCGGATAGCGGAGCGGCGCCTGCTCCTGCATGACGAGGTGCCGTCGCAGCGCCTGCAGCGCGAGCACGAGGCACGCCGAGAGGATGCAGCCGACCACGGTCGGCAACGAGACACCGCTGAAGTGTCTCGCCACCTCCCGCGGCCGGACGTCGAGCGCCCACGCCGACACCACGACCACGGCGCAGCCGGCGACGAGGGCCAGCAGCGCCCGAGCCGCGCGATGGCGACGGTTCGGCTCGTCGGCCACGACGTCAACCGGATCTCGAGATGTGCGCCCCGGGGATCGTCTTCGCCGGCGCCTGCGCGCCGACGAGCGGCAGCCTGCGTCGGCCCGGGACCTCCATCGGGCGGTTGCCCGCGTAGATCTGATGGCGACCGCGCGTCGCGAACCAGTCCTTCGTCTTCGCGACGGTGTGCATGTTCTCCACGATCTGCCGCCAGCCGACGCCGGTGTTGTACGCGCAGAAGGAGATCTCGCCCTCCTGCGTGGCGTACGGGATGACGCACATCTCCGTTCGGCGGAAGTCGTAGGTCCAGAGGTCCTGGAACCACATGCCGCCGACCCACAGGACCGTCCAGTCCTGCTCGCGCATCTTCTTGCCCATCGTGCCGCCCATCTTGCCGTTGAAGAACAGCTTGGCGAACTCGGTGAGGGTCAGCCCCGGCGGCGTCTTCTTGCCGTCGAAGTGGCGGATGAACGAGAGCGCGACCTGGAGCATCGTGAGCTCGCGGCCACGCGCGGTGTCGCAGATGACCGCGATGTCGCGCATGAACGCTTCCATGTCGAAGAACTGCGTGATCGCCGACCACGCCTTCGTCTTGCGGTTCGCCACGAGCAGGATGCTCGACCCACAGTTCGGGTGACACGAGCACGCGAGCGCGCCCATGCTCGGCCCCGCCTCCGGCCCGGCCAGCGAGCGGAGGTGATCCGCGAGCGCGCTGAACGCGCCCATCGCGCCGAGCGGAAACCAGTCGCGATAGGGATCGATCTTGCCGTCGTAGTAGCGCGCGAACTCGTGCGCCATGTGCGAGATCGTGTAGCGCTGGCGCCGGCGATCCTCGTCGGAGATCTCCTCGTCGCGTCCGGTGAACGAGACCGGCTGGAACGAGACGCCGCCCATCCGGTGGTTGTTCTCGATCACGAAGTCGAGGATCGGGCCGACCTGATCGGAGTTGACGCCGTTCACCACGGTCGTCACCGGCAGGATGTCGATGCCGGCCTCGTACATCACGTCGATCGCCCTCTGCTTCACGTCGAAGAGGTTCGTGATGTGGCGGTGGCTGTTCGCGTCGTTCGTCACGCCGTCGAACTGGAAGTAGGTGAGGTCGAGCCCCGCCTCCTTCGCCTGGTACGCGAACTCCGGCTCCAGCGCGAAGCGCAGGCCGTTCGTCGCGGCCTGCACGGCGAAGTAGCCGACGTCCTTCGCGTAGCGGCACGCCTCGAGGAAGTGCGGGGACATCGTCGGCTCGCCGCCCGAGAACTGCACGGTCATCTGCCGGCGCGGCTTGAACGAGATGGAGTCGTCGAGGATCTCCTTGATCTCGTCGAGCGTGAGCTCGTGGACGTACCCGACCTGGTTCGCATCCATGAAGCACGGGTTGCACATCATGTTGCAGCGGTTCGTGAGGTCGATCGTGAGGACCGCCCCGCGCCCGTACTTGATGGTCGACGTGCCGTGCCGGTGGATCAGCTCGTCGCCGAACGTCCGGAAGTCACGTCCCGGGTAGCGCGCCTCGATGATCCGGCTGAACTCCGGATCGATCGAGAGCAGGTCCTCGAACGTGCCGTGCTCGGCGCACGTCTTCCGGACGATGAGCCGGCCGTTCTCTTCGAGGATGCGCGCCTTGATCTCGCCGACGTGTCCGTCGACGAGGTCTGCGAGGTCACGCTCGCCGTTGATGATCGCCGTACGCGTGTCGATCACGCAGCGAGGACAGAGCGAGTCCGTCTCCCGAGGCCAGCCGAGCGGCGGCCGGCTCCGCTCGCGGCTCTTCAAGAGCGGACCGGGCGCCCACTCGGGGCTCGGGGACACGCTCTCGGGGATCTTCGTGTTCACGCTCTGGAAACCGTGCCAGCCGGCGTCGGCGAGCACCTTGAGCACCGATTCGACCATCGCCTTCATCTGGAACCTCCGGAAGCAGCGCCGATCGTCCGGTCGAGCCACCGCTTGAAACGTCCGCCGCCGATCGCGAACGGCTTCGGTCGAGCCGCGAGGACGTCGGATCGCGTGACCACCATGCCAGGATCGAGCCGGTCGATTTCCTCGAGCTCGCGACCAACGGTCCCGATGGCCGTCGACGCAACGCCTCCGCCGAGGAGGCTGTAGAGCGCGACGTGCGCGTCCACCGAGAGCGCATCGGGACGCACGTACGCGACGTCGCCGCTGCGGGGTTCGTGTTTCCCACGGAAGCGCTCGCACCTTGCCAAGACCTCGGCGTGGGTCAGGACCTGGTAGGTGGGCGATCCGTCGGAGACGCGATCGACGTGGACGATCGCGTCGCTGCTCGCGGCGATCGCGCGTGCGCGGTCGCGAAATGCGCCGGCACGCTCGGCCGTGTCGAGGGTCCCTCCCAGCTCGAGCAGCTGAGCGAACGACGGTCCATCGTGTGACGTTTGGTCGTCGAGCGTGACGACCTCGCCGCCTCGATCCTGCACGCGCCGTCTTGCGTCCTCTCCCGCCACGAACACCGTTCGCGGGGCGAATCGACTCCATGCGACATCGAGGGCCGCGTCGGTCGGATCGGCACCGAGGACGACCACGGTCCCTCCCTGCGCGACGGTCGCCCAGTCCACGACGAGGAACGAGGGCGAGAGCGGTCCTACCAGCGCGACGCGGTCGCCGGGTCCGAGCCCCCAGCGCTCGCGTAGGTGGAGCGCGAGGCGCACGACGTGGCGGTGGAAGCGCCAGTCGGGCGTCGGGGTCCACGTGCCGTCGTCGCTCTTGCAGAGGAGCACGGCCTTCCGCTCGTGCTGGCGCTCCACGGCGAGATGCAACGCACCGAGCGTGTCGATCCGCTCACTCATCACTCCCCTCCCTGTCCGTGCGCACGCGCTTCCTCCGCCTCTTCCTCCGCGCTGACGATCCGGAAGAGGTGCCGCTCCTCCGCGTCGCCGCGATACGTCCGGACCGCGACGGTGGCCGGCCGGAGCTGAGCCGACAGCTCGCGCGCGATCACGTCGAAATCGGCCGAGCCCGGTGACCGAGGCTCGACCGCCACCTCGACCTCGGGTGCCTTCGGAGCGCGACCGGCGAGATGAAGACGTTGCGCCGGCGCATACCAGAACGCGCGGATCTCGGGGTGGTCCGGAGCCACTGCTCGGACTGCGCGCATGACATCGAGGATCCTCGGTTGTCGCATCGGTCCCTCCTGGGCGCTCGCTGGTCACGCGACGGCCTGTTCACGCCGCGCTCGCATCCGCTCGCCGCTGCTGCTCGGATTGGTTGCACGCCCGGTGCCGCTCGCCGACGGGCATGTTTCGTGCGACGTCCGGTCCTGCGATCGGGGCATCGCGCGCCGCGACGATCGCCCGGAGGAGACGATGAGCTCGGAGAGACCGCGCGTGTCCGTGCGACAGATGACTCCGGAGGACATCCCCGACGTCATGGAGCTGCAGACGCGGGTGTTCCAGGGCATGCCGACGTGGACGGCCGAGCAGCTCGCATCGCACCTGCGCGTGTTCCCGGAGGGGCAGCTCGTGGCCGTGGACGAGAGCGGCCGTCTGCTCGGCTCGGCGAGCTCGCTCATCATCGACTGGGACGACTACTCGGCGGCGGCGGACTGGGCGACGATCACCGACCACGGCACGTTCGAGACCCACAACCCGCTCGGTAAGACGCTCTACGGCGCCGACATCGGCGTCGATCCGCACGCGCGCAAGCTCGGCATCGGCTCGATGTTCTACGAGCGGCGAAAGCAGCTCGTGCGGGAGCGCAAGTTGAAGCGGCTACTGACCGGAGGGCGCATCCCGGGCTACGCGAGGGTCGCCCACGCCATGACGCCCAAGGAGTACGTGGCGGAGGTCACGAGGGGCAGGCGCAAGGATCCGACCCTCAGCTTCCAGCTCGACAACGGGCTCGTCGTGCTCGACGTGGTCCCCGACTACCTCCACGATCCGCACTCGCACGGCTTCGCGACGCTGCTCGAGTGGCTCAACCCCGAGTACGTGACGACGATCAGCATGGAAGCGGGCGCGCCTCCGGAGGTCCCCGAGCGACGCGCCGAAGGAGTGGCCACGAGGCGGCCGCGACGCGTGCGGATCGCCGCCGTCCAGTACCTGCTGAGCGCGATCGGGAGCTTCGAGGACTTCGCCAGGCGCGTCGAGTTCTTCGTGCGCGGCGCGCAGGAGTACCGCTGCCACTTCGTGCTGTTCCCCGAGTACTTCACCATGCAGCTCCTCAGCTATCTGCGCGAGCGGGCGCCGGCGCGGGCCGTGCGTCGACTGGCGGAGATGGCCCCGCGCTACGAGGCGCTCTTCCAGCGGCTGGCGCTCGAGACCGGCATCTACGTCGTCGCGGGGACGCATCCCGTGATCCAGGAGGGCCGCCTCTTCAACGCGGCGCACCTCTTCACCCCGCACGGGCGCGTGTTCCGCCAGAAGAAGGTGCACCTCACGCCGACGGAGAAGGGCGCCTACCAGATGGACCGCGGGCACGGCTTCTACGTCTACGACACCGACTTCGGCAAGGTCGGCATCCTCGTCTGCTACGACGTGGAGTTCCCCGAGGCGGCGCGCGTCATCTCGCAGGCCGGCGCCGAGATCCTGTTCGTCCCCTCGTGCACCGACGACCGGCAGGGGTACTGTCGCGTCCGTTACTGCTCCCAGGCCCGCGCGATCGAGAACCAGATCTACGTCGCGCTGACGGGCACCATCGGCCACCTCGCCGACGTCCCGCACATGTCGACGAACTACGGCCAGGCCGTCATCCTCACGCCCTCGGACTACCACTTCGCGCGCGACGGCATCGCGGCCGAGGGCACGCTGAACCAGGAGCAGATGATCGTCTCGGACGTCGACCTCGATCTGCTCGAGGAGCAGCGGATCAACGGGACGGTGATCCCGCTCGAGGATCGGATCGAAGACGCCTACGACAGGGTCATCCAGTACGCGGATCACGAGGCCGTGGTCCACCATTGAGCCGTCGACGGATGAGCCCTCACGGAACGGGGCTCCACGATCCAGACGGGGCGCGACGGTTCGATGTTTTCGTCCGTCCCGCTGCATGCTTTAGTCGCGTCCGATGCGTGTAGTCGCTCTCGCGATTGCGGTGTCGACCTCGGCCTGCGTGCACGACGTCGTGCTCCCCGACCAGCAGATCACGGCGACCTGCGGGAACGGGATCGTCGAGCCCGGCGAGGAGTGCGACGCCTCGAGCGAAGGATGCATCGAGTGCCGCGTCCTTCCCACCTGGAGCTGTACCGCCGACGGCTGCTCGCCGACCTGCGGCGACGGCGTGGTCGGCACCGGCGCGACCTGCGCGTCGCCCCACCGGGAGACCGCCTGCGAGATGACCGGCTACTGGGCCGCGCGCCAGTCGACCTATCTGCGCGAGCCGATCCTCGGAGGGCTCCAGGTCTCGAGCAACTGGTTCTTCCTCCGCCTCGAGCAGGAGGGCGACGCGTTCGTGGTGCGCGAGTCGCTCGACTGCGGGATCCTGGTCACCGGGAGCGTCACCGTCCGCTACACCCCGAGCGCCCTCCGGTCGGTCCTCCATGCGAACGCGATGGATGGGAGCTCGGGACACCCTGCACGTCGCGGCAGCGCGCGCGTGGTGCCCGGGGGCTGCGCGGTCACGTTCGATCGCTGGTACGCGGTCCGCGGCGCGACGGATGCGTACCTGCCCGCCGACTTCCTCGCGAAGCCGGAGCTCGCGTCGCTGCCGCCGCTTCCGACGGTGCAGAACCCGGCCTCGACGACGGAGCTCCCGGACGGCGCGACCGATCCGGACGGCGACGGCGCGCCCGGGCTCTCGTTCCAGATCGAGGGGCTCGCGTCGGGCATCCGGAACTCGGCCCAGCGCGACTGGAAGGAGTTCGCCACCCCGAGCGGCGCGTCGGTGCCCGCGGGCGCGATCTCCCTCGTCGTCCCGGGCGCGTTCGATCTGCAGGAGAGCGTCCTGCGCGTGACCGAGTGCGGGACGTCGTGCGGGCTCTTGCGATCGCTCGCGCGCGTCGCGCAGGACATCCCGGCGCGCATCGAGCTCTCGTACATCGGGAAGAGCCTCGACGGTGCGCGCGTGCGCCAGGTCGTGCGCAACGTGGCGCGCGCGGACGTCGAGGACGACCTCGCGACGTGCGCGAACATCCGCTCGCTCCTCCCGCACGAGACGGGGGTGCCCCAGTGACGAAGCGCATCGCGTCGCTCGTCGGGCTCGCGGTCTTCTCGTGCGCCGCCACCGCGGGCGCGTCCCCGCTGTTCGAGACGGCCGGCCCGGTCGGAGGCAACGCAGGCGCGCAGGGCGTGGTGAGCGGGCCGGGCGCCGCGTCGACCTACGCGAACCCCGCGCTCCTCGTCGAGGCGGAGGACGGCTTCCTCGTCTCGTACGGGCTCGTCTCGGAGCAGATCGGCGTCACGCTCGACGGCCGCCCCGCGGGCAGCGACGTTCCGCTCGCGGTCGGCTCGCGCGACGTCGTCACCGGCGACGGCGAGCCCTTGCCGAACGATCGGATGCCGACCGCGTGGCTGAAGGACGGCTGTCCCGGCGGCACCGAGCCGGGGACCTGTCCGAGCCCGGGCCTGCCCGCGAGGCCGCGCCAGGGCAACGGCTCGAGCGGCGTCACCCGGACCTACGTCACGCTCGGTCTCGTGAAGAGCGTCTCGAAGGACCGCGCCTCGATCGGCCTCTACACGATGCTCCCGGTGAGCAGCTTCGTCACCGCGCGCTCGTTCTACGCCGACGAGCGCGAGGCGCTCTTCACGAACTCGCTGCATCCCGAGCTCTACGGCGATCGACTCACGTCGCTGTCGTTCGCGGGAGGCGGCGCGTTCCGCGTCCTGCCGAGCCTGTCGGTGGGCCTCTCGGTGACGCTCGCGCTCGCGAACGGCGCCACCGCGTCCACCTACGTGCGCGATGCGACGAACTACGACCTGCTCCTGCTCGACACCGCGACCCGGACCCAGGTCGATCTCGCTCCGGTGCTCGGCGTGCGCTGGACGCCCGCGCGCGCGCTCCGCCTCGGAGCGACGCTGCATGCGCCGCAAGGCTTCGAGCTGGAGACGACCGTCACGGCGACGCTCCCCTCCGGGACCTCGTCGGGGACGACGCGACGCGACGTCTATCACTGGCTGCCGTGGCGCGTGGCGCTCGGGGCCGAGGTCGACGTGCTCGAGCGCGGCAGACATCGCCTGGCCCTCGCAGGCTCGCTGAAGCACGCGAGCTGGTCCTCGTACCAGGATCGCCACGGCACGAACCCCGGAGACTACGGCTCGGACCTCGGGTGGAAGGACACGGTCAGCGCCGCGGTGGGCGTGCGCCACTTCTTCGGCCCGGCGCGCGGGTTCGTCGATCTCTCCTTCGTCCCCTCGCCGGTGCCCGAGCAGGTGGGCCGATCGAACTACGTCGACAACGACCGCGTGGGCATCGGCATCGGTCTCGACATGAAGATCCCCGTCGCCGGCTCGTACGTGCGCCCAGGCCTCCAGCTCGGGGCGACGCGCCTCGTGCCGCGGCATAGCGCCAAGGATCCGTCGCGCATCGTCGACGAGCTCCCGGACGACGCGCGCTTCGATTCGACGCGCGATCCGGTGCCTGGCGCCGCGGGCGTGCAGACGAACAACCCGGGGTACCCGGGCTTCCGCAGCGCCGGCTACCTCTGGACGGGGTTCTTCTTCCTCGAGATCCCGCTCTGATGTTCGAGCGCCTCGGCAGGCTCGTGTACCGGAGGCGATGGGCGACGCTCGTGGGCTCGGCGCTGCTGCTCGTGGCCGCGATCGTGTCGCTCGTGCGGGGCGGCCCGCTCACGAGCGCGACGATCGAGGGCCTCGAGGCGGGCGACGCCGACCGCCTCGCCTCGTCGATCACCGGCATGCCGATCGCGACGACGCTCATCGTCCACTTCCGGAGCGCCGACCTCGATCCGAACGGCACGGAGTTCCAGGACGCGATGCAGCGCGCGCTCGAGCCGCTCGCGCACGACCCCCGCGTGGAGAAGGTGCTCGAGCCGCGGAGCGCACCGGCGCCGATGGTGCCGCGCATGGTCGCGCCGCGCGCGAAGGCGGCGTTCGCGCTCGTCACGCTCGCGGGCGACTTCAAGGCCGCGCGCGCCGCGTATGCCGACGTGCGCGCGAAGGTGCGATCGGACCGGCTCGCGATCGCGTTCACCGGGCAGGTCGCGTACATGCACGACCTCGACGCGACGCTCGAGCACGATCTGATCCTCGCGGAGCTCGTCTCGCTGCCGCTGGCGCTCCTCGTGCTCGTGCTCGTCTTCCGCACCGCGGTCGCCGCGCTCTTGCCCGTCGGCGTCGGCGCGCTCGCGGTGATGTGCGGGATCGGGGTCGTGCTCGCGCTGTCGCACGTCACCGACCTCGCGCAGTACACCGTCAACATCTGCTCACTCATCGGGCTCGGCGTCGCGATCGACTACTCGCTCTTCACCGTCAGCCGCTACCGCGAGGAGCTCGCCGCCGGCCATCCGCTCCCCGAGGCGCTCGCCCGCACGATGGGCTACGCGGGCAAGGTGGTCGGCTTCTCCGGGCTCGCCGTCGCGACCGGGCTCGCGGGCCTCTTCTTCTTCCGCGGTTCGTTCCTCTTCGCGATGGGCGTGGGCGGCGCGATCGTCGTCGCGTTCGGCGTCCTCTTCGCGCTCACGTTCCTGCCCGCGCTCCTCGCCGTGCTCGGTCCGCGCATCCACGCAGGCCGCCTGCCGATCCCCGAGACGCGCCTCACCTCCGGCGCTTGGCAGCGCATGGCCGCGTGGGTCATGCGCCGTCCGGTGCTCGTGCTCGTGCCGACGCTCGCCGTCCTGCTCGCGCTCGGGGCGCCGTTCCGTCACCTGAGGCTCGCCGCCGCCGACGTCCGCGTGCTGCCCGCCGGGGTCGAGGCGCGCGAGGCATGGGACCGTCTCGCCCGAGACTTCCCCGACGAGACCGCGGCCCACGCCGACGTCGTCGTGAAGTTCCCGTCCGCGCCGGCGCTGGACGAGCCGCGCATCCGCGCGCTCTTCGATCTCTCGCGGCGCATGGCGAAGATCCCCGGGGTCACGAAGGTGGAGAGCATCGTCGATCGCGAGCGCATGCCCGGCGACGACGAGCCCGAGGATCCAGAGTCGGCGAAGGAGGACCTCGTGACGACGCTCCTGTCGCCGTCCGAGCTCGCCGCGCCCCTCGTGGAGATGGGCAAGCGGCTGACCGTCGGCGAGCGCGCGGTCCTCCTGCGCGTCACGCTCGCGGGCCCTCCCGAGGGCGAGACCGCGCGGGCGGCGGTGCGCGCCATCCGCAGCGATCGCCGCGTCGCCGACGGCGCGCTCGTCGTCGGCGGACGGACCGCGACCGACATCGACACGACCGCCTTCGTGCTCGAGCGAGCGCCGCGCGCCGTGGCGTTCGTCGTCGGCGTGACGTTCGTGGTGCTCCTCGTCCTGCTCGAGTCCGTGCTCCTCCCGCTGAAGGCCGTGCTGATGAACGCGGTCTCGATCGCCGGATCGTTCGGGGCGCTCGTGTTCGTCTTCCAGGACGGCCACTTGATCGAAGGCCCCGGCGGCCCGCTCGAGCCGGCGCTGCCCGTGCTCCTCTTCTGCGCGCTCTTCGGCCTGTCGATGGACTACGAGGTCCTCATGCTCTCGCGCATGAAGGAGACGTGGGAGAGGACGCAGGACAACGAGCTCGCCGTCGCGGAGGGCCTCGAGAAGACCGCCGGGCTCATCACCAGCGCTGCGGCGATCATGGTGTGCGTGTTCGCGGCGTTCGCGTTCGCACGCGTCGTGGTGATGACCGCGATGGGCGTCGGCATGGCCCTCGCCGTGGCCCTCGATGCGACGCTCGTGCGCGTCCTGCTCGTGCCGGCGACGATGCGTCTGCTCGGCGATCTCAACTGGTGGGCTCCGCGCATCCTGAGACGCACCGCCCGGGGGTAGAATGCGGCGCATGGGCATCCTCGATCACGTCACCGTCAACGTCACCGACTACGCCCGCTCCAAGGCGTTCTACGACAAAGCGCTCGCTCCGCTCGGCGTGACCGCCATCATGGAGCTCGGCACCATCTGCGGCTACGGCCGCGACGGCAAGCCCGACCTGTGGATCGGGCAGGGTAAGACGACCTTCCAGACCGAGGAGCAGCTCCGGCCGCTCACCCCGATCCATGTCGCGCTGGCGGCGCGCAGCCGCGAGGAGGTGGATGCATTCTACAAGGCTGCGATCGAGGCCGGCGGCAAGGACTTCGGCGCGCCCGGCCTCCGCCCGCAGTACCACCCGGGCTACTACGGCGCCTTCGTCCTCGATCCCGACGGGCACAACATCGAGGCGGTCGTCCACCGCTGACGTCCCTCCAGTCCCGTCGAGGTCTGCGGCCCGCGGCACGCGCGTTGCGACGCGTGAGCGGAGGAGGCCGACGCGATGGGCACGAAACCCAAGGAGAAGATGAAACTCGCCAGGACCGAGGCGGTGGAGCGGCTGCGCGCCCTCGCGAACGATCTCGAGCGAGGCTCGATCATGCTGGGGGACCAGGCGTTCTCGGTCCCGGACGAGGTCCGCCTCGAGGTCAAGGCGGAGCAGGACGAGCTCGAGGTCGAGCTGAAGTGGAAGGCGGCCGCCATCCGCGCGCCGGCCCATCTCTGAGCGCCTGATCGACGAGCGCTGGCTCGCGATTTGCGAACCCACGAGCCACGATGAGCGCGGCGGCGGCCCCCTACGAGATCGGTCGGCGCGACGGCGCGATCCATCTCGAGGGCGAGCTGCGGATGGCGAACGCGGCGGGCATCTGGCGATCGCTGCGATCGCACGCGGAGGCTCAGGAGGAGGGGCGGCTCGACATCGATCTCTCGGGTGCCCGCGTCGTCGACGGCGCGGTCATGTCTCTCCTCGTCGAGCTCCGCTCCGAGCTCGAGGGCCGCGGCGTCGAGTCCGAGATCGTCGGCGCGGACGAGCGCGTGCTCCCGCTCGTCCATCTCTACGGAGGCGACGTCCCGCCTCGCCCGCGGCCCGAGGCCCCGGTGCGCACGATCGGCGTGTGGCTCGGACGGTCCATCGATGCCGTGTCGGATCGGCTCCGGCGCAGCATCCAGTTCATCGGGGAGCTCTCGTACGCCGTGGGCGGCGTGACACGACGCCCCTCCACGGGCAACTGGCGCTCCGTGCTCGGGCTCTCGGAGCGTGCCGGCGCAGACGGCGTCGTCATCGTGCTGCTCTTGAACTTCCTCGTGGGAATCGTCCTCGCGTACCAGTCGGCGGAGCAGCTGAAGCTCTACGGGGCGAACATCTACGTCGCGGACGCGGTCGGGATCTCGGTCACGCGCGAGCTCGGACCGCTCATCACCGCGATCATCATGAGCGGACGGTCGGGCGCCGCCTACGCCGCCGAGCTCGGCACGATGAAGGTGTCCGAGGAGCTCGATGCGCTTCGCACGCTCGGCTTCTCTCCGACGCGGACGCTCGTACTGCCCCGCATCGTCGCGCTCGCCCTCGTCGCACCGGTGCTGACGCTGCTCGGCGACGTGGTCGGCGTCGCGGGAGGGGCGGTCGTCGGTGCCGCGAACCTCGACGTCACGTTCGCGGGTTACTTCGCCGAGCTGAAGACGGCGGTGGTGCCTTCCGACGTCTGGACGGGCCTCGTGAAGAGCGTCGCCTTCGCCATCGCCATCGCGCAGATCGGCTGCCAGCAAGGCTTCGCGACGCGGGGCGGCGCCGAGGGCGTCGGGAGGCGCACGACGTCGACCGTCGTCATCTGCCTCTTCGCGCTCGTGATCCTCGACACGCTCCTCACCATGTTCTTCCGGAAGTTCGGCCGATGAGCACACCCGCGATGGTCTGCGTACGCGATCTCTCCGTCGGCTGGCCCGGCGAACGGCCGCTGATCGAGCACGCGACGTTCGACGTGAACGAGGGGGAGGTCTTCGGCGTGCTCGGCGGCAGCGGCTCGGGGAAGTCGACCCTCATGCGCGTGCTCATCGGTCTCGAGGAGCCGATCTCCGGGACGGTCGAGATCGCGGGCACGGGTCCGCCGAGGCTCGAGGCCGAGCGGCCGCGCTTCGGCGTGATGTTCCAGCAGGGCGCGCTCTTCGGCTCGATGAAGGTCGGCGACAACGTCGCCCTGCCGATCCGGCGATGGACCGATCTGCCCGCCGACGCCATCGCGGCGGTCGTCCGCGCGAAGCTCCGTCTCGTCGGCCTCGAGGCCGCCGAGCACAGGCTGCCAGCGGAGCTCTCCGGCGGCATGCGCAAGCGCGCGGCGATCGCTCGTGCCATGGCGCTCGAGCCGTCCCTCGTGTTCCTCGACGAGCCTTCCTCGGGGCTCGACCCGGTCACATCCGCCGAGCTCGACAACCTGATCCTCACGCTCAAGCGCGTTCTCGGGCTCACGGTCGTCCTCGTCACCCACGAGCTCAGTAGCATCCTCACCATCGTCGACCGCTGCGTGATGCTCGACGCCGGGAGCCGCAGCATCATCGCCCACGGGACCCCCGCGGAGCTGCGCGCGAGCGACGATCCGCGGGTCAGCGCCTTCTTCCTGCGCACACCGAGGGCCGCCTGAATGCCCGCCGCGAAGACCTACTTCAAGCTGGGCATCTTCGTGCTGCTCGGGGTCGCGGGCCTCGTCGCCACCGCGCTCGCCCTCGGCATCCGCAGCCTCCGCGCCGACACCATCGATTACCACACGTACTTCGACGAATCGGTGCAGGGCCTCGAGGTCGGTGCACCGGTCAAGTACCGAGGCGTCTCGGTCGGCTCGGTCGCGGCCGCCGAGATCGCGCCGGACCGCCGCCACGTCGACGTCACCCTCGCCCTCGAGGTCGGCAAGGTCCGGCATCTCGGTCTCGCCGAGCCCGTGCCTGGGCGTCCCGACGCGCACATCGCGGTTCCGCCCGATCTCCGCGCGCAGCTCGGATCGCAGGGGATCACGGGGGTGAAGTTCGTCAACCTCGACTTCTTCGATCCGAAGACCAACCCCGTACCCGAGCTCTCGTTCACCCCGGCCGAGAACACCATCCCGGCCGCGGCGTCGCTGATGAAGAGCCTCGAGGACAGCCTGGTCCGCACGCTCGACCAGCTGCCCGGCGTGCTCGACGGCATGCAGGTCGCGCTCGGACGGATCGACGAGGTCCTGGCCGGCTTCCAGGAGCAGGGCATCCCCGACGCGCTCGCGAAGATGCTCGCCAACCTCGACGGCGCCGTCTCAGACCTGCGCAGGACGGTGGGGCAGATCGACCGCGCGCGCCTCCCGGACAAGACGGCGAAGGCGATCGAGGATCTCGATCTCGCGGCGGCGAAGATGGGACGGATCCTCGACCAGATCGACGGAGACGCGGGGCTCGTCGCGAGCGCGAAGCGTGCGACCGACTCCGTCGGCGGCGTCGGACGCAAGGTCGAGCGCAGCGCGGCCGAGCTCGATCGGACGCTCCGCGACCTGGGCGACGCCGCGCGCGCCGTGCGCGACTTCGCCGACGAGCTCGAGCGCGATCCGGAGATGCTGCTGAAGGGCAAGTCGGTCCCGAAGAGATGAGGGCCTCGCTGTTGCTTGCTGCGATGCATGAGCGAGGTCGCGATTCCGGAGCCGGCGCCGGCGCCGCCGCGCCCGCATCGCCGGAGGCCGCGCGTCCTCGCGATGGCCGTCGTCGCGTGCGGCATCGCCGCGGCGGTCGGCATCGTCCTCCTCGCCCGCGGCAGGGTGACTCCGCCGCCGGCGCCGCGCGCCGAGCTGCCGAAGGTCGCGCAGGGCGTGATCGAGCTCACCCCGGAGCTGCGCGACGAAGCCGGGATCGCGACGGAGCCTGCGGTGCGCGCGCCGATCGCGCCGCTCGTCACGGTGGTCGGAGAAGCCGCATTCGATCCGACGCTGGTCGCCGCCGTCGGCACGCACGCGCCCGGGATCGTCGTCCGGGTGGAGGTCGTGG
>WBZO01001707.1_pt1 | contig 32588 bp, 25 predicted proteins | sample 5204261 | NCBI WGS metagenome assembly WBZO01 (sample SAMN12412400, study PRJNA552823) | activated sludge metagenome | isolation source: activated sludge from anammox sidestream of wastewater treatment plant... | place: USA: North Carolina | collected 2017-09
GAGGGCAAGGTGCCCGAGGCGCGGCGCGCCCAGGTGGTCGCGGACAAGGTCGCCAAGTGGGTCAAGGAGTTCTCCTTGCTGGAGCAGCCCAGCGTGACGGACGGCAGCAAGACCGTGCAGCAGCTCTGTGAAGCGGTGAGCGCCACCGTGGGCGGTGAGGTGAAGATCCTCGGCTTTGCGCGCTTCGAGCGCGGCGAGGGCATCAGCAAGCCGGTCGGGGATGATTTCGCCGCGGAGGTCGCCCGCATGGCGGGCGCGTGACGCCCGACGGGAGCCGCGAGCCCGAGTCCTCACACGCTGAGGACCTCGGGTCCGCGGGCGGGGTGAGCGCTGCCGCGGGGGTCTAGTAGGCTGGAGGAGGCGTCGATGCGGGTGCTCGTGACGGGGGGGGCTGGGTTCATCGGGGGCCACCTCGTGCGGGCGCTCGTGGCGCGCGGGCACGCGGTGGAGGTGCTGGATGATTTGAGCCAGGGCCACGCCGAGAGCCTCCCGGAGGGCATCCGGCTCCACCGGGTGGACGTGCGCGACGCGGCGGCGGTGCGCGCGGTGCTCCTGGGCTTTCGTCCGGAGGTGGTCTGTCACCTCGCCGCGCAGATCAGCGTGTCGCGGAGCCTGCGGGAGCCGCTGCTGGACGCGAGCGTGAACGTGCTGGGGAGCCTGCACGTGTTCGAGGCGAGCTGCGCCGCGGGCGTGGAGCGCCTAGTGTTCGCCAGCACGGGGGGCGCCATCTATGGCGAGGTGGCCGAGGGCGAGCGCGCGAGGGAGGACTGGCCGGCCTTGCCCACCAGCGTCTACGGCATCAGCAAGCTGACGGTCGAGCGCTACCTCGGCGCCCTGACCTCCAGCCAAGGCCCGGCGCTGCGCGTGCTCCGCTACGCCAACGTGTATGGGCCCGGGCAAGATCCGCTGGGTGAGGCGGGCGTGGTCGCCATCTTCACGGAGCGAGCGCTGGCCGGGCGCCCCTTGGTCGTCCATGGCCGACGGCGCGCGGGGGACGCTGGCTGTGTGCGCGACTACGTGTACGTGATGGATGTGGTGCAGGCCACGCTGGCGGCGGCGGAGGGCGCCCTCACGGAGCCGCTGCTCAACGTCGGTACGGGGGTGGAGACCACGACGCAGCGCTTGGCGGAGCAGCTCCGCGCGCTCACGGGCGACGCCGTCGCCATCGAGGCGGGGCCGCCGCGACCTGGGGATCTCGAGCGCTCGGTGCTCGACCCCACGCGCCTCACGGCGGCGCTCGGGCGCGCGCCGGTGGAGCTGCGGCTCGGGCTCGAGCAGACGCTCGCGTGGTATCGTGCGCGCCGCGCCGCGTGCTAGTCGAGGCTCATGCGCGTCCTGGCGCTCACTTCCTACCCCAACCGCGCGGCGCGCACGCGCTTCCGCGTCAGCGCCTACGGCGCGCTGCTCGCCGAGCGCGGCATCACGCTCAGCCTGTCGTCCATGCTGGACGACCCGGCCTTCGCGCGCTTCTACGAGCCGGGTCACCGCCTCCGTAAGGGGTGGCAGGTGGCGCGGGGGACGCTGCGGCAGCTTGGCGTCGCGGCCACCGCGCGCCCTGACGTGGTGCTCGTGCAGCGGGAGGCGCTGCTCGTGGGGGGCGCGTGGGTCGAGGGGCTGCTCGCGCGGCTGCGCGGCGTCCCGCTGGTGTTCGACTTCGACGACGCCATCTGGGTGGAGGCGCGGAGCCCCCGTCACCCGGTGCTGGCCTCGCTGCTCAAGGCGCCGCGCAAGACCTGGGACCTCGTGGCGATGGCGCGCGAGGTGACGGTGGGGAGCCACTACTTGGCCGAGCAGGCGCGCCGCCGTCACCCCCGGGTGAGCTTGCTCCCGACGGTGGTGTCACGGGAGACCTGGCGCCCAGCCGCGCGCCCTCCCGAGCGGGAGGTGCTGCTGCCCTCGCGGCCCGTGGTGATCGGCTGGATTGGGACGCACACCACGGCCGCCGCGCTCCGGCTGGTGGCGCCCGCGCTGCGGCGGCTGCAGGCCGAGGGGAGGCCGCTGCGCGTCCGCCTGGTCGGGGCGGCGCCGGACTTTCGGCTGGAGGGGGTCGAGGTGGAGCTCGTCCCGTGGTCGCTCGAGCGCGAGCTGCAGAACTTCCACGCCTTGGACATTGGTCTGGGGCCGGTGCTGGACACCGAGTTTTCCCGGGGGAAATGCGCCTTCAAGCAGCTTCAGTACATGGCGGCCGGGGTGCCCGTGGTCTCCTCGCCCGGGGGCGGCGCGGAGGAGCTGCTCCGTGACGGCGTGGACGCGCTGATCGCCCGCAGCGAGGACCAGTGGTACGACGCGCTCCGTCGCCTCTTGGACGACGCGCCCCTGCGCCAGCGCTTGAGCCAGCAGGCGCGCCAGCGCGTGGAGACGGAGCTGTGCCTGGAGGCGCAGGTGGACGTGCTGGCCGAGGTGCTACGCCGCGCGGCGCGGGCTCGCTAGCCGCCCAGCCAGCGCGCGTAGAGGGCCTCCAGCGTGGAGAGGTGCGCCTTCGGTGAGAAGTGCGTGTAGGCGCGCTCTTGTAGACGCAGCGCCGCTTGCCGGCGCTCTCCCGCCGGCGCGGCCGCCCAGCGATCCAGCAGCCGCACCCAGGCGTCTTCGTCCGTCGTGGGGGCGGTCAGCTCCGGCGCTTGCTCTCCCAGGGAGTCCACGAGCCCGCGCGCGCGAGAGCCAAGACACAGCCGCGCCTGGGACATGGCCTCGATCATGGCGATGCTGCTGCCTTCGGAGCGCGACGGCAGGACGAAGCTGTCGTGCGTCGCGAGCAGCTCGCGCACGTCCTCGCGGAACCCCTCGAGCCGGGCTCGCTCACCTATCCCCAGCGCTGCGATGAGCGCCTCGAGCTCGCCCCTCAAGGGACCAGCGCCGACGATGCTGAGCGTGGACGCTGGGTGTGCGCGCAGGTGGCGGGCGAAGGCGCGCAGCAGCAGCGCTTGATTCTTCACGGGGACGAGCCGCCCGACGTGCAGGAGCCGGAGCGCCGGCGCGGTGTGCGGCGCGGGCTCCGGCCGGGGCTCCGGGAAGAACTTGGAGCTCGCGCAGTTGTGGACGAGCTGGACTCGCTCGGCGGGCGCGCGGTCGACCTGGCGCAGGTAGTCACAGGCCTCCGCGCTGACGCCGATGATGCGCGCCGCGCTGCGGTAGAGCAGGCCGTACGCCACGCGCGCCTGGAGGCTGTGCGCGGGGAGCCCCACCTCCTCCGCGATGACGGGGATCCCGAGCAGGCGCCCGGCGATCAAGGCGTGGAAATTGGCCTCGGCGATGCTGGCGTGGATGAGCTGGGGGCGCAGCCGCCGCAGGTGCGCGAGCAGCGCCAGGGTGCTCCGCCAGCTCCGCACCGAGGGCGTCACCCCGAGCTCATGGACGGGGACGCCAGCCTCGCGAATCTGCGCGGCGGCCGCCCCTGCGCGGTGGAAGGTCGTGACGTGGAGATCCCAGCGGCTGCGGTCGAGCTCCTGCGCGGCGATGACGACCAGAGACTCCGTGCCACCGAAGTCGAGTTCAGGGAGGAGCCGGAGCAGTCGAGGCCGCGTCATGCGTGGATGGAGAGACGAGGGGTGGGTGAGCGGGGCGAAGCCAGCGGCCACCGCCGCGCCCCCCGGGTGGGGTGCGACGGCGCCCAGGTCACGGGGTGGTGAGCGTCGCCCCGAGGCGCCGCGGGAGACCTACTGCCAGAGCGGATCGACGTTGGGGACGACGAACTGCTGGATGCGGCTGGGCGCGAGCTGCGTCCAGTCTGCGCCCGGCGCGGCGGACGTGAAGGAGATCACCGCCGCGTCCGCGGGGCCCGTGATGGTCACCGGAGTGAGCGTGGGGGAGCTGGTGAGCGGGGCGAAGGGGATGGGCGCGCTCGCGCTCTTCTCGATGAGCGAGACGAGGAAGCTGCGCTGCAGCTCCGGATCGCTGGCGGCGCGGTCGAAGACGTACACCTGGGTGACGCCGCTCGGCGGCGTCATGCACGACGGCTGACAGCCCGCGCTGCGCAGCAGGTTGCTGGCGCTGGAGAGGTAGGCCACGAGGCGGCCGTCCCGGGAGAGCGCCGGCTGCACCCGGGCGGCTGGCGCGTTGGCGACCGCGCCGGTGGGCGAGACGTCCACCATCTTGAGCGTGCCGTGGGCGCCTTCGGCGAAGTCCCTGACATACAGGTGCCATTGACCCAGCGGGCTGGGGGGGCTGCTCACGATGGGGGTGGTGGTGTTCGAGGCCGTGCACAGGAAGGCGACGGTGGAGTCGTTGAGCGAGAGGGCGGCCCGCTCACAGTGCGTGGCGTTGCCCGTGGCCGCGCCGGTGCTCTGGAGGCTGAGCTTGCGCACGTAGGCGCTGCCGCCGCCGGCGGCCTGGCGGTCATACGCGAAGACGTCGTAGTTGGCGTAGTCCGAGGTGGACAGCAGGTTCGTGGAGCGGCTGTCGAAGAGCACGTAGCGACCGTCCGACGACAGGGAGACGTTGAACTGATCTTGGTTGGGCCAGGGGGCGCTGGGTGAGTTGGGGTCTTTCCCGGTGGGGACGTTGGCGCGCGCGACCTGCTGGGTGCCCACGTCGTAGACGTAGGCGTCCCAGAGCGGTCGTGAGCCGGGGCGCCCCGCGACGAGGTTGCTGGCGCGGCTGAGGAAGGCCACCGCCGTCTTGCTGGTGCCTGCCACTGTCCCCCAGACGGAGTCCCCCGTGCCGCCGACGTTGGGGTTGCCTGGGATGTGACTGACGAGGGTGGTGGTGTTGGCGTTGAAGTCCCGCAGGTAGACCTGACTACCGCTGGTGGTGAACCCGAAGTTGCAGGTGGACTCGAAGGCGACGACGCTGCCGTCTGCGGAGATGGTGGGGCGCCAGGAGTTGCACCCCGAGGGGACCGCGCCGCCCGTGGCGACGCTGACGATGTCGATGGCACCCGTCTGGAGGTCCTTACGGTAAAGCGCGGTTCCGTTGGTGCTTTGGCCGGCGACGACGTTCCGCGCCGTCGTAGAGAAGACGACATAGCGGCCGTCGTCCGAGGCGGCGGCGGTGAAGTTGACGTCGCTCACCAGGGCGCCCCCGGGCGCCGTGTAGTACGGGGCCGCGTCCAGGGTGTTGTTCGTGGTGCTGGCGCGCACGGTGGGGCGCGCCAGCGCGCCGCGCACGATGGCCTTGAACTTGAAGGTGATGGTGGGGTTCGGCGAGCTGCCGGTGAAGACCCACTGGCGCCGCGGGCCGTTGCCCACTGGGGTGCTGCGCTCGAGCGTGCCATAGCGCCAGAGGCCGTTGCCGACGCCGCTCACGCCGAACAGGGCGTCCGGCGTGGCGGTGTGGAGGTTGGCCCCCGGCGCGGCGACCTGCACCGAGGTGGTGCTGCCGGTGGGCGTCAGCTCCGTGATCTCCACGTAGGCGCGGCTGAGCACCTGATCCGGGAACATGTTGCGCAGCGCGATGTCCGCGCACACGCCCTGCGCCGGCTGAACGCCGCAGCCCTCGGCCGGCCAGGTGCCGCCCGGGACGGTGACGAGGGCTTGCTGCTCGAGCGCGATGACGTTGGGCTGGGTCGCGTGGTTGCCTGGGGCGAAGCTCTTCGAGGGGATCTCTCCGAGCAGCGGCTGCGCGCTCGTGCCGAGCTCCTCCTCCGCGACGCTGAGCTCGAGCCCGGGGAGCTTCCGGGTGAGCGAGAAGCTCGTGCCGTCGAAGCTGCCCTCGAACTCCATCAGGACGCCCAGCCCCTGGGGCTCCGAGGCCTCGCCGCCTTGCTCCCCCGTCCCTTCATCTGCTGCGCCGCAAGCGACGGTGCCCAGCGTGGCGCCCACCACCAGCGTGAGTGTTCCCAACCAAGACAGTGAGGTGCGCGTGCTCGACATGGGTCCCTGCGTCCTTCCTTACCGAGAGCTCAGTGGCGTGCTGGCTTCGTTGCCACCACCGGCCCGATCTGTTCATTCTACCAAAAGGCGCTCCCGCAAGCCACCTCCGGGCCCGGGCCGCCGCTCGACAGGGGGAGTGTGGGTCATCTTGGTCAGCTTGGAAAGCGGCTGAGATCTGGGAGCACCCCCTCGTGGAGCGGGACGCGGTGGGCCGCCGCTCGACTGGCCAGGTGGCCCAGGAGCTGAAGCTGGGCTGCGCGGGTAGGGGGCGGGTCCAGCCCGACGAGGGCGCTCGGGGGCAGCAGCTCCACCAGGGCTTCACTGGGCGACAAGGGCGTGTGGGCCGGGCGCGGCGCGGCCCCCGGACTGGCCGGCACCCGGCGCGGGAAGGCCAAGGCCGTGACCGGCGCGCTGGGCGCGAGCCGCCCGCCTGGCACCTGCGCGCGCGGGAACGCCCACTTCGGCGGGAGGCTGGCGAGGGGGCGGCCTCGCCGGACGTCCAGCTCGAGCGCAGCCGCCGCGAAGGCTCCGACGTGCAGCTCGCGTGGCCAAGGGTGGGCCACCACGCCAGCGGGCTCGTGGCGCAGAAAGCAGGTGTCGTCGCTCACGAGGGCGGCGCCCTGCCGGCACCAGGCCAAGGCCAGGGTGCTCTTGCCGGCGCCGGAGGGCCCGGGCACGAGCACCCCGCCGAGGCCCGGGACGCTGACGCAGGCGGCGTGGATGTGGTAGGCGCCGTGCTCCCTGAGCGCAAGAGCGAGCGCCATGGGCAGCAGCGCGCCGGCCACGATGGAGGGGCGGCTGTCCGGGTGTAGGCACAAGGAGACGGCCTGGGCGCTGACGCTGGCGCGCGACCGCCCGTCCCAGAGCTCCCAGCCCTGCGCCGAGCGGTAGGCACGGACCACGTCGAAGTGACACGTCCAGGTGAGCCCCTCGAGCTCCGGGGAGGGCGAGGGCAGCGTGGACTCCCGGAGCTCGAGCCGGAGCAGGCTGGAGAGCGCGCTCGGTGGTAGGTCGCGCAGGAGCGCCTCGCTCAGCGGTCCCGTCCACGAGGCCTCGAGCCCGAAGCCGGCCAGCTCGATCCGCCGCGCTTGCGTCATGGAGCGCTGCGGGTGACGAGCCCCTCGGCCAGGAGCCGCGCCAAGAGCGCTTGGACGTCTCGCGCTGCCGTCTCCGCGTCGACCTCGAACTGAGCGCGGAGCGCGTGGCTGAGCTGCTCCGCCGTGGCGGGGGCGTCGCTCAGCGCCTGCCAGAGCAGGGCGCTGGTGGGGTTGAGCGTGAAGTAGAGCTTGGTGCCGAGCTGGAGCAGCACCACGCTGCCGTCCTCTAGCTCCGTCCCCACCGCGTCCGGGCTGGCGCGCCACGTCGAGCGGTCGTCGCTCACGAGGGTACCACCGGGAGTCGGCGGCGGCCGAGCGGGTCGTTGGCGCGCGTCTCGGGGGCCCAGGCGCCGCGCCAGCGCTCGCGGTGAGCGGGGGGTCCGGCCGAGCCCTCCGCGGTCCAGTGGGGACGGCCATGGCGCCGGAGGCACTCGTTGCAGGAGAAGTGAGCCCAGGCGCCGGAGGGCCGCGCGAGGGCGTCCGCGCGCCCGAGCTCCAGGCTCCTGGCGATGAGCTGACGGAGCCGCTGGCGTGCTTCGCTCCACGGGACCGTCCGGAGATCCGCCGCGACGTCGTCGTCTGGCTCCGTGGCGGGGACGCCGGCGTGCAGGCAGCAGAGCGACAGCCGCCCGTGGACGTCCACGTGGAGGGTCTCCTCCCGCAGCGGCGCGCAGAGCCGCTGGGGTGCCTCCTCGTAGTGACCCTCCTGGAGCACGATGGGCAGCTTGAGGACGGTCCCGAGCTTCTCCAAGCGCTGCCGCACTTGGCGCCACTGCTCGGGGGAGAGCCGGAGGCTGGCGTCCAGCGGTGTGCCCGTGGCCTGGAGCATGCAGTAGCTGACGTGGCGGGCGCCGAGCAGCCCGGCGAGCAGCCCGACCTGCTCGAGCTCGGCCTGGTTACGAGCGTGGACCGCCATTTGGATGCCGAAGGGGACGCCCTGGGCCGCGCAGGCCGCGGCGCCGGCCATGACCTCGCGGTAGTTGCCCTGCTCGCGGAGCGTGTCGTGGCGCGCCTCGGTGGCGGCGTCCAGGCTCAGGACGACCACGCTGAGCGCCTGGAGCGGGGCGCCGAGCTGGCGCCAGCGCTGGAGGTGCGCGCCGAGTCGGCGCGCGTTGGTGACGAAATCCCACGTCCAGCCGCGCTCGGCGATGGCCGTGACCAGCTCGTCGAGCTGGGGGTAGAGCGTGGGCTCACCCCCCGTGAGCGAGACGTGGCGTAGGGCCGGCTCTTGCGCGGCCTGATCCAGGATGGAGGTGATGAGCGCGAGCGGCAAATCCGAGGGCTCGAGCCCAGGATCTCGGAGGCAGTGCTGGCAGTCGAGCTGGCACCTGTCGGTGACGTGAAGGCCGAGCCGCATGGCGCCCCTTCAACCCCGAGCCTCACGTGAGCGGAGCCTCAGCAAGGCGGCGGCGCGAACACGCACTCTTCACCGGAGACGAGCGTGGTGCTGGCGAGGGAGCCACGCAGCTCCAGGGTGGGCGGGACGTACGGCTGGCGCGGAGCCTGCTCCTCCTTGCCCGCGCTGGGCGCGGGGGGCCGTGTGATGTCGTCCTCCATGGCGGCGATTATTCGCGGGACGTCAGCGCTGTCAAGGGATTGGTCGGACACAGGGGCTTGGTTGCCGAGAGCCGCGCTGTGATTCACCCTGCGAGGCCTTGCCCCAGGGGCTCCGTGGTGGTCGCCGGGCCGCTGTCAGGCGGGTAGCTCCAGAGCTCTGGCGGCGGGCTCGCTGGCTCGAGCACCATCCGGCCCTGCACGGAGACCCAAGCGTGCCCGGCGCTCGCCTGGTCCGTGGGCGCGCTCAGGTGAAAGCGCACCCCCACGGCGTGCCGGCACAGCAGCGCGTAGCGCGTGAGCGCGCGGTAGAGGCAGGTGTCGTGGGCGGGGTAGAGGCGGGCAGCGATGCGCTCCGCGGCGGCCACGGCGGGGAGGAGCGCCTCGAGCGGCGACGCCAGCGCTCGCGGTGGCGCGCTCGCGCGCTCGAGCAGGAGGGGGAGAGAGCACAGGGGGTAGGCCGCGATGAGCCGGCGACGCGCCAGGAGGTACTCGACGACGAGCGGCAGGCGCTGCGGCGTGGAGCTCTGCCGGAGCGCCGCCTCGAGCCTGCGCAGGCGCGCCCCGTGGCGCGCCAGGGCGCTGCCCCAGGACCCGGGCAGCCCCTGCTCCGAGGGCGGGAGCACGCGCCGCCGGGTGGCGCTGGCGTAGTGGCGGGGCGCGACCAGCGTGAGGGAGAGCGCGGCGCGCCGGTAGCGCTCACGCGGCCCGACCCGCTGCTCCCGCAGCGCCGCCTCCGGGGGTAGTCCGGCCAGGGCCAGGCGCGCCGCGCGCCCCGGCGCCCAGGGTGGCGCGGGTGAGCGCAGCTCGCGCGCCGTGACCGTCAGTCCGTAGGCGAGGGCAGCGCGCACCCCGACGCGCGCGGCGAGCCGGGCGAGCTCCTCGCGGTCGAGCCGAGCGGACCAGCGCTCCCAGGCGCGCGCGAGCACCCGCAGGGTGCGGGGCTCGCAGAGCTCATGCTGCACCATGTGGGCGGCGAGCTGGAGCAAGGTCAGCGGCTCATCCAGGACGTGCACGCGGCGACCGAAGAGCGGCAGCGCGCGCGTGTGCTCCGCCAGGAGCGCCTCGGAGAAGTCGAAGGCCCAGGGCGCGGCCGGGGCCCAGTGCAGCTCGCAGCAGAGGTGCCCGCCCCGTCCATCGGGGAGGATCCAGGGGTGCTCGTAGTTCCGCCGCAGGTCGGACTCGAGGGTCCTCCCGGGGAGCGACACGTAGCCCAGCCGTCGCAGGACCGCGCTGGCCGAGGGCACGTCGCGCGGCCCCACGAGCAGATCGTTGTCGACGAGGCGGCGCTCGCCGAGGCTCCCGCCGAGGCGCTCGAGGAGAGGGAAGCCCTTGAGCACCACGGGCGCCAGGCCCGCCGCTTGGAGCGCGTCGACCACGCGCAGCAGCTCGGCGCGCAGCGCGAGGTTGTGGGCCGTGGTGGCGGCGGCGTCCAGCGGGGGGCGAGGGAGGGACACGAGGACCCGGCGAGCATAGCGCACGCGACCGGCGGTTCGCCGCCTGGGGCGGAGCCCCCCGCCGCTTTGGGGAGGCACCAGGCGAGGCTTCACAGTATACGATGCGCTTCTTCGGGTCTGGGCCCGTGCCGTATGCCGTCCCCGCGCGTGTCCATCATGATCGTCGCTCGTGACGCCGCCGCCACGCTGCCGCGCGCCCTGGCGTCGGTCTACGCGCAGCGCTGCGGTGACTGGGAGTGCTGGATCTTCGACGACGGATCGCGGGACGCGACGCCAGCGCTGCTCGGCGGGCTCCGGGATCCGCGCGTGCGCTGGCGCCGCGTGGAGCGGCCCGTGGGGCGGGGGGCGGCGCGGGCTGCCCTCTTGGAGCAGCTTCGAGGCCGCTGGATCGCGCCGCTCGACGCGGACGACTGGATGCTCCCGGAGCGCGTGGAGGCGCAGCTCCAGCTCGCGGAGCGCTCCCCCGGGGCGGTGCTCGTGGCGAGCGCCATGTACGTGGAGGACTCGGCGGGGCGGCTGCGCGGCGTGCAGGCCGTCGACGGCGGAGCCGCGCGAGGCGCGCTCCGCCGGGCGCCGATGTCCTTCGCGCCGAGCCTCTTGCGCGCGGACGCGGCGCGCGCGGTAGGGTTCCGGCCCGAGCTGCGGCGCTCGGAAGATCTGCCCTTCTTGCGGGGGCTCCTGGCGCGGGGCCCTTGGGTCGTGAGCGACGCCCCGCTCTATGTCTATCGCCCGGCGCCCACGACACGAGCGGGGCTCATCGCGGCCCAGCGCGCCGCCCTCGCGAGCTTGCGCGCGGAGCGGCACGGTACGGCGTGCCAGCGGGGGAGCGCGCAGCTCGGCTGCTTCCTGCGCTGGGGGCTGCACGCCTCCCTCTCGGAGCCGCTCTCGACCCTGATGGTCGAGCTGGCGCGCGCGAGGCGGCTGACGGCGCCCCAGCGTGAGCACCTGCACGCCTACCTGGACGCGAAGCGGGAGCTTGCGCTCTGCGGGCAGCGCGCGCGCGCCGAGGAAGGTCCACGCTGATGGAGCCCGTCGCGAGGCCACGGCGCCGCCGTCACCGCTCGCACCGCGCCACGCCGTGGGTGGAGTGGGCGCAGCTCGGGCTGCTCGCGCTCGTCGTGGTGGGGTCGGCGCTCAGCCTCGGCGCGCAGTCGGTGGCGGCCACCTTGACGTTCGCGCTGCTCGCGTGGCTCGGGGTGGGGCTGTCGCTCTCGGGCCGGTCGAGCCTCCCTTGGGTAGCCCTGCCCTTCGGCGCCTTGGCGCTGTGGTCGGCGCTGCAGGCCGCGCCGCTCCCTCGCTCCTGGCTCGCGCTCGTCTCGCCGCACGCCGCCGAGATCTGGAGCGGCGCCGAAGAGCTGCTGGGGGCAGGCTCCTTGCGCGGCTCGCTCTCGCTCGCACCGTCGGCGTCGCTGCTCGAGGCGGTGAAGTACGCCAGCTACGCCGCCGTCGCCGTCATGGGCGCGAGCTTGGCGTCGCAGGGACGACAGCGTTGGGTCTTGGGTCTCGTCTTCGGCTCGGCGTTGAGCGTCGCGCTCGTCACGCTGCTCCACGGGGTGCTGGGCGCCAAGCTCCTCTATGGCGTGCTGCCGCTCTCCTTCGACCCTGGGCCGTGGGGGATGGGGCCGCTCGTCAACCCCAACAACCGCGGTGGCTACTTCAACCTCGGTCTGTTCGCGGGGCTGGGGCTCGCGGTGCAGCGTGACGCTCGCGCTGGTCGGTCGCTGCTCGCCCTGGGGGTCGCGCTGCTCGCGGCGATGTCGCTGCTCGCGCACTCACGCGGGGCCACCCTGGCGCTGGGCGCCGGGGTGCTCTGGCTGGGCGGCGGGGCGCTCTGGCGTCGGCTGAGGCGGCGGCAGGCCTCATCCTCCGATGGGGCGGCGCTGCTGCTGCTCGGCTGCCTCGTGGTGGGGGGCGCCTTCGTGCTCTTGGGCTCCGGGGGAGCGGGCGTCGGGCGCGTCCTCGACGACGGCAGCCTGCGCAAGCTCGAGGTGCAGGGCTGGTCCAAGCCGCTGCTGATGGACTACGGGTGGCTCGGGGTGGGGCGCGGCGCGTTCGAGGGAGTGTTCGCGGCCTACCGCCGTGGGGGCGGCTACATCAGCTATCAGTACGCCGAGAACTTCGTCATCCAGTGGGTAGCGGAGTGGGGCGCCCCCGTGGCGCTGGCGGCCTTGGCGGCGCTCGCCTACGCGCTGTGGGCGCGGCGGGGAGAGCGCGCCCCGACGCGGCTCGTGCGCGTCGGGCTCGGGGTGCTCTTGCTCCAGAACCTGGTCGATCTCGCCCTCGAGCTGCCGGCCGTGGGGCTCGCGGTCGCCGCGGCGTCGGGGGTGCTGAGCGTCCCATGGCGGCGCTTGTCGGCGCCGCCCCCGCTGGGTCGGTGGCGCCTCGCCCTGGCGGCCTTGGGGGGCGGCACGCTGCTGCTGGGAGGGCTCTGGGGGCGCACGAGCCAACGGGACGCCCGCGACGCGCTGGGGGAGCTGCGCCGCAGCGCGCTGCAGGTGGGCAGCGGTGAGGCGCGGGGCGCGGCCTTCGAGGCGGCGCGACGGCTCGTCGCCAGCTTCCCCGCGGACGCCTACGGCGCGCTGGTGGGGGCGGAGCAGTCGCGGTGGATGGCCCCCCGGGAGCAGGGGCGCTGGGTGGGCTGGGCGCTCGAGCGCGACCCCGCCTCCGGGCGTGCTCAGATCGTGCTGGCGGACTACGTGCACCTCCGAGGTGGGCCGAGCCAAGCGCTGGGGGCCTTGCGGCGCGCGGTGGAGCTCGAGCCAGCCCTCGGCAGGGTGGTGGCCGGTCGCATCGCGCGCTGGGCCACGAGCCCCACCCAGGTGCTGCAGGCGGTCCCGGAGGGGCGGCCTGGGGCAGCGCTGCTGCTGCAGCTCGCGAGGCAGCCGGAGCTCGAGGCGCAGCAGCTCGAGCTCTTGGACGAGGCCGTGCGGCGCGACGAGGACTCCCAGCCTGCCCGCGTGCAGTACGTCGGCGCCGTGCTGAAGGCGCTGGACGCCGACTCCCCCGCGTGCGCCGGGGCGCGACGTCAGGGGTGCCTCGAGCGAGCGGAGCAGGTTGCGCGAGTCCTGGCGGAGCGGTCCACGGACTCTGCCAGCGGCGTGGAGCTGGTGGCGCGTGTGCTAGGGCGCGCGGAGCGGGTGGACGCGGCGCTGGCCTGGCTCGACGAGCGCTGTCCCCGGCTGAGCCAGGGCAGCAGTTGCTGGCGGCTGCGCTTGGAGCTGTCCTGGGAGCGGCCCCTCGACGACCAGCGGCAAGCCGCGCTCCGCGCCTACGTGGCGTTGGCATGCGATGGCGCGGAGAGCTGCGCGAAGGCTTGCTCGTGGGTCGGGCAGCAGCTCGCGGCTCGAGGTAGCCACGCCGCGGCCCTCGACTACTTCGGGCGGGCGGTCCGGGAGCATCCCAGCGCGACCGGGTGGCTCGACCTGGCGAAGGCGGCGCAGGCCGCGGGGCAGCGAGAGCGCGCTCGGGAGGCGCTGCTCCGCGCCAAGCGCTTGGGCGCGAGCGAAGAGCGCGTGCGGCGGCAAGTCGAGGCCGTGGAGCAGCAGTTGAGGTAGGAGGGCAGCAGGATGAGCACGGAGCCGCGACGCGCGCTGTTCGTCACCTGGGACGGAGCGGCGCAGAGCTACCTAGAGTCGCTATTTTTCCCAATTTTTGCCGGGATGACGGGCTGGCGCTTCAGCGTGCTGCAGTTCACGACCGATCCGTCGGCGAGTGAAGGCGCGGCCGCCGCGGCGCGGCGCCATGGGATGGGCTATCGGGCGGTGCCGAGCTGGCGGGTCCGCGGCGGGGCGGCGGGCGTGCTGGCGAGCGTGGCGCGCGGAGCGCTCGAGCTGCGCCACCAGCTCGGGCGCAGGCCGCACGCCGTCGTGCTCACGCGCAGCATCTTGCCGGCGGCCATGGCGCTGCTCGCGCGGGAGCCACGGCTCGCGGCGCGCTGGGTCTTCGACGCGGACGGCCTCCCCGCGGATGAGCGTGTGGAGTTCGCGGGCTGGCACCCCGGGGGGGCGCAGTACCGCGCGTGGCGCGCCATCGAGGTGGCGGCGGTGCGGCGGGCGGACTCGGTGATCGTGCGGACCGCGCGAGCCGAGCGCGTCCTCGCGGCGCGCGCCGGGGCTGGCCTCGATGCGGCCAAGCTGCACGTGGTGCCCAACGCCAAGGACGCGCAGCTCTTCTCTCCCGGCACGCCGCGTGAGCGCTCGGCCACCCGGCGGCAGTATGGGGTGAGTGACGCCGCGCCGTGGCTGGTGTTCGTCGGAGGCATTGGGCCGCAGTACCACCCGGAGCAGATGCTGTGGTTGTTTCAGGAGCTGCTCGCGCTGCGACCGGACGCGCGGCTGCACCTCTTCACGCAGCAACCGGCGCTGCTGAGGCCCTACCTCGAGCGCGTGGCGTTGCCCGCCGGCGCGCTCGAGGTGGGGAGCTTGACGCCCGCCGAAGTGCCGCGGGTGCTCGCCGCCGCGGACGTCGGCTTGGCGCTGCGGACGCCGAGCTTCTCACAAGGCGCGGTCAGCCCCATCAAGGTGGCGGAGTACCTGCTGTGCGGCTTGCCGGTGGTGAGCACGGCGGGCGTGGGAGATCTCGATCGACAGCTCGGGGAGGGGACGGGCTACGTCCTGTCGGGGCTCGACCGGGAGCAGCTCGCCGCCGCCGCCGCCGCCCTCGTGCGCGAGGTGCTCGCCGATCGCCCAGCGGCGCGTGAGCGCTGCCGCGCCGTGGGGCTCCGTCATTTCGCCCTGGAGCAGGCCATCGCAGGCTACCGCGCCGCCTTCGAGGCCGTGGCAGCTCGGCGCGGGCGCTGAGCCCGTCGTGGCGGGGGCGCCGCCGCCGCGCAGGGGCCGGCGCGAGCTCGGCGTCGCGGAGGGAAGACGAGGTGCTATGAGGGGCGTTCAGAGCACCATGCGAACCTTGCTGTCGTTCCTCTTGATCTCCTCCACGATGTCCTGCGCCACCGCCCACCGCCCGAGCGCGGCGCCCGAGGGCGGCCCTCCCCCCGCCACGTCGGGCTCGGCGGCGTCCGCCAGCGCCGCGCTGAACGTCCACGAGGAGACGGAGGCCTACGAATTTTTCTTCGGCTTCCCGGCGGAGGCGGGCGCCATCGCGCCGCTGCGTGCCCAGCTCGAGGCGCTGCGCGCGGAGCGCCGGCGCGAGCTGCTGCGGTCCGTTGAGGAGGCGCGTCAGAGCCAGGGGGACGCTGACGCGACCCCGCACCCGCAGACCGACATCACCCTTTGGTCACTCCAGGCCAGCGTCCCGGGTTGGCTCTCCCTGAGGGAGACGCGCGACGTCTACTACGGGGGCGCTCATCCTTTCCAGTCGAGCGGCGCGCTGCTCTGGGACGTCAACGCGCGGGTGGCGCGAGACGCGCGGGAGCTCTTTCAGTCCCGGCAGGCGCTCACCGCGGCCATTCGAGCGCCGTTCTGCGAGGGCGTGGATCGCGAGCGGGCCGAGCGTCGGGGGCAAGCCGTGAACCGGGACAGCGGCGATGGCTTCGACGCCTGCCTGGATCCCGCGGAGCTCCCCTTGGTCTTGCGCTCGTCGAACGGCCAGCGCTTCGATGAGCTGGAGGTGCTGGTGGACGCCTACGCTGCTGGTCCCTACGTGGAGGGCAGCTACCATCAGCGCCTACCGGTGACCTCCAGCGTGCTCGCGGCGCTCCGGGCGGAGTATCGGGGGAGCTTCGCGCTCGCCCGCTGAGGGTGTGGGGCGCGCCGCGCGGTCGCTCATCCTGGCCACCAGAAGGAGTCGAGTGAAGATGCCGTCTTGCCAAGCTCATGAGGGGCACGGAGCCGTAGCGTGAGCCCCGAACGACGCTTCATCGCCGCCGTCATCGGCAGCGCCCACGCCACGGCGGAGGAGGAGCGGGTGGCGGAGGCGCTCGGCGCGGCCGTCATCGCCGGTGGGTTTCGCCTGGTCACGGGTGGGCTCAACGGCGTGATGCTCGCGGCGTCGCGTGGCGCCCGTGAGGCGCCGGGCTACCAGAGCGGCGACGTCATCGGGGTGCTCCCCAGCTACGAGGCAGCGAGCGCCAACCCCTACGTGGACATCCCCATTTGTACCGGCCTCAACCACGCGCGTAACCTCATCGTGGTGGCCACGGCAGACGTCGTGCTGGTCGTGGGCGGCTGGAGCGGCACCTTGAGTGAGATGGCGCTGGCCTGGCAGATTGGCAGGCCCGTCATCGCCGTGCAGACCGCCACGGGGTGGGGTGGGCGCCTCGCGGGGGCGCCCCTGGACGAGCGCCGGCAGGACGTGGTCCACGGCCCGCTCCCGCCGGAGGCGGCGGTGGCGCTCGCCCGAGGGCTCGTGCGAGCGCCACGCGCGCCGCTCACCGGGTTTGGGTGACGCTGAGGGCGGCGCGCGGCGCTGGAAGGGTCAGCAGGTGGGGCAGCCGCAGGTGACGCCGCCCGTGGCGTCGTTGCAGGAGTTGTGGATGCCCGTGCAGACCGTCGGCCCCAGGCAATCACACGACAGGTCATCGCCACAGCTCTTGGGCACGCTGACGCAGTGGTGCTGCGTGCCGCCCATGTTCGAGTAGCTGGCGCAAGCCTCCCCCGCGCCGCAGCGGTCGCAGTCGTCCACGTCCGCGCACTGGCTGGCAGGGACGCAGTGGCCTGACCAGCACGTGCCGCGCACCTCCGGCACCTTCCCCTTGTCACAGCGGGGCGGCTCGGACTCACAGATCACGCCCTTGGAATTGCAGCTGAAGCCCATCACGCAGCGTCCGGCGATGCACTGCGCCGCCTTGGTGGCGACGCCCAGCGCCGCACACTGCTTCTCGGTGCAGTCCGAGGAGCAGCTGAGGCGCGCCGTCCCCTTGGGGATGCCCACGCAGGAGCAGCAGTCCTCGAACACCGTACAGTCACTCGCCGTTCGGCACTCCGCCTGAGCTGGAGCGCCGCCGGAGCCACCGCTGCCGCTGCTACCGCTCGCGCCCGCGCTGCCGCCCGCGCCGCCGCTGCCGCCCGCGCCTCCACTTCCGCTCACGCCCGCGCTGCCGCCCGCGCCCGCGCTACCGCTCGCGCCCGCGCTACCGCTCACACCGCCGGCGCCGCTCGCCCCCGCGCTACCGCTCGCGCCCGCGCTACCGCCCGCGCCCGCGCTACCGCCCGCGCCCGCGCTACCGCTCGCGCCCGCGCTACCGCCCACACCGCCAGAGCCGCTCGCGCCCGCGCTACCGCTCCCGCCGTCGGCACCGCTGGCGCCTGCGCTACCGCCCGTGCCTCCGTCGGAGTCACTGCCACAACCAAACGCCATCACCGAGACCAACACCATCAAGAAAGCTCGTGCCATCTCCGAATCCTCCAGAAGAGCCCCGCGAAGCTTAGGGGGCCGCTGCCGCCGGTGCAACTCGCCCGGCCGGCCTCGGGGGGGCGGGGTCGTGGGCCGATGGCCGCGGCTTGCAACGCGCTCGAGCGAGCGCGCGCCTGAGTCACGCCGAGCTCACGCTGGTGGCGGGGCGGCCGTGTCGGCCAGCGGTCCTAGGTCCCAACACGAGCGTCGGTCACGTGCGCTCGAGCGCAGGGCGCGCGCGGCCCGGGGAGGAAGGCTCTCCCCAGCGCGCCCCCTCGCGTCTAAGAAGGGGCGATGTCGAGCCCGCTGTCGAGCCCGCTGGCCTTTGAAGGCGGACGCCGCGCCCCGAACCGCTGGTGGCTCGCGCCGCTCACCAACCAGCAGAGCCTCGCTGATGGCTCCCTGGGCGACGCGGAGCTGGCGTGGCTCGAGCGCCGCGCCGCGGGCGGCTTCGGGGTGGTGGAGACCTGCGCAGCGCACGTGCTGCCCGAAGGCCAGACGTGGCCGGGCCAGCTCGGCATCTTCAGTGACGCGCTGCTCCCCGGCTTGAGCCGCTTGGCGAGCGCCATCGCGCGACACGGCGGCTTGGGCATCGTCCAGCTCTTCCACGGCGGGGTCCGCGCGCCTCGGCGCTTGACGGGTGAGCAACCCAGGAGCGCCAGCGCCTTCACCGAGGAGGCGCCGGAATTCGAGACGCCTCGCGCGATGACGGAGCCGGAGATCGAGCACGTCATCGAGGGCTTCGTGCAGGCCGCCGTGCGCGCCGAGCGCGCTGGCTTCGCTGGGGTCGAGCTGCACGCGGCGCATGGCTACCTGCTGGGTCAGTTCCTCAGCCGCAGCATGAACGTGCGTCAGGACGCCTGGGGTCGGGACGCCGCGGGGCGGGCGCGGCTGCTGCTCGAGGTGGTGCGCGGGGTGCGCCGCCGCGTCTCCCCGGCGTTCGTGCTGGGCGCGCGGCTGTCCCCGGAGGACGCTGGCGCGGCCCGAGGGCTGGACTTGGACGAGAGCCTGCAGGTGGCGTCCTGGCTAGCGGACGAGGGGCTCCAGGTGCTGCACCTGTCGCTCTGGGACGTCGCCCGCTGCACGCGCAAGCGGCCGGCGGAGCACCCGACGCCGCTGTTTCGCGCCGCCTTGCCCTCCAATGTGAGGCTCGTGGTCGCCGGCTCCGTCTGGTCCCGGGAGACCGCCGAGCGCCAGCTCGAGCTCGGCGCGGACGCGGTGGCGCTCGGTCGCGCCGCCATCGTCCACCCGGACTGGCCACGCCGCGCGGAGGACCCCGCGTGGCAGCCACGCCGCCCCCCGCTGACGGCCACGGAGCTCGCCGAGCGAGCGGTCTCTCCCGTCTTCGCCAAGTACCTGGAGCGCTGGGAGGGCTTCGTGGCGCCGAGCCCGTAGGTGAGGCCAGCGGCGCCCACCGTCGCTCGCCCGGGGGAGAACATTTCGGGGGACGGCGGTCGCTGCTAGACTAGCCGCGTGATTCGGATCCCACCCGTGCATCGCTCCGTACCGCGATCACCGGCGCGCCGATGCCACCTCGAAAGAAATCACCTCGTGCGCAGGATCCCTGAGGGACATCGAGCCGATGCCTCTCATCCAGTGCTAGGCCAAGAGTGGGCATGGCCAAGACCAGCCGCGGCCGGTGTACGGCACCATGTTCGGAGGCGAGCCACACCCGTCCCGAGCCCCAGCGTGCCGCGTCAGCCGCCGCGCGAGACACTACGAGTCCAGGGCGAGCCGGCATGAGTCTTCAACCAGCAGCCTTGGGACGTACGGTCGATCTGCGTCTCTTTCCGTTAGCGCCCACGGGGCGCGGCCGGGACCTCCACGACCCGGCCCCCGCCTGGTCCGCTGAACCGGGCCCACGGCCGGGACAACCAGCGAACGACCACCGGGCCCGCGTGTCCGTCGAGGTGGAGTGCTTCGAGGTGGGGTGATGAGGAGACGGGTGGTGGAAGGAGGAGCTCCTCAGTACCTCTGCGGCAGGCTCGGGGCTCTTCGGCGCCGATGCCGAACGAAGGAAATAGGGTCCGCTCGGCTCGTGTCGAGGAGATGTCTTCCTGCTATGCGAAAGTGGGTGTTGTGATGATCCAGCGTGTTGAGCCAGTGATTCGTAAAGCGGCGATGGTACGAGGTGACAGCTTGATCTTTCGCGACGCGGCGATCGACGATGCGGAGTTCATCCTCTCGTTGCGCACGGACCCCGAAAAGTCGCGCTTCTTGAGCTATGTCTCTAACGATCTGGAGGCACAGAAGGCTTGGCTGGCTCGTTATGCCCAGGAGCGTGGACAAGCGTATTTCATCATCGAATTCAACGGTGAGCGCATCGGCACCGTCCGCCTCTACGACGCTCGAGGGGACAGCTTCTGCTGGGGTTCCTGGATCCTCAAGGACGGTAGGCCGCGCCATGCAGCCATGGAATCTGCGCTGATGGTTTACGCTTATGCCGTAGATTGTCTCGAATTTAGGGCTTGCCACTTCGTCGTCAGTAAGGGCAACGAGCGCGTCATCCAATTTCATGAGCGATTTGGGGCGGTGCAAGTCGGCGAAACGGAGCTCGAATTGCTGTTCCAGTTGGATCTAAGTTCGATTCAGGCAGCACGTAGACAATATACGGAGTTTCTCTCCTCTAGCGTCGAAGTCACGGGTCTTCAGTAGGATAGGGCTAACCACAAGGCAAGCCGCCTGCTAGCCACTGGTTCGTCCTCGACGACTTCGGCCTCGAGCCGATGACGCGAGACGGCGGCGCGCTCTGCGGCGGGCCGCCGGTGGTGCTCAGCCGCACCAACGCCCTTGCTCTGGTTTTGTCGAAGCCCGCATCGTGCGGGTCGCACGATGCGCCGCCCGCGTCACCTCAGCCGGAGCAGCACGGACACGCTGAGCTTTCGCGCGGCGACGTTCGCCCAGTGACCCAGCCGCTGCAGGCGAGGTCCGCGGGCGGTCTGCAGCAGCGCCTGCTGGTAGAGGCGGACCCAGCGCGTCTCCGGGTAGTGCTTGGCGCGGATCTGCTGTTTGAGCGCGGCGTCCCGCTGGAGCGCGGGGTAGCCGCTGCGCGCGCCGTGTTGCTGGACCGAGCCGCCATGGAGCCGGTACTTGACGCTGGTGATCTCGACGTAGCGGATGGGCAGCCCGGCGCCCGTGACCGCGATCCAGAACGGGTAGTCTTCAATCTGCGGAAACTGCTCGTCGAAGCTCAGCGTGTCGAACAGCGCACGCTGGAAGAACACCGCCGGCGCGCAGAGGAAGGTCCAGTACTTGAGGGCCAGGTGCTGGCGCGCCGCCGGGAGCGAGAAGAAGTCCGTCTTGGGTCTGGGCTTGAACTTCCCGAGGTAGTGTTGCGGCTGAAAGTCGTCGCGGTAGATCTCCGCGTTGGTCTGGAGCACGAGCGCTTCGGGCTTGGGCGCGTGGATGAAGGCGCTGATGCTGTCGGGCGTCAGGCAGTCGTCCCCTGCGATGAACTTCACCCACTGCCCCCGCGCGGCTCGGGCGCCGCGGTTGCAGTTGGCGGGGATGCCGGTGTTCTTGGGGACGGTGAGCAGCAGCGCACGCCGGAAGCGCGCGCCGTGCTGGTCCAGCCACTCGCGGCAGAGCTCCAGCGTGCCGTCGGCGGAGCCGTCGTCCGAGAGGATGAGCTCCAGCTCCGGGTAGCCCTGCGCGCGGATGGACTCGAGCGTCTCCAGGACAAACGCCTTGGAATTGTAGGTGACGACGACGATGGAGACGAGCGGCAGAGCCTCGGACATGGAGAGGGAGAGGGCGGCGTGGGCGAGCGGGCACGCCGCCGAGAAAGGGGGGGCGAGCGGAGGGCAGAGGCTCGTTAGCGAGGGACCCCAGCCGTGTAAAGCCGGAGGGACTGGGGCGTGCCGTGCGCAGCTAGGCGGCGCCGCGCCGCCAGCGAGCGCGCACGAGCTCCGAGAGCTGGGGGCCGAGCCCGGACCGCCAAGCCCAGGCGAGCGCCAGGGCCACGGCCGCCGCGCGGGCAGCGAGGCCGTGCCCCGCCCAGCTCAGCCCGAGCGCGAGCAGTGTGGCGAGCGCCGCCAGGGTCAGGTGGCGGGGCCGCGGCAGGATCTCCAGCCGGGCGCGCGCCACCGCAGCGGTGAGCGCCAGGTAGCCCACGTAGGTCAGGAAGTACGCGAGCCCCGTCCCCGCGAGACCCTGCTCCGGGATGAGCAGCCAGCTGCCGAGGCCCAGGCCGAGCGACGCTAGCGCCTCCGTGACGACGTACAGCCGCAGCTTGCCGCGGTAGAGGAGCGGCCCGGCGTACACCCACGCGAGGCACTTCGCCACGTCCCCCGCGAACTGCCACTTGAGCACGCCGAGCGCGGCGTCGAAGCGGTGGGAGTACATCACGCGCAGCCCGAGGTCGGCGAAGCCGATGGCGAGGAACACGACCGGCGGCGCCAGCCGCAGGACGAAGCGCCCCGCCTCGTCGAGCTGCACCTGGAGCTCGGCGGCGCCCTTGGCCTTGGCGTAGCGGGGGAAGACGAAGGAGCCCATGCCGGCCAAGACGACGCCGAGGTAGGCGGCGCCGACGGCCCACGCGGCCTGAAACTGGCCGTTGGCGCTGGGGCCTCCCGTCTGCTCCAGCCGGGCGCGCAGCGCGAAGAGCGCGCCTTGGAGCGCGAGCGCGGCGACCAGCGAGGTGGCGCCGAGCTGCAGGGCGTGCCGCAAGTAGCCGCGGTCGAGGCGGGGCTGGAGGGGACTGGGCCAGCGCGTGGCGCGGCGCGCGGCGCGCAGCACGAGGGCGAGGCTCAGCGCTCCGGCGAGCGCTGCCGCGAGGAACTGCCCTGGGAGGCCGGCGGCGGCGGTCGCGCCGGCGACCAGCAGGGCGGTGAGCAGGCCGGTCGTGATCTGCAGGCGCGCCGTGGTGGTGAGCGCTTGATCGAAGGTGAGGGAGCCGAGCCCGACGTTGCTGGCCGCGGCGAGGGTGAGCGTGAGGCACGCCAGGGCGAGCAGCGGCCGTAGCCCGGACGACCAGGTCGCCGGGAGCGTGTAGAAGAGCCCGCCGACCGCGACGGCGCTCGCCAGGAGCCCCAGCACGACGAGCCACCCCAGGGCCGCCGCGATGGCCCGGCGGGGGCCGTCCTCGCGCTGCTCCTTGGCCAGCGCCGTGAGCAGCGCGGGGCCGACCAGCGCGCCGAGCGGGACCGTGGCGAGCGCGGCGATCTGCTGCAGCTCTGCCGCGACGCCGACCCCCTCCGGGCCGAGATAGACGGCCGACGCCTTGGAGCGGATGAGCGCCACCACGACGGCGCTGAGCGAGGTCAGCGCGCCGAGGCCGGCCGCGCGCCCGAGGGTGATGCCGCGCGGCGGCGGCTGCTCAGGGGCCGGAGGCGAGCTCATCGAGGGGGTCAGCGGTGGACGCTCGCTATAGCGAAGCGCCGCGGGGGCGCCCAGCCTCGAGGCGATCCGGCCGCGCCCGCGGACGCGGCGGCCGCGGGAAAACTAGCTATTTTTCTGGGACGCTAACGGAGTACCCTCCCGTCCATGGTGCAGATGGTTCAGCTCGCCGACTTCAAGGCGGCCTGGGAGGAGGGCCGGGAGCAGTACCTCGCCGCGGTGGAGCGGGTGGGGCAGAGCGGCTGGCTCATCTTGGGGGCGGAGGTCGCTGAGTTCGAGGCGGCGCTCGCGCGCGCGTGGGGGCTGGAGCACGCCGTGGGTGTCGCCAGCGGCCTCGACGCTTTGGAGATCGCGTTCCGTGCGCTCGGGGCCCAGCCCGGGCAGCGCTACCTCACCACGCCGCTCAGCGCCTTCGCCACCACGCTCGCCATCCTGCGCGTCGGGGGCGTCCCGGTCTTCGCGGACGTGGACCCGAGCGGCCTGCTCGATCTCGACGCCGCGGAGCAGGTCGTTCGAGCGCAAGGCCCCATCGACTTCGTCGTGCCGGTCCACCTGTTCGGTCACGCGGGCTCCTTGTCCCGGCTGGAGGCGTTCTGCCACCGGCACGGCGCGCGCCTGGTGGAGGACTGCGCTCAGGCCATCGGAGCGAGGAGCGAGGGCCGCCCCGTGGGCTCGGCCAGCGCCGCCTGCGCGACCAGCTTCTATCCTACCAAGAACCTGGGCGCGCTCGGCGACGGCGGCGCGCTGCTCACCGGCTCGCTCGAGCTGCGCGACGTGGCCCGACAGCTCCGTGACTACGGCCAGCGGGAGAAGTACGTGCACGCTCGGCTCGGGCTCAACAGCCGCCTGGATGAGCTGCAGGCCGCGCTGCTGCGCAGCGTGCAGCTCCCTGCGCTGGCGCGGCAGACCGAGCGGCGGCGCGCGCTAGCGGCGCGCTACCTCGCCGGCATCCGCCACCCGTACCTGGAGATCCCTCCGTGCCCGGAGGGCTCGGAGTCGGTGTGGCATCTGTTCCCGGTCCTGGTGCAGCGCGACCGCGAGCGCTTCCGGCAGCACCTCCTCGCCCAGGGCATCGCCAGCGCGGTCCACTATCCCCTGCTCATCCCGGCGCAGGAGGCCATGGGGGCGGCGGGCCAGCCGCTCCTGCCGGCGGACGCCTTCCCGAGGGCGCAGCGCTTTGCCCAGACCGAGGTGTCGCTCCCCCTGCACCCGCACCTGTCCGACGAGGACTGCGAGCGCGTCATCGCGGCCTGCAACGGGTGGGAGGCCTGATGGCGAGGCCGGAGGTGCATCCCTTGGGCTCGTGCGAGTCGAACGCGGTGGGTGAGGGCACGCGGCTGGGCGCCTACACCCGCGTCCTGGACGGCGCGGTGCTCGGTGCAGGCTGCCGGCTCGCCGACCACGTCCACGTCGATCGGCAGGTGGTGGTGGGAGCGCGCGCCATCCTCGAGGGTGGCGCGCGGCTGAGCGCCGGCGTGGTCCTGGAGGACGACGTCTTCGTTGGACCGAACGCGGTCTTGGCGCCGCCGCTGCCTGCGCGTGCCGGCGGCTCCGCCGAGCTTGCCGCGGCCACCCTCGTGCGCGAGGGCGCCGTCATCGGCGCCAGCGCCGTCATCGCCGCGGGCGTGACGGTGGGGCGCCAAGCGCAGGTGAGCGCGGGGGCGGTGGTGACGCGCGATGTGCCGCCGATGGCCATCGTCGCGGGCAACCCCGCGGCCATCGTGGGCTACGTCGACAGCCGGCTGCCGGCGGCAGGGGCCGTGGCGCCCACCGGCAGCTACCGTGCGGTGCCGTCTAGCGTCAGCGGCGTCAGCTACCATGAGTTTCCCGTGCACGAAGATCTGCGCGGCGTGCTCTCCGTTGGCGAATTCGAGCGCCAGGTGCCGTTCTCCCCCAAGCGCTATTTCCTAGTCTACGACGTGCCAAACGCGGAGGTGCGCGGCGCGCACGCGCACCGGGAGTGCCACCAGTTTCTCGTGTGTGTCCGGGGTGCCATCTCGGTGATGGCAGACGACGGGCTGCACCGGCAGCAGTGGCGGCTCGAGCGACCAGAGCAGGGCCTCTACTTGCCGCCGATGGTGTGGGCGGCCCAGTTCGCCTACACCGCCGACGCGGTGCTACTGGTGTTCGCTTCTCACCTCTATGACTCAGCGGAGTACATCCGAGACTACGACGACTTTCTCGCGGCCTGCGCGCAGCGGGCTAGGCCCGAGGAGCGAGCCTGAGGGCGCGTGGCGGCGGTGGCTCGTCTTTCGGCCTGGGACGGTGGGTGACTGAGCCGTCGGAGAGCCCGGCGCCGTCTGCCTCCGGCTCGTCACGTCCGGAGGGGCACCTCGCGCGTCTGATCGTCCTCGCCGCGGTGGGCTGCGGGGGCGCCGCGCTCTGGGGCAGCTTGGACGCCCTCTACACGCTGCTCCACGCGCCCCACGCCTCCGCGGCGGTGCTGGTGGCGGGGGCGGGCCACATCGTCGCGCTCTACCTGCCAGTCGGCGCGCTGCTCGCCGTGCCCTTCGCGGTCGTGGAGCGGACCCGGCTCTGGCGGGAGACGCTCTCGCTCCTGTGGCACCCTCGGCAAGCCTTCGGTCCCAACCCCGCGCTGACCGCTCGGCTAGCGGTCGCGCTGCTGCGGCTGAGCCTCTTGTTCGGAGCGATGTTCGTGGCCACCCGCGCCTTGCTGGAGCATTTTCATGGGCGAGCCGCCATCGCGCTCAGCCTGACCGCGCTGGCCGTCGCGCTGCAGGGGGTGCTCGGAGCCCTGGGTCGCCTGCTCGGGCCTCGGCTCGAGGCGTGGCTCCTCCGCCGCGGCGGCCCGCTGGCGGCGCCCAACGCCTTGCTGCTGCTCGTCGGCGCGGCGCTGGTGCCGGGGCTGCTGCTCATCCGCGCGCGCCTACCGCAGTACCCGGCGAGCGCGGTGCTGTGGGGGCTCTTGGGCCTGGCGTGCTGTGGGCTCGCGGCGCGCGCGCTCGGGCCGCTGCTCGGCCGGCGGCGGTGGGTCGCGGGCGGCGTCATCGTCGGAGCGCTGGCGGCCTCGTGGCTCTCGCTCTCGGCGTACGGCGCGGTCGAGCCATCGAGAGCGCTGGTGGAGAACGCGTCGGTGATGGCCAGTGACTTCCTCCACCGCTACGCGCGGGCGCTCGACGCCGACGGTGACGGCTGGACGGCCGCGCTCGGCGGCGGAGACTGCAACGACGGTGACCGCTCCGTCCACCCCGGCGCCGCCGACGTGCCCGGGGACGGCGTGGACAGCGACTGCTTCGCGGGGGACGGCGCGCTCGAGGTCGCGCCGCGAGGAGACGGCGCGCCGGTGCTGGGGGGCGGGCAGGCGGCGCGCAGGAACGTCCTGATCATCGCGGTGGACGCCCTCCGGCGAGACCACCTCGGCGTCAACGGCTACGCGCGGGACACCTCCCCGGAGCTGGACGCCTTCGCCGCGACGGCCACGCAGTACGCCGCCGTCGTGCCACCGGCGCCCGGCTCGGTGATGTCCTTCTCCTCGCTGTTCACCGGCCTCTACGCCAGCGAGATCCCCCGGGTGCCCGCGCAGCGTCCGGGCCAGAGCCTCCAGTGGCAGAACTTCTCGCGGGACGTCACCACGCTGCCGGAGCTCTTGCAGGGCGTGGGCTACCAAACGGCGGCGTGCGTCAGCACCAACTACTTCGACGCGCTGTCCAGCCTCTACCGCGGCTTCGAGACCATCGCCCGCCCGGACGCGGAGAAGGGCCAGCGCGGCGAGGCGACGCGCGCCACCATCGCATTCCTGGAGGCCGCGCGCGGCGCGCAGCGTCCGTTCTTCGTGTGGACGCACCTGATGAGCCCGCACGCGCCGTACCTGGGGGACGGCGCGCCGTCCCGCTACGGAGCCGCCGCGCTGGATCGCTACGACACGGAGATCCGCCTCGTGGATCAGGAGCTCGGGGAGCTGTTCCGGGCGCTCGAGCGCACCGGGCTCCAGGACGACACGGTGGTGGTGGTCGCGTCCGATCACGGCGAGGCCTTCGGCGAGCATCATGGGGTGCATTTCCATGGGCAGCACCTGTACGAGGAGCACCTCGCCTCGGTGCTCTTCGTGCGCGTCCCTGGGCTGACGCGGGGCGGGGTCAAGGTCAGCTCCCCGGTGTCGCTGCTGGACGTCATGCCGACGGTGCTGGACGCGGTCGGCGTCCAGCTCGCGCACCGGGTCTCCGGGCGGAGCCTGCTCGGCTGCGCGGAGGCGTGCGACGACGGCAGGCTCGTCTTCTCGGAGCGCCCGCAGGTGGAGGTGCGCTATCGAGACGATCTCCGCGCCATCCGGCGGGGCTCCTTGAAGGTGATCTGGAACGTTCGGCGCAACACCTTCGAGGCCTATGATCTCGCGCAGGATCCTGCCGAGCGGCACAACCTCATCGGCGAGCCCCGGTTCGAGGAGCTGCGCGGGCTGCTGCAGCACTGGGTCTCCTACGCGGCGCTCCGGCGCTGAGCCGCTCGGCCGCCCTCAGAGCCTCGGGGCGAGCCGGAGCGCGCGCTGCGGCGCGCGCTGGGGGCTATGCTGCTGCCCGCGGGCCAAGCTGGCGAGGAACAGGGCGAAGAAGGGGACGAGCGGCAGGCGGTAGCGCGACAGCGTGCCGTAGTTGGTGGTGGCCAGCCCCACCGCCACGCCGTAGGTGATGGTGAACACGAAGGCGAAGACGAGCGGCGGTGAGGCCAGGGTGGCGCGCAGCGCGCCGAGCGGCCCGCGGCGCAGCAGCACCCACAGGCTGGCCAGCGCGAAGGCCGTGGTCTCCAGGGCGTTGACGCCCATCATGGCGTTGTTCACGTCGAAGAGCGCCGGCCGGTAGAGCGCCGTCAGGAGCGAGAGCGGGGCCGTGGCGAGGCTCACGCCCGAGATGACGTAGCCGGAGCCGCCCGTGACGCGGGTGCCGATGGCCTGCTGTGCGAGGATCTGCTCTTCCAAGGAGTCGAGCTCATACTCGGGGAAGAGCAGCCCGGTCCCGAACACGAGCGCCACCGCGAAGCCCGCCGTGAGCACCAGGGCGCCGGCGCTGCCCAGCACGTCCCGCTTCGAGCGCGCCAGCAGGCGGCTGCCTTGCCACAGCGCCGCGGCGACCGCGAAGGGCGGCAGCCAGTAGGGCTTCAGCGCCAGCACCAGGAGCGCGCCGAGCGCCGCGAGCGGCAGGCCCCACCAGCGGCGCTGGACGGCGAGCCGGTACGCGCCGAACAGCAGCCAGCCGAAGCCGACGAGCGCGAGCGGCTCCTTGAGCATGCCGCTCGACCAGAACACCAGCGAGGGGATGAACAGCGTAGGGATCAGGAGCGGGAGCCCGCGCTGCGCCGGCAGCTCCTCCGAGCACACCCGGTAGATGAGCCACTTGGAGACGCAGGCGCCGCCGCCGATGAGCACCGCGGCGGCCCACAAGGAGTCGTTGAGCGCCAGCATGAGCAGTGAGGCGAAGCCCTGCATGGCGCCCGTGGTGGAGCCCGCGATGGCCCCGTGAAAGGGCGAGGGCTCGTCGCTCAGCGTGAGCAGGTTCACGAGGTGAGGGAAGGCGGACCGGAAATCCTGGCGCAGCAGGCCGGCGACCGCGCTGCCGAACTTGTGATAGCCATTCATGTCGCCCCCCCCCAGCACCTCGTTGGTGAGGAACACCATCGCGAGCGCCGCCAGGAGGTGAGAGAGGGCGCTGAGCCAGAGGGCCAGCCGCTCGGTCTTCGTGGCGCCGCGCCCAAGCAGCGCCACGATGGGGAGGAACAACACCACCACCCCCAGGATGGCGATGAGGTCATTCACCCGGGGACTCTTGCTTGTAGCCGTGGCTACGGTAGGCGTAGTAGCCGCTGTAGTAGTAGGCGGAGTCGTTGCGGGAGAAGTCCACGTCGTTGAGGACCACGCCCAAGATCCTGCCGCCCACGTCGCGCACCGAGCGGGTCGCCAGGCGGGACAGATCTTTTCGGCTGGTGAAGGGCTTGACCACCAGCACGGTGGCCGACACCAACGTGGAGAGCACGGCCGCGTCCGTCACTGGGATGAGCGGCGGGCTGTCGATGATGACGCGGTCGAAGCGCTCCGCGAGCTGGCGGAGCAGCTCCGCGAAGCTCCCGCTGTTCAGCAGCTCCGCTGGGTTTGGTGGGATGGGGCCGGAGGTGAGCACGCTCAGGCCGGGCACGCAGGTCTCGTGGATGGCCTCTTCGAGCGAGCTAGGGTCCAAGATGAGGGAGCTGACGCCCAGCCGGTTGTCCTGCTCGAAGATGCGGTGCAGCCTTGGCCGCCGGAGATCACAGTCGATGAGCAGCACGCGCTGACCGGACTGCGCCATGGCGATGCTGATGCCGCAGGCCACGGTGGTCTTGCCCTCGGAGGGGACGGCGCTGGTGACGAGCAGCCGCTTGAAGGGCTCGTCCGGGGACATGAAGAGGATGTTGGTGCGGATGGCGCGTGCCGCCTCCGCCACCGCCCCCGCCGGCTGGTGGTGCGCGATGAGCTCCGGCGGCCCACCCGCGGGCGGCGGCTCGAGCCGCGCGTGGCGCCGCCCGTAGCGAGGCTTCTCTTGGCGGGGCCCTGCGAGCCTGGGGATGACGCCGATGGAGGTCAGCCCCAGGGCGCGCTCCACGTCCTCCGGGCTCTTGAGGCTGCGGTCGAGCAGCTCACGGCCGAGGGCGATGGAGAGCCCCAAGGCCAGCCCGATGATGAGCCCGCCGCCCACGTTGGTGGGCAGGCTGGGACGGATGGGCGCCTTGGGCTTCAGCGGCACGTCGATGACGCGGATGTTGTTGAAGCGGATTTGGCTGGCGAGATCGCTGTCCGTGGAGCGCTCCATCACGACCGAGAACAGCCGCTCGGTGTTCTTCTTGGCGCGCTCGAGGCGCCGGTACTCAATCTCGAGCAGGTTCAGATCCAGCGCCTCTTGCTTGGCGTGCTCGAAGAGCTTGCTCAGCCCGGAGATCTGCTTGTTGGTCGCCTCGAGATCTCGCCGCAGCGAGCGCTTGACGTTGATCACCTCCGTCATGAGCGCCTGACGGGTCAGCTCGCTGCGGGCGGTGGCGGCCGCTACCTCGGGGTGATGGGGGCCCTTGCCCGCCGCCTGCGCGGCCTCACTGGCGCGGCGCGCGTCCAAGTAGGCGGTGCGCAGGCCGTTGATGGTGGCGTTGGACAGCAGCTCCGCCGCGGGGATGTTCTCCGGGTCTTTCTCGCTGATTTTGTCGAGCTCAGCGACGCGTGCGGCGATGCGCTCCCGCTCGGCGCGCACCCGCGTGACCTCTTGGTTGAGCTGCGCCATTTGGTCGCGCAGCATGTTGTTCTGATCGTCCAGGCTGACGGACAAGATCCGATTTTTCTTCTTGTACTCGTGCAGCGCCAGCTCGCTCCCCTCGAGGTCCGTCTTGAGCTTGTCCGCCTGGGTCCGCATCCAGTCCCCCGCGGTGTCGCTGGTGCTGACCGTCTCGTCCAAGTTCTGCTGCACGAAGACGTCCAGGTGGGAGTGGAGCGTCCTTCGGGCGCGCTCCGGGTCGGCGTCCTCGAGGGTGACCTTGACGAGCCGGGTGCCGCGCACGGGCTCGACGGCGAGCCGGCCGATCAGCGTGTCCGCGGTGAGGTCCAGATCCGCGTCGGCGGGGGGCAGGGAAGGATCCGCCGGCTTCAGCGCGAGGAAGGCGGGGTCGCGGTTGAGGCCCAGGAGCTTGACGGTCTGCACCGTGACGCGGCGGCTCCGGATGAGCTGAAACTGGGTCTCGTAGTATTCCTTGTTGGTCCAGTAGGCGCCCGCGCCCAGATCCACGGCGTTGGCCACATCTTTGCCGAGCGGGCGTGGGGGGTTGGGGTCGATGAGGATGGTGCCGGTGGCTTGATAGATCTTGGGCTGGCGAACGGTATAAAATGCCGCCGTGAGCACGCCGATGGCCACCGTGGTGAGCAGCAGGAGCCAGCTCTTACGGACCGCGAGCCAGAGCTGCGCCGGCGACAGCCCGGGTTCGTCACCCGAGGGCGCTGGGGCCTCAGGAGGGGTGATGGGAGGAGAAGACATGGACCGGGCGGCGGTATCGTTGCCCGAGACGGCAGCGACGTTCAACTTTGGGGCTGAGTGGCGTGAGGGGAGGGGGCTAGGCCCATGGCGGGCCAGCGTGGGTCCCCGGAACGGCTGCGCAGTGTAGCGTCCCGTGAAAGTTTCAACCGTGTTATGCACCTGAGGGAGGCAGCCCTCGCCGTCATGCCTAGAATTTATCTCTCTCCGCCGTACGTGGCAAACGAGGAGGAGCGCGCGCTGCTGCTCGAGGCCTTCGACTCGAACTGGCTCGCGCCGCTGGGGCCCCAGGTGGACGCCTTCGAGGCGGAGTTCGCGGCGGCGGTGGGCGGCGGCCACGCGGCGGCCTTGGCGAGCGGGACGGCGGCGCTCCACCTGGCGCTGCTCATCTTGGGCGTGGGCGCGGGGGACGACGTGCTCGTGTCGTCGCTCACCTTCGCAGCCTCCGCCAACGCCGTGCGCTACGTGGGCGCACGCCCCGTCTTCGTGGACGCGGAGGCCGCGACGTGGAACCTGGATCCGGCGCTGGTGGCGGAGGCGCTCGAGGCCGGCGCGCGCGCGGGGAAGCTCCCCAAGGCGGTCATCGCGGTGGATCTCTACGGGCAGTGTGCGGACTATGAGCGCCTGCTGCCGGTGTGTGAGCGCTGGGGGGTGCCGCTCGTGGAGGACGCGGCGGAGGCGCTCGGGGCCAGCTACCACGGGCGTCCCGCGGGCAGCTTCGGCGCCCTGGCGGCCTTCTCTTTCAACGGCAACAAGATCATCACCACCAGCGGGGGAGGCATGCTGGTCACGGGTCGCGCGGACTGGGCCGCCCGCGCGCGCTACCTCGCCTCGCAGGCCCGAGAGCCCGCCCCGCACTATCAGCACGTCACCGTGGGCTACAACTACCGGCTGAGCAACCTCCTGGCTGCGCTCGGTCGTGGACAATTGCGGTCGCTCGCGGAGCGCGTGAGCGCACGCCGGAGCGTGTTCGACCGCTACCGGGAGGCGCTCGGGCACCTGCCCGGCGTGGAGTTCATGCCGGAGCCGGAGGGCCATCGGAGCACGCGCTGGCTCACCTGCCTGACGCTGGAGCCCGAGGGCTTCGGCGCCAGCGCCGAGCAGGTCCGCGAGGCGCTCACCCGAGCGGACATCGAGGCGCGCCCCGTCTGGAAGCCCATGCACCTGCAGCCCGTGTACGAGCAGTGCCCGCGCTTCGGCGGGGGGGTGAGTGAGGGCCTGTTCGCGCGGGGCCTGTGCCTGCCCAGCGGCACGGGGCTCACGCCGCCGGAGCAGCAGGAGATCATCGGCCGGGTGCTGGCCGCGCGGCAGGGGGCGACGAGCGCATGAACCGGACGCTCACGCGCTCGCTCCAGGTCGCGGTGGACTTGACGGTGCTGTCGGTCGCGCTCTGGTCGGCGTTCTTGCTGCGCTTCGACTGGGACATCCCGCTGGCCATGCAGCGGCGCGCGCTGACGGTCTGGCCCTGGGTGGTCGCGGTGCAGTACCTGGCGCTCTGGGGGTTCCGCGTGCCGCGCATCGCCTGGCGCTACGTGGGCCTCAGGGACGCCGTGCGCATCCTGGCGGCGCTCACGGCCTCCGCCGTGGTGTTCTCCGCCGTCCGCGGCGCGGTCATCGTGCTCCGCTCGGAGCTCGAAGCGCTCGACGTGGCGGTCGTGCCCCTCGGCGTCACGGCGATCGATTTCGTCCTGGGCTTCCTCGCCATCTCGGGGGTCCGCGTCGCGCGGCGCCTGGCCGCGGAGCGCTCGGAGCTGGCACGGACGCTCGAGCGGGTGCGCGCCGCGCCCACCACCCGCGTCATCCTGGTGGGGGCCGGCCAGGGTGGGATGCTCGTCGCCAAGGAGCTGCTCAACCGCCCGGATCTGAACCGCGTCGTGGTCGGCTTCGTGGACGACGATCCGCTCAAGGCCGGGACCATGATGTTGGGGGTGCCGGTGCTCGGCAGCATCGAGGAGCTGCCGCAGCTCGTCAGCCGTCGGCACCTGGACGAGGCCATCATCACCATCTCCAACGCGCCCGGCGAGGCCATCCGGCGCATCAGCGAGCGCTGTCGCG
>WBZO01001708.1_pt1 | contig 32586 bp, 14 predicted proteins | sample 5204261 | NCBI WGS metagenome assembly WBZO01 (sample SAMN12412400, study PRJNA552823) | activated sludge metagenome | isolation source: activated sludge from anammox sidestream of wastewater treatment plant... | place: USA: North Carolina | collected 2017-09
CTGGCAAGGCAGTGAAATAGGCGCATAGCCTTAGCTACGTAACTATTTCACTAACACAGCCAGCGCCCAAAAGACGCCGCCCAAATGCGTAAGTTATTTCCGACACGTTCCTTAGGAACGTGCCGGAGATAAGTTGGGTATTTCGGCGAGTGTATTTTGGGGGCTGGCAAGGCAGTGAAATAGGCGCATAGCCTTAGCTACGTAACTATTTCACTAACACAGCCAGCGCCCAAAAGACGCCGCCCAAATGCGTAAGTTATTTCCGACACGTTCCTAAGCTCCATCCCAACCGTATCTCTGCCCAAGCACCAAAACGCAAACAAGCTCTGAGTGGGCAGTCAATCAACAAATGACAAGTTGGTTGTTCCACAACTAGGGTATTGCAGTGGCTAAATCACAAACAAACCCGAAAACGACAATTTGCCTCTTGTCTTTTGACTGCCCATCAAGCAAATCACCCATTAATTTCAAACGACATGATCAAGCTATATACCATCGGTTTTACGGGCAAACCCGCCAGTAAGTTTTTTGACTTACTCAATACCAACGAGGTGAAAACCGTCGTGGACGTCCGTATTAGCAACACTTCACAATTGGCAGGATTTGCGAAAGCGGATGACCTGCAGTTTTTCCTCAAAGAAATTGGTAACATCGGCTACGAATACAACCTCGATTTTGCACCGACGCTGGATTTGATGCACGCCTATCGGCATAAGGAGCTCACCTGGGATGAATACGCAAACGAATATCTCAACCTGGTGGATATGCGCAAATTGGGGAACAAGATAAACATCGAAAAACTGCACCAACACTGCCTGCTGTGCAGCGAACACGGACCCGAAAAATGCCATCGCCGGCTACTGGCCGAATACTTTCAGCATAAATTCAACGGCGTGGAGATCATCCACCTGAAATAACTACGCAGGAACGAGCCGGAGGAGGGGAAATGAGGCTTTTACCTCCTCCGGCAAAATGGAGGGAAAGGCAAATCACTGCTCTCTCCAAAAGCACCCCACCGAACAGTAGTCGCCTCAAACAGACAAAAGGGAAAATGGTCAGAACACGCTGGTAGCCATAACAAAGACCTCCTTGCTATGACGAAAACTCATTTCCTGTGCCTGGCGAATTCCAAAAAGTACGGCGAGCGCTGTATTGCCGGTATCCAACTCAGACCCGACCACATGGGTCAATTCTACATTTTAAAAAAAAGCAGCCACCCCAGGTGGATACGCCCCGTCACCGATGCAGAACACGGCGAGGTACCCGCTGTACTGGTGCAGCACGTTCGCATTGGCGACATCGTGGAAGTGGAAGTACTGGAGCATTGCCCCAGAGCTTACCAGACAGAAAACGCACTTTTCAGAAAAAACTCGCTGCGGGTTGTGCGCCCTGGCCGCCTCAGCGAGACCCACCTGGAGCAACTGACTGAAAACCAAGAAGGAGCCTTGTTTGGCAACTGCGAAAATCACCTGACGAAGTCGGAAATCAGCACCCTGAGTCGCTCGCTTGTGCTGGTGAAGGCGCAGCAGCCCAGGGCTTATTTTACCACGCTCTATAACACCAGGCCCCGCATACAATTTCAGCTAGGTAGCAGGCAGTACAACCTGCCAATGACTGATGTGAGCTTCTTCGACCTCATGCAGGAAAGCCCTGGCATACTCGAAGACCTGGACTCGGTTTTCCTCACCGTTTCCATCAGTGCGTGCTTCGAAGGGAAATATTTCAAGCTCGCCGCAGGCGTCGTACTGCTACAAGGAGCGGGCATTTCAGCGTAGGAAGAGTTTAAGAGCTTGTTTGCGATTTGGTCACTTGGCTAAAAAACGGCTCTTTTACGCCGCTTTTCCCCTTTTTTCAGTTCCGTAGCGCTGCTACGCAACGGAAAAAAGGAGAAAAATTGACGAAAAATTGCTCGTTTTCAGATGCTGTTGGGGTTGGGCTGCCCGAGATAAAAAGACGCCGCCCAAATGCGTAAGTTATTGCTGACACGTTCCTAAGCTCCATCTCAACAGCATCTCTGCCCAAGCACCAAAACGCAAACAAGCTCTAAAAATAGCGCACCGGCGCCTCGACTTGTTGTGTGCCGAAATCGTACCCGGCCCCAAACAAGTGGGTAATGGGGAGTGAAACTGCACTGTCGGCCCGGCCGTTGTGCTGGATGGCGTAGCTCAGGCGGAGGTTGCCAATCAATAAGGTGGCGGAGGCACCTATTCGGCTGAGGTCAGGCCCTTTTTCAACGCTGGAGTAGCCCAGCAGCAACCCTGCCACGTAGATATCGTCCAGGATCAGGCTGGCATGCAGATCAGCTGACAGGAGTTTGTCACTACTGCTGTTTTTCCGATTGGAGAGGCCGTAGAGGTGGGCGTACCGTAGCAGGGCGATAGGTTTCAGTTTTAGCTGGTTGTTGATGCGGAAGACCGTACCGGCATGCAGACTCAGCGGACTTTCCCTTTGGAAAATGTTATCCGGGACTTTTTCCTCCATAAAAAAGGATTTTTCAAAAAGCCGTAGAGCTGAAATACCTGCAAAATGCTGGTCAGTGTGGTAGTAAATGCCGACCCCCCCGTCAACGGACATAAAATTGGAGCTGATGGAAGACAAAACGGCCTTGTCCACTGCAAAGTAATTCACCCCCAACATCGCACCGAAGGCTACTGTGCCTTTCCCCAACTGGAAAGCCCTGGCATAGGCTGGCTGCAAATTGATTTCACCAAAAAAGTCCTGTTGATAAAATTGAAGCGTGCCGCCCAGCCCTGCCTGCTCTGAGGGCTGCCCCTGGACGCTGACGAGCACGGAGCGGGAAAGCTGAAACTCTGAGGCAAAGTTTCCGAAGTAGGTAGCATCAAAGCCCTCGGCTCCTGTCCTGGCTGCATAAGCGGGATTTAGCGACAGCGCATTGAACTGGTACTGGACTAAGGAATGGTGCAGTTCCTGCGCCCCCGTTGCCAGGTAAGACAGCAATCCGATGACCGGCAGCAGGTGTTTTTTCAGGTGGACGTACATGCGTGATATTTTTGCAGCTTCTTAGAGCTTGTTTGCTATTGGGCACTTGGTCAAAAATGGCCCTCTTTCGTCCTGCTTTCCCTTTTTTTTCAAATCCGTAACGCTGCTGCGCCACTTCAAAAAGGAAAAAACCTGACAAAAAATTGCTCGTTTTCAGATGCTGTTTGGATGGAGCTGCCGCAGATAAAAAGACGACTTTTAGTCCGATAAGCTCCATTCAAACAGCATCCTGGCTCAAGCACCAAAACGCAAACAAGCTCTTGACAGGAGGCATTTTTGAGGAGGGATTTTCAATTTTTCCCCAAAAACACCCCAAATTGCAGGAAAATGAAGAAAAAATGAAATTTCTTCTTCCTCCTCCTGCACTCTCCTGAATAGTAATAAATAAATTTGAAAAAGCGAAAGCCGTCATTGAGTTGCGATAGGGCATTTTATCATTATATGTAATGAGCTGCCTGATAGGTTTTTATTTTTTAATTCATTTTTTATTAAATTTCATAAAATACTTAGTATCAATAGATTATAGGCAAGGTGCAGGTATTTCTCCAATTCTCTCCACATTGCAGAAGTTTTCAGTTGAAAATAAAAAACCGCTGTACAGGGGGTGTAATTGGCACAGTTTTTAAATTATAAAAAGCAATATCTGAAACTACAAAACGCAAGGCGACACTGCGCAACCACTAAACATACTATGAGAGAGTCCGGAAACCGAGTTTACTAAGCTTATCCTTTCTTTGCCAATTTCCTTTTCCAGGATTCCCGGCTATTCTCATTCAAAAAGATTTACTGAAAAAAACTTTACCGGCCCATTGGGCTGCTTACACATTTTTTGCACTTCCGCCTGAAAGTAGTGCGGGGCAGCGATCTTACTTCTCTTTGCAAAACCTTACACACCATGACCGGCCAACGCAGTTGCCCAGGAACGGTATCGCTATGTTTTTTAAAAAGCTCCTACCGCCTGACATTGAAATAACTGCACACGGCCTGCTAAAAAGGACCCACTTTATTAACAATTATAATCTCATGGTACAAGGTAACGGTTTTGCCCACCTGAGGGCGACATACAAATCCCCCGATTATTCCCGGCGAGTACGTTGGGGGTCGTTCGTGATGAGGACGGTGCTGCTTGCAGCCTTGTTGTTCTCTGGTGGGCAAACCGCCCTTTCTCAATGTGCTTTGATCTGCAAGAGCCAGGTGGTGGTAGCCTTGGGCGCAGATGGCACGGCGACCATTGAGCCTTCGACGCTGTTGCAGAGTTCTGCTGGCTGTTCCAACGATTTTGTGATTGAGGTGGCGGACACTGCCGGCAATGTCTATGGCCCCGTTCTTGGTCCTCTCCTCGTCGGGGAGCCACTAACAGCCACCCTCACAAATCCTGACAGTGGGAATGCCTGCACTGTTTCTCTCTCTCTGATTGACGACCTGCCACCGGTGTTGAATTGCGGTGACACCGTTGTTATTTGGTGCAACTTCCCCAGCCTACCCGACAGCCTCGGCTACCCCGAAGTGAGTGATAATGCGACAGAAACCGACAGTATCGAGTTGGCGTTTTCTGATGTTTTCACTGAGTTGGGGTGTTTTGACACGATCAACGGCCTAATTATAACGGCCTGGATAGAGCGCACCTGGACGGCTGCAGACGAATACGGCAACAGCAGCTCCTGCACTCAGCTCCTCTTTTTCCGCCGTGCCACGCTCGATATGGTGACCTTCCCCAAACACTTGGACGGCGTGCAGAGGCCGGTGCTGGAATGCTCAGTGGACGACCCCACTGACCTGGCATTGACAGGCCAACCCATGGTAGAAGGTCAAATACTGGATAATACGACCAACTGCGACCTGGTTACCTCTTTTAACGATCAGGCCATTCCTCTTTGCGGAGGGGCTGAGAAAATCATTCGCACCTGGACGGTTTTTGACCTGTGCACGGAAGATTTCCGCGTTTTTTCACAAATAATAAAAGTACAAGACACTACAGCTCCTGCCATTACCTGCCCTGCAAACGTGACGTTTTACACGAATACCACTTCCTGCACAGCACAGGTTACGCTGCCGCCAGCAACGGCTACGGACAACTGCTCGGGCGCTACAGTGACCGTTGCTTGGGAATTTGGCGCTGGGTTGGGGCCTTTCAATTCCGTCCCCACTGGTACCCACATCGTGACTTATACGGCAAAAGACGGCTGCGGAAACGCTGCTACCTGCCAGCTTAGCGTGGAAGTTATTGACGATAAAAAACCGGTGGCCCTTTGTCAGAACTTGGTGAACATCTCGCTACAGGAGGATGGTATGGCACTTATCTTCGCCGAGACGTTTGACAATGCCAGCTACGACAACTGCGGTATTGATAAACTGGAAATCAGTCGGGAGGACAGCACTTTTGACAGTGCCCTCAGTTTTAGCTGCGAGGATTTGAACCAGCAGATAAAAGTGACCTTGCGCGTAACCGACCTGAGTGGCCAGGTGAACCAGTGCATCAGTTATGCTAACGTAACGGATGACACGCAACCCGACATCACCTGCCCCCCTGCGGTGACGCTTCCCTGCCAGGCGAACTACAACAACCCCGCGCTGACGGGCATCCCGGAGGCCACTGATAACTGCACCGTGATCAGCACCAACTTTACCAATATTGTCAACCTCAATGCTTGTGGACTTGGCACTATCCAGCGCACCTGGAAGGCTACTGACCAAAGCGGCAACTTTTCAACCTGCCAACAAACCATTTCGGTTGTTGACGACACACCTGTCACGGTTACTTTCCCCGGTGATTTGCTGCTCTTCGAATGCGAGCCTGATACCGATCCGGTCACCACGGGCCAGCCAGTGGTGACGGGCAGTGATTGCGAGCAGTTGCAGACCATCTACACCGATTTCATCTTTTACACGGCAGAACCTGCCTGTTACAAGCTCGTTCGCAACTGGACGATCATCAACTGGTGCACCTATCAGCCCAACGACCCCGAAGGCGCTGGCCTATGGGGGCACACCCAGGTAATTGAGGTGCAGGACACTGTGTCCCCCTTAGTGACCTGCCCTCCTAACATGACGATAGGCATTGATAACCCCGATTGTCAGATGTTCGCATCGGTGCCTCTGCCCCAGGTAGAGGATTGCAGCAACCAAATAACCATTACCAACGATTCTCCCTTTGCACAAAGTGGAAACGGCAGTGCCAGTGGCGTGTATCCCAAAGGCACCCACATGGTGACCTACACCGCCCAGGATGGCTGCGGCAATTTTTCAAAATGCACGCTGAGGATATCCATCGTTGACACGGAGCCGCCGAACCCTGTTTGCAACAACGGCATCTCCGTAACCATACAACAAAACGGCTTTGTGACGATCACCCCAGCTATGATAAACAACGGCAGCTACGACAACTGCACACCCTCCTCTGCGCTGATTCTCCAGGTAAGCCCCAATACCTTTGATTGCCAGAGCGTTGGGACCAGACTGGTGACGCTGACAGTGACCGACCAGGGTGGAAACAGTGCTTTTTGCCAGACCAATGTCGTGGTGCAAGACAACTTCAATGTTTGCCAAAGCCAAAATGCAGGAACTATTGCGGGAAAAATGACCCGGGAAAACGGCGACCCTGTCGTCCAGAAACTAGTGGGCTTGTCAGGAGGAGTGAGCATGGCCGTACATACGGATATAGACGGCACTTTTGCCTTCCCCAATCTGCCCCTGGGCTTGACCTATAAACTGACCCCGAGCTACAATACCAAGCCGCTGAACGGAGTGACGACTTTTGATATGGTGCTCATCCGGCGCCACATTCTGGGCGTAGAACACCTTGATTCGCCTTACAAGATCATCGCCGCAGACGTAAACAAATCGAACAGCGTGACGACCTTCGACCTGGTCGAGTTGCAAAAACTGATTCTGGGTATAACCACGTCGTTTCCCAACAATAAATCCTGGCGTTTTGTGCCTTCGGCCTACGTCTTCCCCGATGAAAAAAATCCCTTCCAACCTCCCTTCCCTGAAAGCATTACTATTGAGAACATGGAGCTGAGCCAGTGGAACCAGAATTTTGTCAGTATAAAAATCGGCGACGTGAACAACAGCGCCAACCCAGCCAGCTTTGATGGAAAAGGCATTGAAGAAAGGGAGCTTGGAGAGAATCTGGTTTTTAAAGCAGAAGATATTGAACTGGTAGCCGGCTTTGAATATGCCATACCCTTCGTGGCTTCCTCTGAGGAAAACATTGCCGGTTTCCAGTTTACCATTGATTTTGATGAAAAGGCCCTGGGTTTTTTGTCCCTGGAAAAAGAAGGGATGCTCGACGAGCAAAATTTTGGCCTGCCTGGTAAAATAGGAACTAATGCCATCAGCGTAAGCTGGGATAACTACACCAGCCGGGTGCTGTCACCCGACGAGCCTGTTTTTTCACTGCGCTTTCAGGCCCTGGAAAATACCCGCCTTTCCCGAGTACTTACGATCAACTCCCGCATCACGCAGGCCGAAGCCTACCGGGTGAGTTTTGATGAGTCCAGCTCTTTGCTCGCAGTGGACGCCATGAACCTGGCTGGTGTTGTGCTTGAGTTTAGCGAGGCCAAAAAAGACCAACTAGAACTTAGCCAGAACAGCCCCAACCCCTTCAGGCATCAAACGACTCTCAGCTTCTACCTGCCCAAGGCGGCACCTGTGGCCTTCCGCATCTACGACGTGTACGGTCAATTGCTGAAGGTGTTTGAGGCTGCCTTCTCACAAGGCTCACACGAAATACAACTCGACCTGGGAGATGTGCCTGCCGCAGGGTTTCTCCTCTGCGAAATGGCCGTAGAAGGCTGCCAAAAAAAGACAATCAAAATGATTAAGAATGAATAAAATACAGGTTGAGGCCAGTCCCTCTGACACTCGCTTTCCCTCCAGACAAAGCGATGCCTCCGGCCTGAAAAAATACTCGATTTACACTCGACAGATTCCGGTTTGAACTCTACGATTCTATAGCCAGCCGCTCCTGGCACAGGCAGGGAGCGAACATGTACTTTGACTTGATTTACACACATATACACATACACACATACACAGGATCCGGACTGTCCAAAACCCGGTGTCACTCAAAAGAGATTCATACTATGAGAAAATGATTTCAATTCCCATGAACTTTTGAAGAGATGCCAAAACTCGTTGAGCCAAGCGAAGGAAAGTGAGCCGCCGTTTGAGAGCGGCAGTTCCTTCGCCTCGGTTCGGCACGCCAAAATAGCTTTTTGACAAGGCATTGGTAAATGCTAAAAATTGATAACCAATTATTTATAGTCAATTATACTTAGTTTGAAAGCAACTACTCAGGAGGGTGTGGAAGGAGGAACAAAATATTTTATCCTTTCCTCTTCCTCCCACAATTCGAGGCTGTATCATAAGTCCAATGTCGGCGGCAACCATCAAATAACCCTCTCTAAGAAGCTGTCAGGATTGAGCTCACCGGGCTAAATCCTGACAGCTTCTAAAGAATCTTATTCGCTGCCAAAGGCGGCGGTTTGACTTGTGAGGCAGGCTCCTGCTAAGTAGTTATTTCAAAACACAATTTCCAATCCCATGAGAAAATTCGAGTTTACTATTCAGACCCAAACTGACATCAGTGGGACGACAAGCAGGCAGCAAAAGGTACGGGGGGCTGCAAAGGCTCTTGGCCTGATGTGTCTGTTGCTACTGGCAGGCTGGAACAACCGGGTATTTTCGCAGTGCCCTCTCACCTGCAACAACGCTGTAAGCGTTTCTCTGCCGGGGCCTTCGAGCAATTGCGAGCTGGAGGTGACAGCAGACATGGTGATGGAGGACGCAGCCAACTGCCCTAACCCCCTGCTCGTTACTATTTTGACTATGCAGGGCGAGCCTATACCAACCAGCCCTAAAGTGAATAGCACCCACATCGGCCAGACCTTCGTTTTCTCGGTGAAGGAACTTACTTCGGGAAATTCCTGCTGGGGCACGATTACGGTAAAAGATAAGGCAGGCCCTGAAATACTCAACTGCACCAACAAGAGCATTCCTTGCCTGGTTGACTATCGGCCTGTGACCGATGGTGGTGAGGTGCCTGCGCCTGCTTTTTCGGATTGCTCGGAAATTGCCAGTATCAGCTATACAGATATCATTGACCACGGTACCTGTAGTTCCTCTTATGTCGCTGTAGTTGAAAGAACCTGGACAGCGACGGATATCCGCGGATATGTCAGCACCTGTACCCAATCTGTCACCCTGGAACGGGTCACCTTGGCAACGTACACGCCCGTTTGCCCGGCCAACAAGGGATATGAGTGCAGCAGCAGCACACCGCCTAATACCAGTCCGGCCGTCACGGGCTACCCGGGAATTGTGGTGGGTGGTATCACATACGAGGTGGTGCCTGGAGCCAATAATTTCTGTGAAATTGCAGCCTCGTACTCGGATGAAGTGTTCACGATTTGCGGGGGAGGCACGAAAATCCTGCGCACCTGGACGATCTTCGACTGGTGCCTGCCGACAGCACCAGGCAGTGGCAACCCCTGGATCTGCATCCAGGAAATCAAACTGCTGGACACCACCGCTCCGGCCATTACTTGCCCGGCCCCGATAGTGCACAATACAGCTTCGGAGAGCTGCTTTGCTTCGCTCAACCTGCCACCGGCAAATGTAAGCGATGCCTGCTCTGGATTTAACGTTATAATCCTGACGCCTTTCGGCACAGTGACCGGCAACGGCGGGCCTTTGTCAAATGTGCCCCTTGGCATACACCAGCTCACTTACATCGCTACCGATGATTGTGCAAACGCCAGCAGTTGTACGGCAACCCTCACCGTCAAAGACGGCACCCTGCCCGTGGCTGTTTGCGATATACACACCACCGTATCCCTGACGGCTGAGGGCACCGCTGTAGCGGCTGCTGCGGTTTTTGACGATGGCAGTACGGATAATTGCCAGGTAGATCACTTTGAGGTGCGTAGGATGCCAAACAGTTGCCTTCCAGCGGGCACCCCGTTCAACACTTCAGTTGCTTTTGATTGCTGCGACGTGGGGCAGACCATTACAATCGTCATGCGGGTATTTGACAAGGCTGGCAATTACAACGACTGCATGGTCGAAGTAGTGGTAAATGACAAGATCAACCCGGTGATAACCTGCCCGGCAGACCTCACGATAGAATGTGCAGATCCGGCCCCTGCGGTTGCTGCACCTGTTTTTAGCGATAACTGCCCCGATGCTGCCTGGTCTCACACAGAAGTGCAAAACCTGAGCAACTGCGGTACAGGCCATATCCTTCGCAATTACATAGTGACAGATGCGGCAGGCAATACGGCCGGTTGCACACAGACGATTGCTGTTGTCAACACACATCCTTTCGTCCTCTCTGACATTACCTGGCCCCTGGACTACACGACGCACCAATGCGACCCCAATTTATCTCCTGATGACCTTCCTGCAGGGTACAATTACCCACAACTTGACGAGGGCCCCTGCGACGTCATTGCCATTACCCACAGCGACCAGTTGCTGCCGATGAACCAGCCGGCCTGCTTCAAAATTTTGAGAAAATGGATAGTCATTGACTGGTGCCAGTACAACCCCAATATTCCAGGCAGCTCCGGTTATTGGGAGCACGTGCAGGTCATTATGGTTGAAGACAACGAAGCCCCTGTGCTTACCTGCCCCTCCGATACCGTGGTGACTGCTTATGACCCAGACTGCGCCTTTGGCATCGTTACGCTGCCTGCCGTGGAAGTTCAGGATTGTAGCACCCATTTCCTGTTCTCCGATACCATTGATTACTACTCAGATGGTACAGCGGATCTGACCAGCAACGGGCCGAATCTCAGCGGCAATTATCCTTTTGGCAATCATACAATCGCGGTGAACGTTAGCGATTCCTGCGGAAATACGGCTACCTGTACCTTCACCGTAGAGGTTAAAGATGGCAAAAAGCCTACGCCGATCTGTGTGAATGGACTCGCCGTAGAGCTGATGTCCGATCCGGCCGGCAACGGTGGTATGATCCAATTGACGCCGCAAATGTTCAACCAGGGTAGTTTTGACAACTGTACGGCAGCGGCTGACCTCCAGTTTACTCTGACTCCTTCGTTCTTTACCTGTGATAATGTAGGCACAAATATTGTTACCTTGTGGGTCACTGATGAGGCAGGGAACAGTGACTACTGCGAAACTTATGTAATCATTCAGGACAACATGGTCGTCTGTCCCGAACCTCTCAACGCCGATGTCGGTGGCTCCATCACCAGCGAGGGAGGCTCCGGCGTCAACAACGTGATAATCAATGTGAGCGGAAATGGCCCTCTTACTACTCCGGTCACCACAAACCAGAATGGGCACTTCCAGTTCTTTGACTTGAGTTTAGGGTACGACTACACTTTTACTCCCGGTTTCAACCTGCACCCCTTGAATGGTGTGACTACTTACGACCTGGTGTTGATCACCCGGCATATTCTCAACGTGGAGCTGTTGAATACTCCATACAAGATGATTGCGGCAGACGTCAACAGATCAGGCACAATTACTACGGCTGACATAGTGGAATTGCGCAAGCTGATACTTCAAGTCTTGCCAACTTTTAGCAATAACACTTCTTGGCGGTTTGTGAGCAAACATTACGTGTTCCCCAACCCGTCGAATCCGTTTCAGCCGCCGTTCCCTGAAGTTTTTAACATCAATGACTTAGCTAACAACCAGCCTGACGTGGATTTCGTCGCCGTTAAAATCGGCGACGTCAACGGCTCTGCTTCGACCAACTTCACGGCCGGTGCAGAGGACCGCAACCTCAGCGACTTCTTCACGCTGGTGCTGGACAATCAACCATTGGTGAAGGATCAACTCTGTAGAGTGGACGTAAAAGCCAGAAATTTTGTCAACCTCCTGGGTTATCAGTTTGCATTGCGCTTCGACCCCAAAGCACTGCAACTGGAAGATATCGAAATAGGAGATTTAGCAAATTTGACCGAAGCGAACTTCGGCCTGGCGCTACTCGACCAGGGCATTGTAACAACTAATTGGGACAATTCAAAAAACACACTGCTCGACGACAACACCGTTCTCTTTAGCCTGATTTTCAGGGCAAACAAGGATGCCAGCCTGGGTGAAATGCTTCAAATAGCAAATTCAATCATGCCGGCAGAGGCCTATCAGGCGCAAAGTGGGCGTGCAATCCTCCTCCTGGGAGTCAATCTGCAGTTTGACAACCTCAATTCCGATGCCGCTGCATTTGAGTTGTATCAGAACATGCCGAACCCCTTCAGAGACGAAACTATCGTCGGTTTCCAACTGCCCCAAAGCGGAAGGGCCACCCTAAGCGTGTATGACTTATCCGGTAAAGTGCTGAAAGTGATTTCGGATGACTACCTCGAAGGGTATAACGAAATTGTATTGGACCAAAATGACTTAGGGGCTGCAGGTGTTCTTTTTTACAAACTGGAAAGTGCCTCAAATACAGCAACCCGCCGGATGGTCCGGCTTTGAGGAGTACCTCACGGATGGCTTTTTGTCAGTGCGGTTTCCAAAACTCAATTACTAAAGACTTAATGTGCGATTTTTCCCAAAACCGATTTAAGTATTCTCAAAATCTGGTTTTTGGGATGACCTCTCCTGGTTTCGGCCGGGGGGGGTTTTTTTGTGCCAGAGCAAAGGAACACCCACCGGGCAGCTAATCAAACCTTCCTGCTTTGGCCATTAAAAAAAAGCAATTGCAATAACAGCACTGTACAGAATGTCGTTAAATGATAACTTTGGCCCCGAATTTAAAATTTGGGAACCACGTAGGCTCGAAGAAAAAAATAAAATGTACATTCTTTTTTCTTCGATCCTGAAAAATACGGGCTCAATATTTTTGACGTATTAAAATAATCTCATCTCACAAGAACAAATCCAAAACCGTGGTAAGAAAAGCACTTTTCTTTTTTGTTTTCCTGTCATTTTTTGCGATAAACCTGAAAGCCCAGGAAGGTATTGAAGCGGGAGGCTGGCTGGCGGCTGTCAACTATTTCGGTGACCTGAACACCAACATGCGCCTCAAGCGGACAGGCCCCGGAGGCGGACTTGGCGTGCGGTACAATTTTAACGAGCGCATCTGCACCAAGCTGTCGGCCAATATGGGCCAGGTACAGGCGTATGACAGCGACTCTCCCAACATTTACGAGCGGGCACGCAACCTGCACTTCAAATCTATCATCGCCGACGTCGGCTTGCAGCTGGAATTTAACTTCCTGCCCTATGTCCACGGCAGCAAAGACGAAGACTGGACACCTTACCTCTTCGCAGGGCTGGGCGTATCCTATTTTAATCCAAAAGCAAAGCTGAACGGAAAATGGCATGAACTCCGCCCCCTGGGCACGGAGGGCCAGTTCAAAGGCGAAGAATATTACACCGTTGCAGGCGGATGGGTGTACGGAGCTGGTTTGAAAATTGACCTGAGCTATGAATGGAGCCTCAACGTGGACATCAGCGCCCGCCGCCTGTTCACAGACTACCTCGACGATGTGAGCAAAACCTACCCCGATTACGGCGACGTTGAAGACTTGAGAGGCGACTTTGCCGCTCAGTTCATTGACCGCTCGCCCGAACTCTACAAAAAAGACCCTTCCTTTTTTATCCGAAACAACCTGGAATACCCCATTGGTGAAGAAGGCCGCCAGCGGGGGAACAGCAAAACCAACGACACATACGTTTATTTTGGCATTGGCATTTACTACTATTTTGGCAATCTGAAATGCCCTTACGAAAAGTAATCGACCTGACCTGCATGCCTTAGGAACGTGCCGGAAATAAGTTGGGTATTTCGGCGAGTGTATTTTGGGGGCTGGCAAGGCAGTGAAATAGGCGTATAGCCTTAGCTACGTAGCTATTTCACTAACATAGCCAGCGCCCAAAAGACGCTGCCCAAATGCGTAAGTTATTTCCGACACGTTCCTTAGAGCTTGTTTGCGTTTTGGTGGAACCTGCCAATCCTTCGAGGGTGCCCAACGGGTAGCTTTACACCAACCAACTTAGAGATGAAACCTTTTCTTCGCATAGACGAAAACCTGAGCCTTCAGCTCGCCCGCCTCGAATTGGCAGAATTGGTTTTTAAAACCATTGACAGCCAGCGCTACTACCTGCGCCGCTGGCTCCCCTGGGTGGACCCTACCCAAACCGTGGAAGACACGAAAACCTTCATCCGGGAAAGCATGAAGCACAACTCCGACGGAACCCAATTGGTAACTTTTATCATGGCCGGAGAGGAGTTTGCTGGAATCCTGGCGATACATAAATTCGACAAAAGCCATAAAAAATGCGAGATCGGCTACTGGCTGCGGGAAGACATGCAAGGTAATGGCATTATGACAAAGGCCTGTGCAGCCTTGATTAGCTACACTTTCCGCATCAAAGACATCAACCGCATTGAGATCCTGATAGCAGCCGATAATGAAAAAAGCCTGGCCGTACCCTTGCGCTTAGGCTTTAAACAAGAAGGAATCCTGCGGGAGGCAATCTTCATAAACAAATCCTTTCACGACCTGGTGTTGCTTTCAGTACTTAAAAGCGAATGGAAATTATAAGAGCTTGTTTGCGATTGGATCGCTGGGCAAAAAACGACCTTTTTGCGTCCTGTTTTCACCTTCTTCCAAATCCGTAACGCTACTACGCCACTTCAAAAAGCTAAAAACAGGGCGAAAAATTACTCGTTTTCAGATGTCGTTTGGATAGGGCTACCGCAGATAAAAAGACGACTTTTTAGACCGACAAGCTCCACTCAAACAGCATCTCTGCTCAAGCACCAAAACGCAAACAAGCTCCAAATCTACTCTGATCTTCCCTTTTTAGTTTTAAGCAAAAAATTTGAACAAAAATTTGATCTTAAAATTATTTGTTTTAACTTTGTAACCGATTTGTTCTGTATTTCACCATAAAAATCAAAAAACATGATTACGGAAGATCGCCTTGAATTAAATGACCGTTTTATCAAAGCTTTTCAACTACTCGAAGACCGGGGCGCCATCATCAAAAACGACCGCAACGGCCGAGGCATCGGCGACGTTGCCGAGAAAATACTGGGAAATAAAGGCTATGGCCATATCATCCGCGCATTCCTCAATCCTGAAGACAAAAGAGTCATCAGCTATTCCCAGGCTCGGGTATTTTGCCGGGAGTTCGGCATCAACGAAGATTTCCTGCTGGATGGCACCGGCACGCCATTCGGCTTCGATCTGCCTAAGCGCAGCAGCGAAGCCGGTACTTACTCCAAAGGGAACATCCTGTTCACCACGGTAGAGGCTTTTGCTGGTAGCACCGTAGATGCCGGCAGCTTTGCTACCGAAGAAAACTCCTGGTTCTCCCTGCCCGGTGTGCAAGGAAACGGATTGGTTGCCTTCCAAATCAATGGTAACTCCATGGAGCCAGTCATCTTCAACAAAGACATCGTGGTCTGCCGAGAGGTGGAAAAGATAGACAGCCTGCGCGACAACGACATCTACGCCGTGAAAAACAACAGCTCCCTGTGGGTAAAGTACGTACAGCGCATCTACCACGGCGGGCGCATCACGCACCTCAAACTCATCTCCGCCAACCACCTGGAACACGACCCCTTTGTCGAAGAAGTGAACGTACACACCCGCCTGTATCGGGTAATCCGCAAAATCAGCGACCTGTAATCACCTAAGAGCTTGTTGCGATTGGATCCCTCGGTCAACAACAGGCCTTTTTCGCCCTGTTTTTACCTTTTTCAAATCCGTAGCGCTGCTACGCCACTTCAAAAAGCTAAAAACCTGATAAAAAATCGCTCGTTTTCAGATGCTGTTTGGATGGGGGGCTGTCGGAGATAAAAAGGGCGATAAAGACACCTTTTCAGCCCGGTGAGGAACGTGCCGGAAATAAGTTGGGTATTTCGGCGAGTGTATTTTGGGGACTGGCAAGGCAGTGAAATAGGCGCATAGCCTTAGCTACGTAACTATTTCACTAACACAGCCAGCGCCTAAAAGACGCCGCCCAAATGCGTAAGTTATTTCCGACACGTTCCTTGGCTCCATTCAAACAGTATCTCAGCGCAAGCACCAAAACGCAAACCAGCTCTAAAGCAAGGCCTCGTTGTCTTGAAGATAAAACCCCTGCTGGAGAAATACTGGCAGGGGTTTTCCATTGAAAAACTCCCAGGTGTGGTTTCAGCAAGCCAAACAGGTTTTTATTCAGCGGTTATTTTTCGAGACCAGAATTCTTTTCCGCTGCTGTCAAATATCCGTATTGTGATAGTGCGCTGCTTGCGGGGGCCGTCAAATTCCAGCATGGCAAAATTCCTCGCTGTGACCAATGTTCCCTCTACCCTGAACTCGTTGGCTTCCGTCGTGTGATGCACACCCGAGGTGAGGGGGGAGGTTGTTAGATCATAGAGGGTATGCCCGTTGCGGTCAATCATTTTGCTGAACTCGGTGTGATGCCGGTCGCCAGAGAGGAATACGATATTTTTTAGGCCCTCGCCATTGATGCGCTCCAGCAACTGCGCCCGCTCCCGCGCACAGAGGGTCATGTAGGTCTCGTTGCCGACGTATGAGGTCAACACCTGCCCGCCAATTGCCACGATTTTAAAAGTAGCGTCACTGGTGGCCAGGGCATTGATAAGCCAGTCCAGTTGTGCCTCGCCCAGCACTGTGCACTCGCCCGTCTTCAGGTTGTTGGAGGTGCGGAAATAGCGGTCGTCCAGCAGAAAAAAGTCAATGTCTGCCCAGCGAAATTGCGTGGTGATCCCCCCTTGGCCGGGCAGCCCATAGGTTGGGTTTCCCCAAAACAACCTGAAGATTTCCTGGCTCAACTCCTTGTGTACAAAGCTGGCGTCGCCGTTGTCAATTGCATAGTCGTGGTCGTCCCAAATGGCGTAGTGATGCGTGGAAGCCAGCAGCGGCTGCATTTCCGGCAGGGAGCGGGTGTGCGTGTAGCGGTGCAGGAAGCCCGTGCGGGTGTACCAATCAGGCTCTCGGAGGTAAACGTTGTCGCCCAGCCAGAGCATGATATCGGGCTTCTTCTCGTGAATGGCCGTGAAGATTTGATACTCGTCGCCGTAGGGCTTGCCGGGGCGGTCGTAGGCTGGCTCGTTTACGTAAGCACAACTGCCGGTGGCCAGTTTAAAAGAAGGCGGCTCTGTGCGCCACTGCCAAAGTGTTTGCGTTTGAAAAGTTGTGGGATAGCCAAGTTTCACCACTTGATCGTTGATGAGTAGCTCGTATTCGTACACCTCGCCTGGCTGCACCCGGTCTGCGATGAGGTGCGCAGTGTAGCCCTCGTATTTTTCTGTAAATTTCTCGTCTGTGAGGTAGCGAAGGGCCGGGTCGCTTTTAGGCCAGTAGGCGAACTGCACTTTTGCGGGAGCATTCGTCTGTACCCAAAGCATGCTTTCAAACATGTCGGAATAGCCGAGCATCGGCCCCGACTGGAGCAATGATTTTTGTGCCAGCAACTGGCTGGCAAGAAGCAAGGAAAAGGCAAGCACCGGGAAAAAGCAGCGTTTCTTCATCGTTTTATTTTTTTGATAAAAAATTAAGGCTGTAGTTTTTGGAAGCCTTCAGCAGCGAAGCTAAGGAACGGGAATCCTTATAGGGGCTTTTTTTTATAAAAAAACGTAACTACGCAGGAGGGAGGCTGTATCAAAAGGCAACTGACGGCAGCCACTGCCAAATTATCTTTCAGAGAGAAGTGCCTTGGGGAAAAAAATTTCAATTTTCCCCCAAGGTGCTCTCTGCTTAGAAGGTGTTTGAATTTAGAGCTTGTTTTTGCCTCGAGCACCAAATCGCAAACAAGCTCTAGCTCACCGGACCAAATTCAAACAGCTTTTTACAAAAAGCAAAAAAAAAGCCCTGCTCTTGGTGAACAGGGCAAACAGACTAAAGTATTCAGTTCTATCTGAAAAGCATTTTTTTAGAATCAGCACTATAGACGGCTCACTACGAGCCGCTTATTTACCACGCCAATGCTCGTGCGCAATTGAACTGTGTAAAAGCCGGGAGCTAAACCTGCCGTCTCCAGGCGGGCGTTGTTCTGGCCCGCAGCAATTTTAGCAGTGCCTGCCAGGCGGCCGGCGGCATCGAGAAAGGCCACGTCCACTTCCTGGGTAGGTGCATTTTCAAAAGAAAGGTACACCCAGTCAGAAGCGGGATTTGGCAGCAGGTGGAGCTGGTCGGCCCAGGCCAGCTCAGTTGTTCCCGAGATATTTTCAACGGTGATGCTTGTGCTTAAAATCTCACAGCCATTGGCGTCCCTGACTGTCACCGTGTATTCCCCTGCCGGGATATTGACCAGGTCTTCGGTTGTAGCAAAGTTTTGCCCATTGCGGAGCCACTGGTAGGTGTAGGGTGCTGTGCCACCCGAAACGCTGATAAACACGTCGCCCTGGCTGGCTCCGTCGAGGTCGTTGTTGACCAGGTCAACCAAGAGCTGCAGAGGAGTAGGCTGCGTAACTTCTGCCGTGAGAACGTGCAAGCAAGAGAGTGCATCTGTGATGGAGACCGAGAATGCTTCAGCACACAGACCCGTAGCTGACGAGCCAGTTTGGCCATTGCTCCAGGCAAAGCTAAAGGGAGAAGTTCCCCCGTTGATGGCCAGGGTAATTTTTCCGTCGCAGGCGCCAAAGCACGTAACATTATCTACTGTCGCGGTTGCTTCAACCGCTGTAGCAACGGTAACTGTAAAGCTACAGGTAGCAGTATTGCCTCCTGCATCGGTGTAGCTAAACGCCTGCGTAGTAATTCCGGTGGGGAACGTAGCCCCCAAAGGCAAGCCTTCGGTCTGAAGCAAGTGCTGTGGATCAGGGCTGCAGTTATCGCTTATAGCGGGCAGTAGGAACGGCACAGTCGGGTTGCAGTAACCTGCGAGGATATTTGCCGGGCAGGTCAGAGTCGGAGCGACCTTGTCCTCCACCGTGACCTGAACTACTTCGAAAGCTGCATTTCCATTGCTGTCGGTTACAATTATTGTGACGGCATGCGTGCCCAGGTCAGCGCAATCGAAACTCGCCGGGCTGAACACCCAGGCAGCGATAGCACAGTTGTCCTGGCTTCCGGCATCGAAAAGGGACGACTCCAGCGTGACAGAGCCATTCTCGTCGAGTTGAACCGTTACAGCGTCTTTGAGTATTAAGACGGGTGGGGTGGTGTCGGTAGCCACTACCGGTACATCCAGGCTGGCACTACAGCCGTTGGCATCTGTAATGACAAGGGTGTAGATGCCGGGCAGCAACCCGTCCGCAGTTGCAGAGCTGGCGCCGTTTGACCATAAAAACTCGTAAGGCAGAACGCCTCCGGCCGCGGCGGCATTAATTTCGCCTGTCGGGTCTTCAGGGCAATCTGGCCCGGCGACATGCAGAATGCCTATTGCCAAGGCTTCGGGCTCTGCAATTTCCAGCGAAAGCTCCAGGCTGCAACCGCTGTTGTCCGTGATCGTAGCTGTGTACCCACCGGCGCAAAGTCCGCTCAACGTCGCACCTGTTTCGCTGTTACTCCATAGAATCTGATAAGGTGCAATGCCGTTGGAAAGTACCAGCTGGATGCTACCATCGCAGGAGCCGGTGCAGGAGATATCAGACTGGACGTAGGTCGCTTCGAGCGCTTCGAGAACCTCCACGGTGAAGCTGCATTCGCCCGAGTTCCCCGAGCCATCGGTGTACGTATAGGTTTGCGTGGTAATGCCTGTGGGGAAATCTGCTCCTGAAGGCAAGCCTTCTGTCAGTTGAATTTGGGCTTCATCTACCGGGCAATTGTCTGTAACTTCTGGCAGGGTGTAAAAAACCTCCGCATTGCAGGCGCTGACTACGATATCGTCCGGGCATAGCAGCACCGGTGACTGAGTGTCGAGTACCATGACACTTACCTCTGCCGAGCTTGTATTACCAAAAGCATCCGTAGCCGTGACTGTGGCCGTCTGCACACCCGTTTGGCTGCAATCGAAGTGGTTGGGAGAAACAGACCAGACTTCGATGCCACAGTTGTCGAAACTGCCTGCGTCGAACATTTCGGCAGTTAATCCGGTAAATCCGCTTTCGTCAAGTTCGACTATCAGGTCGCTCAAAAGCAGGGTGGGAGGCTCGCTGTCGTCGTAGCTGATGGTGACGACATAAGTCAGCTCACAGCCATTGCCATCCGTGACGAAGGCCTCGTAATCTCCCAGGCCAAGGCCGTTGATGGTGGCTCCTTCTGTACCGTCGAACCAGCTAAAGCTGTAAGGTTGGGCGCCTCCATTGGCAGCAAGGCTTACCGAGCCATTTTGATCGGCAGGGCAGGCCAGGTTGGTGTGGCTCAATTCAGAAACCACGATTGGCGAAGGCTCTGAAATACTTGCTGTCAGCACGATGGCGCAATTGGTGCTGTCTGTAATGCTTACCTGGTAAAGCCCTGCGCTCAGGTTGGCTGCCACTTCCAGGGAGTCTCCATTTGACCAGACAAATTGGAGGGGAGCCACCGCGTTTTCAAGAACAATGGCAGCCGAGCCGTCTGCACTGCCGGCGCAGCTTGCGTCGGCAGTTGAAATGGCTCCGCCTAGAATGCAGTCGAAAGCATTGACGTTGACAGTTTCTACAGCCTGGCAGCCTTTAGCATCGGTCATCGTGATAGTGTAAGCACCAGGAGCCAGACCGGAGATGGCCTGCGTCGTTTCACCATTGCTCCATGCAAAGCTGTAAGGAGGCGTGCCTCCGGTGGGGTAGGCAGTAGCCGTGCCGTCGTCAACACCGGCCAGACTTTGGGCAGTGGCGATGGCGTTGGCTGTCAAAATATCGGGCTGCGCAATGCTCACCGTCGCTTCGGCGGTGCAATTGCTGCCGTCGGCAACGGTCACGGTATAATTTCCAACAATCAAGCCCCCTGCGGTAGCGTCCAGGCTGCCGCTGGACCATGCGTAGGTGAAATCGCCAACGCCTCCCGTTGCCACAACCGTTGCAGAGCCATCTGCGCCACCGTGACAGCTGACGTTTTCAGCCTCGCTGATTTCAACAGCTACTGGAGCAATTTGAACGACTTGCGCAGTGTCCGTTGAGGTGCAACCATTGTCGGTATTGGTGACGGTGAGTGTATAAAGTCCTTCGGCATCCACTTCGGGCGTCAGGGTGTCGTCGCCCGAGAGAATATTCCCCTGCTCGGTGGTCCAATTGTAAATGAAGTTGGAGCCTTGAGAGGACAAAGTTCCGTCGAAGAAGCCACTGCTCAGGTGGCAGTCCAGGAAGAGGTTTTCCCCGGCAACGGCGGTGGGAGGGAGCAGGTTTTCCTCAAGGGTAATGCTGTCCAGTGCTACGCAGCCATACGTCAACTCAATGGCCAGTACGGTGTAGATGCCCGGGGTTGAAACCGTTATGACTGAATCCCCCGACTGATAGCCATTTGGCCCTGACCAGCTATAGACCACATCTGGTAGTTGAGCACTTACAGTTATCGTAGCCTCTGTGACAGAGCAGGTGATGGTATCGTTGGTGCTGAGGCTCAGAACGGGAGCATCTGTGTAGGCGATGACAGCAGCGGTTGCAATTCCCTGACAACCATTTAGCGTATCGGTCACCACCAGCAGGTAATTGCCTCCGGCGTTCACCACAGGGTTTCGCTCGTCCGAAGTGAAGCCGTTTGGTCCTTCCCAAGCGAAGCTGACATGGGTAGTGTCAAAAATCCCCGTCAGCTGGATAGAAGGCTCAAAACAAGTGATGACGCCTCCAGTTGCCTCCACCTCGGGAGCTGTTGTATCTTCATCCACCACGACCTGGCTCGAAGCGGTGCAACCGTTTGCTGCGTTGGTGACGCTCAGGGTGTAGATGCCGGCGCTGCCCACTTCAGGGGTCAGCGTTTCTTGGCCTGAAAGAAGGAGGCCGTCTTCCGTGGTCCACAGGTAGGCGAAATCATCACCTTGGGAGGAAGCCGAGCCATCCAGCAGGGCAGAAGGCACAGCACAGGAAAGCGTAACTCCCGCTCCTGCATCAGCTGTGGGCACAAGAGTGTCGTGCCCCACGGTGGCAATAGCAACAGCCACGCAGCCCGTCAGGGTGTCAGTGGCTTCCAGAGTGTATTCTCCAGCCTCGCTCACTACCGGATTTTGCTCGTTCGAGCCAAAGCCGTTTGGCCCCGACCAGGCATAGACGAGCTCCTCAGATCCGGTCACAGCAGCCAATGTAACTTCTGCATTTGTACAAGTCAGATTTCCCCCGATTACTTCAAGAGAAGGGGGCATTGTGTTATCGGAGACTTCTGCTGCAGCTTCTGCTGTGCAAGTCGTCAGGGTGTCAACAATTGTTAAAAGGTATTCTCCTGGCACCGTGACAACCGGCGAGGGCTCATCCGAAGAAAAACTGTTTGGCCCCGTCCAGAAAAATAAAGCATCAGCTGTATTGGTAGTCGCAACGAGTTGGATTTCCTGAACCAGGCAGGTCAGCACGCCGCCTTCAACGGCTAAGGTTGGAGAAGCGACTGTGCTGGTCACTGTCATTGTGTCGCTGTTGGTACAGCCGCTATCGAGGTGGGTTGTCGTTAAAACGTAGGTTCCTGCTCCTTTTATGAGGGGGGAAAGGGTGTTTTCTCCTTCAATCACCTGGCCGCCATTAGCAGCCGTCCAGGTATGGCTGAACGAGGGGCCGGTTGAGCCAGCTCCGCTGAGTGTCACTTCCGAGTTGGAGCAAGGGATTTCCAGGTCGGGGCCAGCATCTACCACAGGAGGGATTGTATCAACGCTTAGCTCCCAGGTTGCAGTAGTGGCGCAGCCGTTCAGTGTATTGACGATTGCTAAAGAATAGGTGCCACCAGCATCTACCCATACGAGCAGTGAATTGGTAGGTGATATAAACCGACCACCATCTTCAGCAGTCCAGGCGAATACAAAAGCTTCACCCTGCGAAGAGGCAGAACCATCGAGCGTTGCAACCGGATGAGAACAGGTAATATTTCCATCTGCCAGCAAAGAGGCGGTTGGATAATCGGGCTCCAGATTCAGTGAAAAAACTGTGGTGCAGCCGTTGGCATCCGTGGCAGTCAATTCGTAAAACCCTGGCTCCAGTTCTGCAATGGTTGTAGTGTTCTGACCAGTGTTCCAGGTGAGCTCGTAACCAGGCGTGCCGCCTTCAACGGCTACTTCAATGGAGCCGGCCTGGCCGGCGCATCCGGGCAATTCTACGTGTACCGGGCTGACGTTCAGCTCAGCAGGCTGGGTGATTTGGATTCCCTCGAGCGTTGCTATATCGCCATCGGCATCCTCTACAGTAACACTGTAAACTCCGGCTGTTAGGTTGGCAATGTGCTGGGTGGTGTCGCCATTGCTCCATTGGAAGGAGAAAGGTGCCGTGCCATCCAGGACAGAGATAAAAACAGCTCCGTCGTTTCCTTCAAAACAACTGACCTGGGCGATGCTGTCCAGGTGGAGAACTACCTCTCCGGGAGTTGGTTCGTGGGCTTGAATAGAGATTTGAGAAAATACGGCAAACAGAAGTAGAAAGGTAAACTTCATCATAGTGGTAAAAGGTTTTTGAAAATTAGAGAAAAGGTATGTTCACGGGCGGTCTGTCATCCGCCGCATAATCATCGCTGTCAATATTTGCCAAGTGTAGTTTACAGTCAAAGTGTTGGCTTTGTTGTAAGCCCAAAAAGGAACTGCTCCACTCGTTTGTGGAGCAGTTTTGCCCTGGTATCGAACATTCTGATTACTTACACCAAATAATAGCCTTAAAAAAAATCGACTATAATTCGCAACTACTTAGAAGCTGTTTGAATTTAGCTCACCGGGCTAAAAGTTGCCCTTTTCCTCCGGCATCTAAATCCAAACAGCTTCTTAGGATCGAGGAAAAAATGAAGTTTTTTCTTCTTCCTCCCACAATTCGAGCCTGCCTCATAAGTCAAATTGCCGTTGTTGGCAGTGAATAAAATTCTTAGGGAGGGGTGCTTTTTTACGATTTCTTTGAGATTTTTAAAGAAGGCACCCCTTCTCTGAAAGATTATTTGGCAGCAGCCGCCGCCATTGACCTTTTGATACAGCCTCCTGCTAAGTAGTTACTGTAATTCTTAGAAGGGACTCCTGACAATTGGTAGCTTATTGAGAAGGTGCTAAATAGCTGTTGGAAACAGCATTTTTATCGGAGCCAAAGTTGGGGGAATAGGTTTAAAACTGTCATTAAAACAGCATTAAAACAAAATTAAAATTCTACCTGCCTACCCCGGCTGAAAGTCCATGGAGCGAAGTTTAGCGGATTTTGAAAACATCTTGAAGTAGATGTTCTTTTTTAAGGGCATGTTGGGGATTTGGCCATTTGGCTAAAAGCGGCCGTTTTCCGCCTGCTTTTTACCTTTTCTCAATTCCGTAGCGATGCTGCACAATTTCAAAAAGCTAAAAAACCGACAAAAAATTGCCCGTTTTCAGATGCTGTTTGGATTGAGCGGCAGCTTCAGAACGAAAAGGCTCCCTTTGCCGATTGTGGATGTTACCTCGATGAAGCCATTGTGCAGGCGGGCAATTTTTTGGCTGAGCGAGAGGCCGATGCCATGCCCTTTGGCAGTACCCTGCGCATTGGCTGCCCGGTAGAAAGGAGAGAAAATTTTGTGGAGGTCTTCTTGGGGGATTCCAATACCCTTATCTCTGAAGTGGACTTCGAGATATTTACCCCTGATCAGCAAAGAGATGAAAACTGTGTTGTCGGGGGAGAACTTGCAGGCGTTGTCCATCAGATTAGTAAAGGTAGCGTGGAGCAACTGCTCGTTTCCAATGATGGTCAGCTCGTCTTCATTTTCGGGAAACTTGTCGTAGTCGAATTGGAAGTGGTAATTGGGCTTGCGTCTGGCGAGTTCTTCCTGTGCCTGGAAGAAGAGCTCATCAATTCTCAGGGGTGCAAAAAGCGTCTGTTGGCGATCCATGCCCGACTGGGCCAGGGTGAGCAAACCGGTGGTCAGTTCTGCGAATGCATTTGTGTCGTCCAGCAGGGAGTTTAGCACCAGGCGATAGTCTTCAGCAGAGCGTTCTTTGCCCAGGGTCACCTGTATCTGACTTCGCATGGCCGCTAGCGGGGTGCGCAATTCGTGGGAGGCGTTGGAGACAAAGCTTCGCTGCATTTCAAAGGCCGTTTCCAGGCGCTCAAGCATTCGGTTGAAATTAATAGCGAGGCGGGCGATTTCGTCTTTTTTATTGCCCTCGTCAACCCGCTTGTTCAGACTTCCTGCGGTGATGTCAGATACCTGGTCGTTTATCTTAGCCAGTGGAGCCAGGGCTTGAGCGGCAAATAACCTGCCCACAATGACGATGATGACAATACCGATGAGCAGGCCCAGCAATAGTACGGCTCTGAGGTTGCTCAGCTTCCTTCGACCATAGCGATCGAATGCAGAAGCTAAAACGACGAACTCCTGATCATTTTGTTGGTATAGCACGCCACATTGTTCGACTTTATGAGTTGTAAGGCGGATATTTCCCGACTGGCGTACCTGCGTCAGCAATTCAGGAGAGGCAGATTCTGCCGGCACGCCTGTACTGCTATATACCAGGCTGTCGTTTTTGTCAAAAACCAGAATTTTTTCATCAGGCAGAGCAGGAGCAGAGTTTTGGTCAATGATTTGGAGCAGTTCTCGGGTTACTTCTTTGACATTGGCCAGTAGGCGAACGGTGGTGATGGCTCTTTTTTCAAGCCTGTCAAAGAATTCTTCTTTGCGATATTGCGCAGAAACGGTGTATATGACAATGGAGAAAAAGATTAAAATGGAGGCGACGATGATAGAAAACCGGAGCGTTAATTTGGCAAGGATATTCATGTCAAACTATATTGTAGTTGTTTGTCGGGTGCATTTTGGAGAAGGGTTTTTTAGCGTTCATCCAAAACATCCAGCACCTCTGCTCAAGCACCAAAACGCAAACAAGCTCTTATAATTCCTTTAAAAAATAACCCATCCCTGATTTGGTATGGATGAGCTTGGGCTCGAAGTTTTTGTCAATTTTTTTTCGCAGGAAGTTGATGTAAACATCCACCACGTTGGTACCGGTGTCAAAATTCAGATCCCAGACGTGCTCGCTGATTTCTGCCCTGCTGGTGACGCGGCCTTTTCTGCGCATTAGAAATTCGAGCAGGGCGAATTCTTTCGCCGTGAGATTGATTAGATGTCCTTGCCGATAAACTGCTTTTTCTGCTGTATTTAATTCAAGGTCAGCGATTCGAAGGATGCTCTCTTCCTGGTCTTCCGTGTTAGAAGCGCTTCTTTTTAGAAAAACTTTGACCCTGGCCAGCAGCTCCCGGAAGTCGAATGGCTTCACTAGATAATCGTCAGCACCGGCATCAAAGCCCGAGATCTTATTGTCAATGGCTTGCATGGCCGTGAGCATGATGATGGGCACGGAAGGGTCCTTGGCCCGGATGCTGCGGCAGACTTCGTATCCGCTCAGATGGGGAAGGTTGATATCTAACAGTATCAGATCGTATTTTTTGCTCTCCGCCAGGAACCTGCCCACTGCACCATCTGGTGCCAAGTCCACTTCGTATCCATACTCTTCTAGTCCCTGCTTGACAGAGGCAGAAACTTTAGGCTCATCTTCCACATATAAAATGACCATCGGTGCTGTTTTTATTGTTTAGAAACGTGCCGGAAATAAGTTGGGTATTTCGGCGAGTGTGTTTTGTGGGCTGACAAGGCAGTGAAATAGGCGCATAGCCTTAGCTACGTAACTATTTCACTAACACAGCCAGCGCCCAAAAGACGCCGCCCAAATGCGAAGTTGGGTATTTCGGAGAGTGTATTTTGTGGGCTGGCAAGGCAGTGAAATAGGCGCATAGCCTTAGCTACGTAACTATTTCACTAACACAGCCAGCGCCCAAAAGACGCCGCCCAAATGCGTAAGTTATTTCCGACACGTTCCTTAATGACGATTTGCCAGGGTGGGTGGCTGAAAGGAGGAAAAAAAACGCTTTCCCTTTCACTCCTCACAAATCAGCATTGTTTTTACGTGAAAACTCTTGCTCCAAAGTGGCTCCTGTTACACAGTTCGGGCTGCTTGTTGGAAATGTACGTTGGCAAACGTTTCCGGTTGCCGTTTTACTAAGAGCTGGTTTGCAACTTGGTCACTTGGTCAAAAACGGCCCTTTTTGTCCTGTTTTTTACCTTTTTCAAATCCGTAGCGCTGCTTCGCTACTTCAAACAGCATCCCGGCACAAGCACCAAAACGCAAGCAAGCTCTAAAGATGCAGGCACTCTACGCATAGCCCGCCTGTACGAACTGCATTTCGTACAGCTCCCGGTAGCGGCCGTTTTCGAGTTGGAGCAGCTCATCATGTGTGCCGTATTCTTGGATTCGGCCTTTTTCCAGCACCATTATTTTTGTCGCATGGCGTATGGTTGTCAGACGGTGAGCAATGATGATGGATGTCCTTTTAGCGATTAGCTTTTCAATAGCATATTGTATGATCCTTTCGGATTCGGGGTCAATTGAAGACGTTGCTTCATCGAGAATGAGGATATCGGGATTGAATACCAGCGCACGGACGAAAGATATCAATTGCCGTTGTCCCATGCTCAGGGTCGCTCCCCGCTCCATCACTTCGTAATTGTAACCACCTGGCAATTTTTCGATAAAACCATGTGCGCCAATCAGTTTGGCTGCACTGATTACCTGCTCAGGGTCAATTGTTTCGTTTCGCAGTGTAATATTGTCCATGACCGTTCCCGAGAAGAGAAAGACATCCTGGAGCACTACGGCAATCCTTTTTCTGTATGCGTGGAGTTCGTAGTGCTGAATACGGATGCCATCAATTTCAATGGCTCCCTTTTGTATTTCGTACAGCCTGTTTAATATGCTGATGATGGAGGTCTTGCCCGACCCTGTTTTGCCCACGAGCGCCAGTGTTTCACCGGGTTTTATTTCAAAGCTGAGATCCTTCAGTATCCAATCTGCGCCACTGTAGGCGAACCACACATTTTTAAATGCCAATGCTCCGTTGAGTTTTTCGGGAACAATGCTGCCCTCGTTGGGGATTTGCTCTTTCTGGTCGAGCAAAGCAAATACCCGTTCTGCAGCCACAAGGCCCATTTGAAGGGTGTTGAATTTGTCAGCCAGCATGCGTATGGGGCGGAATAACATGCTCAGATACAAGGGGAAAGCCACGAGTGCGCCCAGCGTCACTTCGTTGGCCAGACTCTCTCGGGCGCCCCACCAGACCATAAGCCCCAGGGAGGTTGCAGCGATAATTTCCACTACGGGGAAAAAGATGGAGTAGTAGAGAATGGAGTCAATGTTGGCCTCTGTATATTCCCGGTTGATCTTTTTGAATTTCTCCATTTCCTGCTTTTCAGCATTGAATATCTGGACGATGCGCATGCCCGTCAGGCGCTCCTGCAGGAATGCGTTCATCCTGGCTATTTGTGCTCGGACTCTCTGGAAAGATGCTTTTATTTTTTCTTTAAAAATATAGGTAGCGGCAGTGAGAAATGGCAAGACCACCAGGCAGATTAATGCCAGCCTCCAGCTCACAGCGAACATTACACCTATCACTACAAATACCGTGAGGAAATCTGCAATAATATTGATAATGCCTTGAGAGAAAACGGCGTTGATGTTTTCTATGTCGTTGATAGTCCGGGTGGTTGAGATGCCAATAGGGGTACGGTCAAAATACGACAGGCGCAGGGAAGTTATATGCTTAAAAACCTTGACCCTCAAGTCCCTCACCACGGCCAGCCCAACCCAATTGGACCAATACATGAACAAATAGCGAATTGCCGATTCCAATAGCAATATGACCACCAGCAGGATGGTGATTCTTGTTAAGCCTGGGATGTCGTAGTTGAAGATGTACTGGTCAACCATCACCTGTACGAGATAAGGGCGAAAGATGGAAACGGGCGCCAACAGCACGGCCAGGACAACGGCGATTGCCAAGGTCAACTTGTAGGGTTTTGCCTGGGCAATGACCCTTCCGAGTATTTTGTAGTCAATATTCTGCTTTGTAGCAGGCTTCATTTGACGGCGTGTTGTGTGCTGGTAAATACAAGTGTTGCAAATCCATCGAGGAGGCGTCAAAAGGTGCCAGGCGGCAGCCGCCTGGCGCTCCTCTCTGAGAGCTTGTTTGCGATTTAGTCACTTGGTCAAAAACGGCCCTTTTTCGCCACGTTTTCACCTTTTTTCAGTTCCGTAGCGCTGCTATGCCACTACAAGAAGCAAAAAACCTGACAAAAAATAGCTCGTTTTCAGATGCTGTTGGGGTTGGGCTGCCTGAGATAAAAAGAATGGATTTTTTGCCCAGAGCCAAGGAAATTTTGAAGGAATAGCTTAGCTATTGCTGAGAAACTTGCTTGGCTCTGGGCGGAAAAGACACCTTTTTTAGCCCAGTAAGGAACGTGCCGGAGATAAGTTGGGTATTTCGGCGAGTGTATTTTGGGAGCTGGCAAGGCAGTGAAATAGGCGCATAGCCTTAGCTACGTAACTATTTCACTAACACAGCCAGCACCCAAAAGACGCCGCCCAAATGCGTAAGTTATTTCCGACACGTTCCTTAGGAACGTGCTGGAGATAAGTTGGGTATTTCGGCGAGTGTATTTTGGGGGCTGGCAAGGCAGTGAAATAGGCGCATAGCCATAGCTACGTAACTATTTCACTAACACAGCCAGCACCCAAAAGACGCCGCCCAAATGCGTAAGTTATTTCCGACACGTTCCTAAGCTCAACCCCAACAGCATCTCTGCTCAAGCACCAAAACACAAACAAGCTCTGAAGAATTTTATTCACTGTCAACGGAGGTAATCTGGCTTATGAGACAAGCTCAAAGGCGGCAAAGTTAAGGTATTCGTGCATGCAAAATGATGTATTTAACAAGCAGAAGGTCATTCGGTTGGGCAATGTGAAATTTTTCTTGGGGTGCAGTACCTGCTGTGGAGTTTATCCTCCTCCTTTGTTTTGCATTTTATCGGCGGCCTGCTGCGCCAGCCGTGCGGACTGCCTTGCCGCTTCGGCATCGGTTTGCCTGCCCATTTTTTCCAGCAGATTGGCTTTAGTGCTCAGGAATTGGGCCTGAAATTGAGGGCGTGTTTCCTTTTCGCAGATGTATTCTGACCATCGCAGGGCTTTGCGCAGCAGCGCCTCATCCAGGGTTAGCCTTGCGATTTTACGGGCGTGGGCATCCAGTTCTTCGTATGCCCCGTCGAATCCCCCCAGCAGCCTGAAATCTATCATAGCATCCACGGTGCAGGCGTAGTCGTACCAGTCGCCCTGACGGGCGTAGGTGTCGGCGAGTACCCTGGCCAGCAACCCGTTGCGGCCCGGGAAATCCGCTTCCCGCAAAAACTTGAGCACATCGGCTTCTGCCTGCCCCTCGGGGGAAGTCTTGCCCTCCCTGATGCTGTTGTCAATCACTTCAAAAATTTTTGCGTCAACTTCCTTTGCGCCAATCGCAGCGGCAATTTCATCCCGGTTTTCGATCAAAATGCGAAACTCCCGGGAAACGGGATCGTGCACGAAGCGCTTTACTGCACGCCAGTACGTGCTGTCTTTGAAGTGGTCCAGTGTCATCAGCGACAGGTATGACCTGAGGATTTCTTCTTCCTTTTTTTGTTCTCCTGCCAGCCTGAGTACCTGCATGTAGCTAAACATCATGTCGGGATTTCTTTCGCCGTTACGGTATCTTTGCTCCAGTTCGGAATAGCTCTTCCCCGGGGTGACGGCAAACTTGGCATACGACAGGAACTCGCCCTCTTTCGTATGCGCTCCCGTAATTCGGTGAATGACCTGCCCCTGGCCATTGATGAAGAGATAAGTGGGAAATGCACTTATGCCGTATTTGTCTTTTAAAAAGACCCCCTTATCCTGCTCCATGTCGTATTTGACATTGATAAACTTTTGGTTGAAATAATTGGCAACTTCCGGCATGGTGAAAACTTCTTTATCCATTTTCCGGCAGGGAGCGCACCAGGAAGTATATCCGTCGAGAAAGATCAATTTACCGGTTTCTATGGCTTGGTTTAATACTTTTCCCCACTCAGGATTGTGCTGAAATTCGACATTGTCCAGGCTAATCTGTTGCGAATAGGCCGTACCCGCCACCAAAACAAGAGTAAATAGCATCGTCCCTGATATGTACTTGATGTGCATCATTTTTTCAAATTGGCAGTGAATGAAAACTCCTCAGCTGTTTTTAGCTGGAGCTTAAAGCATGCTGGGGTTTGGATGCTTGAGCCGAGTTGTTGTTTGAATTGAACTTACCAAACTAAAAAGGTATCTTTTCCTTCGCTCTGGGCAAAAAATTCCTCCTCTTTATCTCCGGCGGCCTCATCCAAACAGCATCTGAAAACGAGCTATTTTTCGTCAGGTTTTTAGCTTTCTGAAGTGGCGTAGCATCCCTACGACGTTGAACAAAGGCAAAAAGCAGGCGAAAAAGAGCCATTTTAGCCAAGTAGCTAAACCTCCAACATGCTCTGATGGTTCGCCTCTCCCGGCATCCCGAAGCAGGTGGTGAAAACATTGAAGAAAAACTGCTAAGAAACGTACTGGAATGCACCAAATCTTATTTTTAAAGCTTCCTGTACAAACCTTGCATGTTTCCCTTGGGGAATGTTAGGCGGCAAAGATAATTGAGTAAACTTATTTGGTGTAATTCGGGTAACTATCTGCATGTCGCAATTTTGCTGCGAAGTTTATGAAAAGTAAAAGAAGGCAAAGTGCACATTTATCAAAATAACGAACTGTCTATGGTTGGGCTTGTATCTTTTTAAAAAAAATGTCGTAATGGTATTTATGATAATCCAAAATAATAGGTAAGTTTGCACCCTTATCTGCCTGAGTTTTAATAGATGAACGCATTTAAAGTTGATTGGCAGCACTTTTCTTGATAGAATGGCTTATGGCTGGCACGACCCGACCATCAATTTTAAAAGTAACTATCTATAAACCTTTAATTTTCAAAGATGTCTGTTGAGATAGATGGCTCTGCCTCTCAAATATGTGTTTGTCTTTCCCTGAGCCATCTATCCATTAAACGATATAAGACCAATCACGGAAATACCAAACGAAAATTACTTGGCAAGATTAAATCTGTGCAAAACTTTAAAAGAATAATACAATGAAAAACTTATCATCACAACACGAACCAGAACAGTTAAGAGAAGCCTATAAAACTGCAAAGGAGGCAAGAAAACTTGCAAAAGGAGCATATAAGGCGCAACTAAAGGCACTGAAGATGCAAGTCAAACCTTTCAAGCAAGCATTAAAGCGTGCTGAAAAAGTAGAGCGAAAAAGGAAGGAGGCATACAAGGCATCGTTGAAAAACCAGGAAATAGCTGAAGAAGGGATTGGAGGACAGATTGTTGAAATAATTGAAGTTCCGGTTGTGGAATCCGGACTGCCAAGATATGAAGAACAGGATGTAAAGCTTCAGGATAAACCAGCGCCAAAAGCAGGCAGAGCCAGTAAAAAAGCAGCGGAGAAGCCAGCCCCGGCAGCAAAGGCCCGGAAGAGCAGCAAAGCAGCAGCGACAGCCGAAGGCGACGACCTGACGGTAATAAAAGGCATAGGCGATAAGGTAGCAGAAATGCTGCGTGCCAACGGCATCACTACATATGCCGCCATGGCAGCCACCACGGAGGAGCAATTCAAGGAGCTGCTCAGAGCCAATGACATGAGCAAATTCCGCAACCCGGCTAACTGGGCAGCATTGGC
>WBZO01001712.1_pt1 | contig 32526 bp, 25 predicted proteins | sample 5204261 | NCBI WGS metagenome assembly WBZO01 (sample SAMN12412400, study PRJNA552823) | activated sludge metagenome | isolation source: activated sludge from anammox sidestream of wastewater treatment plant... | place: USA: North Carolina | collected 2017-09
CTTTGGCATGCCGCCGTCGCACGCGGCCGCCGCGCCGGTCGCATCGGCGCCGCCGGTGCCGCTCCCGGCGGCCCAGCCCCCGCCGCCGCCGATGCCGCCGCCGCCCGCGAACCGCGGGCTCGAGCCGCTCCGCGCGCAGCACTTCGCGAAGCCGGGCGAGAGCGCGTACCGCGGCGAGTCGCCCGGCGGGAAGGTGCCCGAGCCGCGCGACGTCCTCGAGGCATTGCAGATTGCAGGTATCTACGAGCCCGACGGCTCGGTCGCTCCGCAGGCGTTCTCCTGGGACCGCCCGGACAAGGGCAAGCGCCGCATCCTGAGCACCGCGTCGCTCGGCGTGCTCGCGGCGGCGCTCATCGGCGGCGGCATCGGCATCCACCAGTACGTGACGGCCCGGCGCGCCAAGGACCACGTCGTCGCCGAGCAGATGCTCGCCAAGGTCGACGCCGACATCCGCGCGAGCGATCCGAAGCTCCTCGCGCCGACGGAGCAGGCGATCGGCCGCGCCTTCGATCTCGAGTCACGCTCGTCGCACGCCGCGACGACGTGGCTCCACGAGCGCGCGCTCAAGGGGCTGCTCGACGGCGGACAGGACCTCGCCTTCGAGGACTCGACGGCGCGCGCGAAGGAGGTCGGGGTCCCCGAAAAGCAGATCGCGTTCGCGCACGTCGCGTCGTTCCTCTTCCAGGGCGACACCGCGGGCGCCGCGGCGACGGTCGCCAAGTGGGACTCGGTCGCGCAGGACGACGCGTGGTTCCACCTCCTCGCGGGCGCGACCTTCGAGCGCGCGGGCGATCCGCGCGCGGCGGAGCGCTACTCGGCTGCGGTGAAGCTCGACCCGGACCTCCTCGTCGCGCACGTGCTCCTGACGCGCGCGATGGCCGTCGACGGAGATCCCCGTGCCGCGGCCGATCACGCGAAGGAGCTGCGCATCAAGTACCCCGATCGCGTCGAGCCGGTGGCCCTCGTCGCGCTCGCCTGGGCGCGCGATCCGATGCGCGGAGAGGCGCCGCCCGAGGTGAAGGACGTCATCGAGAAGGGCGACGCGCTCCCGCTGCCGCTCCGTGCGATCGCGCACGCGGCGAAGGGCATCGCCGCGCTCGAGAGGCATTCGCTCGACGACGCCAAGCCCGCGCTCCAGAAGGCGCTGTCGGTGGCGGAGACGCCCGGCGTCGCCTCGTGGATCGGGAGCATCGCGCTCGCCGCCGGCGACGAGGCCCTCGCGCGCAAGGCCGCGCTCTCGGCGGTCTCGTTCTCGGCCGTCTATCCGCCGGCGCGCGTGCTCGCCGCGCGCGTCGCGCTCCTCGGCGCGCGGCTCGACGAGGCGATGAAGGCGGTCGAAGATCTCCCGCCCACCTCCCCGGACGTCGCGGTGGTCACGGCCGCGGTCGCGTACGAGAAGCTCGACGCCGAGCGCATGACGCGCGCGTTCGAGGCCGCCCCTGCCGACGCCAAGAAGCTCCCGTTCGTCGTCCCCCTCGCGCGCGGGCAGTCGCTGCTCGCCGGCGGGACGAAGGAGTTCGGAAGCGCGCAGGCCGTGCTCGACATGGCCGACGACGAGGGCCCCTGGGCCGATCTCGTGGCGATGGACTACGCGCTCGACACGGGCGACATCGAGCTCGCCGGGAAGATCGCCGCGCAGTGGAAGGGAGACGTCCGCGCGCCGCGCGCCGTCCGCCTCGCGCGCCTCGCGCGCTACGAGGGCAAGCTCGACGACGCGGATCGGATGAGCCGCGCCGCGATGGAAGGCGGCACGGTCACCATCCGCGCCCTCGCCGAGCGCGTGTTCGTGCTCGTCGCGGCGAACAAGAGCGCCGAGGCGGTCGCCCTCTTCAAGACGCACCCGAACGTCGGCGGCCCGCTCGCGAAGTGGCTCCGCGCCTACGCCACGGCATCGGCCGGCAAGACGGAGGAAGCCCGCGCGAGCGTGTCGTCGGAGGATCCGCCGCCCGCGCTCGCTCCCCTGCCCGCACGCATGATCGCGGCCGCGGCGTTCGGCGCGATGAAGGACGTGCGCCACGGCAACGAGTACGCGAAGCCGATCGTGCAGGCCGGCTTCGCGAACCCCGACATGGCGACGGCCGCCGAGAAGCTCGGCCTCGGCAAGGTCGTGCGCCGGCGCTGAAGCGCGCCGCGTGGCGTTCAGTTCGGTCCGGTGATCTTCGCGGTGTAGGTGCCGCTGCCGCTCGGAGCGCCGAACCAGCTGACGAGCGGATAGATCTTCGTCCCCTGCGCGAGACCGCTCTTGTCGTTGTTCTGGGCGGTGAACGTGCAGGTCGTCGTCGCCTGCTCGACGGTGCAGCACGAGGTCACGCCGTTCGGGTTCATGACGCATGCACACCCGCTGGCGCTCGACGTGTCGCACCAGGAGAAGTTCAGCGGGGGCGGCCCCTGGAGCTCGAACGTGTACGTGCCGGTCGCCGGGACCGTGAACGCGAAGAAGTGGAGCGTCGCCATGCCGGCCGGCAGCGGCCCGGTGAACGGCTTGCCCACCTCGAGCGTGACGGGCGTGCTCGGATCGGTGCTCGGCGGCGTACCCGCGTCGTTGCCCGCGTCGTTGCCCGCGTCCGTCCCGCCGGAGCTCGACGAGGTGCTCGACCCACCGCTCGATGACGAGCTCGATCCGCCGCTGGATGACGTCGAGCTGCTCGTCGACGAGGTCGAGCCGGCGTCGGGGGCCGGTGTCGACGAGGTCGAGTCGTCGCTGCACGCAGCGACGAGGAGCCCGGAGCAACCGAGAGCGACGATCGACGACAAGAGAATGCTTCGCACGATGGGACCTCCGTGGTTCAGGGATCGAGCGCGGTCCGCGGGATGCGGAGCATGCGCGCGGCATCGAGCGCGTGCTCGTTGCCGGGGAACAGGTCCGTCGTTCGCCGCTCGTTCACCTTCGCGACGAAGACGTTCTGGAGAACGTCCATGACGTTCGGGATCTCCGCCTTGACCTCGGGCGGCACGAGCGGCGCCGCATGGCGGCCGACGTCGACGCGCAGCGACATGACGCGGAACCGGCAGGTGTAGCCGGATCCGGGCGCGAGCTGACCGAACACCGTGACGGCATCGGCCTCGCCGGCGGGCACGTAGAACATCGTCTGATCGCCCGCGGGCGCAGACAGGACGGTGTCCGGCGCGCCGAACGGCGGGGGCGCGGGGACGTTCTGTTCGAGCCCGTTCCACCGGAACTTCACCGAGTCGATCGAACCGAAGACGCCGCCCACCTCGAACCCGCTCCACACGTACCGGATCTGCGTCCCGTCGAAGCTCGCCGCTCCCTTCTGGAGGCTCGTCTCCGCGTCGAGCTTGTCCGGCCCCTTGTCGCTCGGGAAGGTCGTCGCGCCCTCGAACCGCTCGCAGTCGTCTCCGATCGGGGTGAACTTCGACGCGAGCTCGGGCGTGCGCTGCCCGAGGTTCGTCGTGACTCCGCCGACGGTGAAGATCCAGCCCGGGCCGCTCCGCGAGACCGTCACGAGCTCGCCCACGCCGTTGGCGAACTCCTTCGGCACGCCGCGGCTCCCCGCGTCCGTACCCGCCTCGCGCTCGATGCACCGCGCGTCGAGCGAGCTGTCGTCGGGGTAATCGACGAACCGGGCCTTCACCCTGGCTTCGCCGACGTTGTCGCACGAGAAGACGAGGTCGACGCGCCCGCCGGCGCCCTCGGCCGGCGCCCTCATCTTGATCCGCGACACCTCGGTCCCGATGAGCGCATGCTCGACCGGGGTGAGCGATCCCGGGCTCTGCGTCGCGGAGACGAGCCGGACCGGCGCGCCACGCGGGACCTCGACCTCGATCTCGTACTCCTCCGACGGATCGCAATTCCCGCAGGAGATCTCGAGGACGGCCGAGAACCGGGTGCCGACCTCGGCGACCGGCCCCAGGGGCGACAGGAAGGTATCGCGTCGCGCCACTTCGGGGAGCAGCTCCGGGTCCGGGTTCTCGCAACCGAAACACCCCTGCCCGCCGACGAGCGCGCACCCGATCGCAAAGCCCCACGCGCTCGTCCTCGAGCGACTCCACCGCTGCATTCTCCTTCGAGTACCGGGCGAGCGGGCCGAGGCCGATACCACGATGAGGTAGGGACGCCGATGGAGTTATCCTGACCGTGGGGGCATGCATCGACCGTCCGTTCGTGAGCTGCTCGCACTCCTTCGCCGTGGGCTCGTCGGCGTCGAGGACGTGCGCGAAGCGGCGCATCTGCTCATGCGGGGGCTCGACGTCCAGGCCATGAGCCTGGGGCGCGGCTTCGGGTTCACGCCGCTCGCGGTCACGCACGACGTCGCCGACTCGTGGCAGGAGCACCACCGGCGCTGGCTGTTCCTCGATCCCTCGCCGGCGTTCCTCGCGCAGTCGGGGCGCGTCCCGTACCACGTCGCGATCCATTCGAAGCCGGAGGAGAAGGTGCGGCCGCTGTTCCGCGGGTTTGTCGCCCATGGCTTCGGCGACGCCACGATCAGCCGGTACGACGGCTTCAACGGTCCGCACTACATGGCGCTGTACCGCGCGAAGAGCCGGCGCGGGATCGACGCCGACGAGGCGCTCGTCCTCGAGCTGCTCCACCCCCACCTCGAGCGCGGCCTCTCGACCGCCCTCGCGGCGACCGCCATCGACGGGAGCGTCGAAGCGCCGATCCCGCTCGCGTGGGTCGATCTCCCGTCCGGCGCCGCGCACCTCGCCGAGAGCGCCGCGCGCGCGCTCGTCGTCGAGCTCGGTCTCGAGCAGCGCGTGCAGCGCGGGCGCTTCGTCGCGATGCTCGTCGACCGCGCACGACGCTCGATCGACGCACCTCCGCCGCTGCCGGTCTCGGCGCATCATCGAATCGAGGCCGCCCTGGTCGATCCGCGTCGTTCCGGTCCTCGTCCGCGCGGGACCGTCGCCGCACGCGTGTTCTTCGCCCTCTGTCCGCGTCCGGCCGAGGCCGATGCCGCGACGGACCTCCTGAGCCTGCTCACGCCCGCGCAGCGCGCCGTCGCGACGCGCGCGGCCGCCGGCGAGCCGCTCCGGCACGTGGCCAAGGAGCTCGGGATGACCTACGGTACGGCCCGCGTGCACCTCCGCGAGGTCTATCGAAAGCTCGACGTCCACGGCCGCGACGAGCTGCGCGCGCGACTCCGTACGTCGTGATGCCCTCCGTCCGTACGCTCTTCGCGATCCTCGCTCTCGCCGCGGCGGCGTGCGGGCCGGCTCCCGCGCCCTCGCCGGCCGCCTCGCCCGCGAGGAGCGAGCAGCCACGCGCGGCGACCGTGCGCGCCGGCACGAGCGGCGACTACCCTCCCCTCAGCACCTGGCCCGCCGATCGCGATCGCCCGGACGGCTTCGCCCCCGCGTTGCTCGAGGCGTTCGCGCGCTCATCGCATGCGGAGATCGCGTGGACGCGCTACCGCTGGCCCGATCTCGCGCGCGACTTCGAGGCCGACCGCTTCGACCTCGCCGCCGACGGCATCACCGTCCGCCCCGAGCGATCGGTGCTCGGCCGCTTCACCGTCCCCGTCGCGCGCGGCGGCGCGGTGCTCCTCCTGCGACGCCCCGCCTGGGCGAAGGACGCCGGCAACGGGCTCGGCGGCCTCGATCGGCGCGAGCTCCGCGTGGTCGTCAACCGCGGGGGCCACCTCGAACGCGTCGCGCGGAGGCTCCTTCACCAGGCGGACGTGCGCGCCATCGAAGGCAACCAGGGCGTTCGCGAGGCGCTCGCACGCGGCGAGGCCGACGCCGCGATGACGAACACCTTCGAGGCGCCGCGCTGGAAGGCGGGCCTCGAGGGCGTCGAGGAGATCGGTCCCCTCACGCGCGACGTCACCGCGCTCTGGATGCGCGCCGATCGCCCCGAGCTCGGCGATGAGCTCGACGCGTGGCTCCTCGCCGAGGAGGAGAGCGGACGCCTCGATGCGCTGCGCGCGAGGTGGCTCGGCCCCGGCTCCGGCGGGCCCACGGCGCGCCCGGTCGATGCGCTCCTCGCCGCGACGGCAGAGCGGCTCGCGCTGATGCCGTTCGTCGCGGCGGCGAAGAAGAAGGCGGGCCGCGCGGTCGAGGACACCGCGCAGGAGGAGCGCGTGCTCGCGGCTGCGCGCGATGCGGTCGCGCGCGCGGCGAGGGCGCACGGGGTCGCGCCGCCTCCCGCCGAGCGCATCGACGCGTTCTTCCGCGCGCAGATCGAGGCGGCGAAGGCGGTGCAAGAAGGGACCGCGGGGCCCGAGGCGGCCACGTTCTCGCTCGATCGGGATCTCCGCCCCGCGATCGCGCGCATCACCGCGCGCATGGCGTTCCTCCTCGTGCGCGTGCCGCGCGGGACGACGCGCGAGGCCGCTCTCGCCCGCGCGCGCGAGGATCTCGCCGAGACCGGACTACCCGCCGAGCACGTCGACCGAATCGCGACGGCGCTGGCGGCCTTCGCGCCGAATTGATCGCGTCGCCTCGTTCATTGCGCGGCCTCGTCCGGCTCGCACACGAGACGAACGCCCGCCCAGACCTCCGCGAGACGAGCTGCGCTCAGCGTTCCGAGACGCGGACCGAGGAGATCGCGATCGACGGTGGCCAGCTGCGTGACGTTCACGACCGACGCACGAGGGAGCCCGGCCTCACCCTTTCGGAGGCGAACGTTGCCGGGCAGCGCGGCGTACTTCAACTGCGACGTCACCGCGACCACGACCGCGGTCGCGATCCTCGTCCGATTGAAACGATCGTGCTGAAGCACCACCGCGGGACGCCGTCCGGCGGGAGCAGAGCCCCGCGCTGCGGGAAGCGACACCCAGACGACGTCCCCCTGACGAGCTACCACTCGGTGCCCTCGTCGCGTCGCGCGGCGCGGAGGTGCCCGACGGAGTCGAGGTCTTGCTCGTCCAGCTCCGCCAGGACCTCGTCGACTCTCCGTGAGATCGCGGCGTCGCGCTCGTGTCGCGCGACGCGGGCGAGCACGACCGAGATGTAGCGACTGCGCGTCATGCCGAGGCGCTTCGCGGCACGGTCGACGTGGCTCATCGTCTCTGCCGGTACGGAGATGGCGAACTTCGTGGCGCGCATGGTATTCCGCGAGGAGAATACCATCCGGCGCCCGCGCGGCAACCTCGGCCCCAGCTCGGCGCCCGCGATGAGCTACGTGCGCGACGTCGCGTCATCGAGCAGCCGCTCGATCTCGCGCAGCGTCTCGACGTCGTCGCCGACCATCTCCTTCATCGACTGGATGCGCCGCGCGACCACGCGCGCGATGCGGTCCTCGATGGTGCCGTCGGCGTACGCCCAGTAGACCTGCGCGAAGCGGCCATCCCGATGGCAGCGTCCTTCGATCTGCGCCATCTGGATCGCCGACCAGCGGAGGTCGTGGATGATCTCGGAGCGCGGAGCGTCCCCGTGCTCGCCCTGGTGGAGCGAGATGCCCTCCTCGACGGTGAAGAGGACGACGGGCTTGTCCCCGCGCTGGAACGCGAGCCGCTCGGCCTCGCGCTGCGCCGCCGGCACCGCTCCGTGGATCGCCGCGGAGGCGACGCCGTCGGCGGCGAACGCCTCGCGCAGCGCGTTCAGCGTCTCGGCGAAGGCGACCGAGATCGCGACCTGGTGGCCGTTGTCGAGCAGCTCTCGCGCGAGCTCCACGGTGCCGGACACGCGGATCAGCGAGCTCTTCTGGCGGAGGCGCAACGTCGCCGCGAGCGCCGACTTCGGGTCGCGTCCACGCGGCGCGAGGTCCATCGCCTGCCGGAACTCCGTCCACGCCTGCTCGTAGAGTGCACGCGCCTCGGGATCGAGGTCGATCGGCGTGAGGATGCGGTTGATCTCCGGCCAGCCCGCGATGTCCTCCGGGCGGCGGCGCATGCCGGCCGGCGGTGCGCCCGCCTGCGGGTCGAAGAGCATCGCCCGCATCTTCGCGCAGTCGCCCGCGTCGCCGCGCCACTCCCACTTGCCGTACGCGCCGCGCGAGAGGCCGAGGCCCTGGTCCTGGCACCACGCCTCGAAGTCGCGCAGGTCCGCCGCGCGGCTGCCGGTGACGCTCGCGAGGAGCGGCGCGAGGTAAGAGAGCTCGAGCGGGTTCTGCCCGGCCGTCGCCGAGAGCCAGAGGCAGAAGCCGGCCTCCGCGGTGAGCTTCGCCGCGAGCTTCGAGCGCGCGGCCGTCGGGTTCTTGCAGCGATGGCTCTCGTCCCAGATGACGACGTCGAATTCCGGCGCGGTGCCGGCGCGCGCGAGCCCCTTCTTCGAGCGGATCTTCTTCCGCGCCTCGGCGCTCACCTCGAAGAGCTTGCCGAGCCGGTCGTAGTTGAGGACGACGATGTCCTTGCCGGCATCGCCCATCGCCTCGATCGTGCGGCGCCAGTGCGCGATCACTGCGAGCGGGCACACGACGAGCACGCTCTCGACCCGCGGCATGTTCCGGACGGCTTCCCACGCGGTGATCGTCTTGCCGAGTCCGACGTCGTCGGCGAGCAGGAAGCCGGGCCGCTTCGCGGCGTGCGCGAGGGCGATCGCCGACGCCGCCTCGGTCTGGTGCATGCGCAGCGTGATCGACGCCGTGGGCTTCGACGGCGCGATCGCCCCGCTCGCGCGATCCAGCTCGCGCTGCACGCGCGCCTCCCACGAGTACGGCGCGGGACGGAACGGCTCGAGGCCGGCCGGGAGCGTGCTGCCGCGGTGGACGAACACGCTCCGGTCGGCCTCCCAGCGCGCGCCGTTCGCGGTCGCGACGCCGCGCATGGCGAAGGGCACGTCGAGCACGAAGGCGCGCGTCGTGAGCTTGCCGGAGGCCGGCGGCTCGCTCGCCCTGGGCTTCTTGCCCACCGAGACCGTCCGCTTCGCGCGCATGATCGTCATGGCCTCCGCTTGTATCGCGGGCGGCCGAGCACGCCAAAAGTTCCGTCAGGGACAGAGCCTCTTGACGGACCGGATGCGGAGCACGCTGTCGACGTTCGCGTCGTTCGTCTGATCGCCGATCGCGAGCGTGCCGTTCGTCGTAAAGGCGTTCCGCGTGAGGGCCGCCATGCCGTCGATCGTCACGCTCGCGCCGCCGCCGGCGTCGACCGAGAGCACGTACGTGTGGTACGCGCCGCTGGCCACCGTCGCGGCGAACGCCTGCGAGTCGTCGCCCCATCCGATCTTCGCGCTGTCGAGGTAGATCATCTGACTGCGATCCGCCCCCACGCCGAACGGCGCGGTGAAGCTGCCCATGATCGCCGCCGCGCTGTCGTACTGGTTGTGGGCGTTCACCGACTCGACGAGCATCTCGATCGAGACCTCGAACGGCTTTCCTGGCTCGAACGCACCGGGGTACGTGAGGAGGAGCATCCCGCCGGTCGCGCCCCCCGTGGTGGTCGTCTCGAGCTTCACGTAGTCGGGCCCGTTGCTCACCGTCGCGGGGCCTTCCTTCACCACCGTCCAGCCTTGCGGGCCGACGTCGGTGCCGCCGACGAGCAGGTCCTTCGGAGCGCACGTCGCCGCGTCGCCGGCGTCGGTCGCGGCGTCCGATCCGGCATCGAGCACGCCGGCGTCCGACCCGACGGACGAGTCGGCGCCCTGCGCATCGTGCGACGCGCCTGCGTCCGTCCCCCCCGCGTCGAGCGCGGCCCCTCCGTCGTCGTACGAGGTTCCGCATGCGGCGATCAAGGGTAGGACCCAGAGCCAGCCTCGGCGCATGATCCGAGAGTACCTCCGAGCGCCTGCGCCTGCATGCTTCGTTGCGAGGCCCCCGAACGGGTGACACGGTTGACATGGACTGCTCGGCGCGCGGTGCTATCTAGCCCCCATGAAGCGCGGACAGCTCGGTGTGATGCTCGTCGTGGGCGCCTTGATCGCCACCCAGGCCGCGGCCGGTCCGCCCGCGCCGGTGAAGGCGCCCGTCGCCCCCCTCCCCGCGCCTCGCGTGAAGATCGCGCCGTCCGGCGTGACGCTCCCCGCGGGGCTGAAGCCGCTCGCGAACGTGCCGATCGTGCCGAGGTTCACGCCGATCGCGCGCCCGAGGATCCTGCGCACTGCCCAGTACAACGACTTCTGCTTCATCAACAAGCCGTGCCAGCTCCGCGTCGCCGGGTTCGGTCCGTCGCAGGCCGGGCGGTTCATCGCGATGGAAGACCCGAAGCTCGCCCCGAAGCCGCTCAACATGCTCGTGAAGGACTGGCGCGAGGGCGAAGTGACCTTCGTCCCCCTCGTGGTCGTGCGCGACAAGGAGGAGTGGGCGAACGGCAAGACGCGACGGGTCACGATCACGCTCCGCGACGCGGGCGGGAATGCGCTCTCGAACGCCTACTCGCTCGAGGTCGGCATGGTCGTCCCGATGCGTCCCATCGACGCCGACCAGGACGGGCGCAACTCCGTGGACACCGGCGGTGACGACTGCGACGACCGCGATCCGCGGCGCTTCCCGGGCAACGTCGAGGTCGCCGACGAGAACGATCACGACGAGGACTGCGACTACACGACGTTCGGGCTCGTCGATCGCGACGGGGACGGCTTCCCCGACGCCCGGTCGTGCAACTACGACCCGAACCAGCACGCCTGGTACTGCGGGAACGACTGCGACGACACGAACCCCGCCGTCTATCCCGGCGAGATGGTCTGCGATCCGCGCTCGCCGAGCACGATCTTCGTGTGCGCCGCCAGGCCGGTCCTGCCGAACCGCTGGACGCGCGATCCGCGCGAGCCGGGCGGCTTCTGGGAGGCCTACGACTGCGGCGCCCTCCGGCCGGGCAGCAAGTGCCTCGCCCAGCCGAACGGCCGCGGCCTCTGCCAGTGAGGTCCTAGCGGGCTGACCGTCAGCGCGCCTGCTGCATGCCGCCGGGCTGCATGCCGCCCATCTTCGCGCGATGCTCGATCATGTTCTTCAGCTCGTCGGGCTCGAGCGACTGGTTCAGCGCCTGCTCGAGCGAGATGAACCGCCGGAGGTACAGGTTCAAGAGCGACTGATTGAGCGTCAGCATGCCGAACTTGTCCTGACCGACCTGCATCTGACCGTAGATCTGGTGCACCTTGTTCTCGCGGATCAGGTTCCGGATCGCGACGTTCGGCACCATGATCTCCATCGCGAGGCAGCGGCCGGGCGCGCCGTGGCGCGGCAGGAGCTGCTGCGTGACGACGCCCTGGAGCACGAACGACAGCTTGTTCCTGATCTGGTCCTGCTGGTGCGGCGGGAACACGTCGATGATGCGGTTGATCGTCGAGACGGCGCTGTTCGTGTGCAGGGTGCCGAACACGAGGTGACCGGTCTCGGCGATGGTCAGCGCCGCCTCGATCGTCTCGAGGTCGCGCATCTCGCCGACGAGCACGACGTCGGGGTCCTGGCGGAGGACGTAGCGGAGCGCGCCCTTGAACGACTGCGTGTCCGCGCCAATCTCGCGCTGGTTGACCACCGCCATCTTGTGCGGGTGCAGGTACTCGATCGGATCCTCGATCGTGAGGATGTGGACGCGCTCCTCGCTGTTGATCTTGTCGATGATCGACGCGAGCGTCGTCGACTTGCCCGAGCCGGTCGGGCCGGTGACGAGCACGAGACCGTTCGGCTTCTTCGCGATGTCGCTGATGACCGGTGGAAGCCCGAGCTCCTCGAACGAGAGGATCTTGAACGGGATGGTTCGGATCGCGCCGGCCACGGCGCCGCGCTGGAGGAAGATGTTCGCGCGGAAGCGGGAGAGGTTCTTCACGCCGAACGAGAGATCGAGCTCGCTCTCCTTCTCGAAGTGGATCTTCTGCTCCTCGGTCATGATCGAGTAGCAGAGGTGCTTCGTGTCGACCGGCGAGAGCGGCGGCAGCTTGAGCGGGATGACCTCTCCATCGATGCGCAGGAGCGGCGGAGCCCCCGCCGTGATGTGCATGTCGCTCGCGCCCTTCTCCACCATCGCCTTGAGGAGCTGGTGGAGGTTCACCCGGAGATCGGCGCCGCCTTGAGTCATCCTTGTTCCTTCTCTCTCTGACCTGGATCAGTCGGCGCTAGTCGGCCATCGTGACGCGGAGGATCTCCTCCGTCGTCGTGACGCCGTCGAGGACCTTCGAGATGCCCGACATGCGCAGGGTGAGCATGCCCTGCTTGATGGCGGCGGCCTTCAGCTCCGCGGTCGACGAGCCCTGGAGGACCATCTCCTTCAAGCCATCGGTGAAGCGCATGACCTCGTAGAGCGCGACGCGCCCCTTGTAGCCGGTGCCGTTGCACGTGCGGCAGCCGAAGCCCTTCATCAGCCGGCCCTGCGCCGTCGCGATCTGCTGCTCGGTGAAGCCGACCTCCTCCAGGGCCTGCGGATCGATCTGGATCGGCTGGCGACAGTCGACGCAGACCTTTCGCGCGAGACGCTGGGCGAGGACCAGGTTGACCGACGCCGTGATGAGGAACGGCTCGACGCCCATGTTGAGGAGGCGCGAGATCGTCGCCGGCGCGTCGTTCGTGTGGAGCGTCGAGAGCACGAGGTGGCCCGTGAGCGCCGCCTTGACCGCGATCTCCGCGGTCTCGAAGTCACGGATCTCGCCGACCATGATGATGTCCGGGTCCTGCCGGAGGAACGCACGGAGGGCCATCGCGAAGTTGAGGCCGATCTCGTCGTGCATCTGCACCTGGTTGATGCCGTGCAGGTTGTACTCGACGGGATCCTCCGCGGTGCTGATGTTCGCGTCGACCTTGTTCAGCTCGGAGAGCGCCGAGTAGAGCGTCGTCGTCTTGCCCGATCCGGTCGGGCCGGTGACGAGGACCATTCCCCACGGCTGGCGGATCGCCCAGAGGAAGTCCTCGAGCGGCTTCACGTCGAAGCCGAGCTTCGTCATGTCGAGCTGCAGGTTCCCCTTGTCGAGGAGCCGCATGACGATCTTCTCGCCCCAGAGCGTCGGCAGGACGCTGACGCGGAAGTCCATCTCGCGTCCCTTGCCGAGCTTCAGCTTGATGCGTCCGTCCTGCGGGAGGCGGCGCTCGGCGATGTCGAGCTGGCTCATGATCTTGAGGCGGCTCGCGATCGCGTTCTTGAGCTTGAGCGGCGGTGTCATCTCCTCGATGAGGACGCCGTCGACGCGGTAGCGCACGCGCAGCTTCTTCTCGTACGGCTCGATGTGGATGTCGCTCGCGCCCTTCTTGATGGCGTTTAGCAGGATCATGTTCACGAGCTTGACGACGGGCGCGTCCTCGCTCGCCTTCTCGAGCTCGAGGACGTTCAGCTCCTCGTCGTCGCCCGTGAATTCGATCTCGTCCTCGTCGAAGCCGGCCATGACCTCGTCGTACGAGGGGCCCGCCGAGTAGTACCGATCGACCGCGCTCGCGATCGCCGTCTCGCTCGCGATGACCGGCTCGATGTTGTAGCCGGTGAGGAACTTCAGATCGTCGATCGCGTGGAGGTTCGTCGGGTCCGCCATCGCCACGATGAGCGAGCTGCCCGCGCGCGAGACCGGGATGACCCGGTGCTTCTCGCACTGGTCCTTGGAGACCAGCTTCAGGATCTCCGCGTCGATCTCGTACTCGTCGAGGTTGATCGTCGGGACGCGGTACTGCTGCGAGAGGAAGTTCGTGATCTCCTGATCACTGATGAACCCCATCTTCGCGAGGGTGTATCCGAGGTTCTGCCCCGATCGGTTCTGCTCGTCCTGCGCCTGCCGCAACTGGGCGAGCGAGATCAGCTTTTCCCGAACGAGCAGCTCCCCCAGCCGGTTCTGGTTCGACATGCAGTCGTAAAGCGTCGATGATGCGGGGGGTTCCGTCAATGGGCTGCGGCATGGAACGCGGTGCGAACGCCCGTTTTCGTTTCGCCATCCCACCTTCTCGCCCAGGAACAGCCGCCCAGGAACATTTGGCAGGACGCGCGCGACGTGGCTCTCTTCGATCGCTTCTTCGGAAAAGGCCGGCACGCGAATGCCGCACGTGCAGCGGAGCTGCGCGGCGACCTCGCGAAGGCCGCAGAGCTATGGGGGGAGGCGGGCCAGCCGGCGGAGGCGGCGCGCGTCATCCTCCTCCGAGGCGACGGCGAGACCGACGCGCGGGCGCGCCTCCAGCTCTATACGCAGGCCGCGGGCATGGCGGCCGAGGGCACCGACACGAACAGGCAGGCTCGCCTCCGGCGCGCGAAGCTCCTGCTCGCGCTGGCGGGCGACGCCGCGGTCAGCGCGGTCGCGCGTCACGAGGTGATCGAGGCGGCCAAGGACCTCGAGGCGATCGGCGAGCCCCTCGAGGCGGCCGACGCCTACCGACGCGCCGGGGACAAGGCCGGCGAGGCACGGGCGCTCCAGGCCGCGGGCGACGTCGAGCAGCTCGAGTTCCTGCTCTCGACGCAGCAGCACGAAGAGCGCGTGTCCCGGGCGCGCGAGGATCGAGCGAAGGACGTCGATCTCATGATCGGCTGCGGCAAGCGTCGCGAGGCGCTCGCGGCGCTCGACGAGCTGCTCGCCGCGAATCCGCACGATGCACCGCTGCGCGAGCGCGCGAACGGCCTCCGTGCGCGCAAGCTCACGGCCCCCGTCGTGCCGCTCGAGGCCGCGGGCGACCGCTGGCTCGTCGTCCTCGGAGACGAGGTCGTGCTCGGCCGGAGCGAGGGATCGATCAAGGTCCCGTCCAACGCGGTGAGCCGCCAGCACCTGCGCATCGCGCGCGAGGGCGGCGAGGTCGTGGTGCGCGATCTCGAGAGCCGCAACGGCACGCAGCTCCGCGGCATCAACCTCGCCGGCCCGCTCGCCGTCCGCGACGGCCTCGAGCTGAAGCTCGGACGAGAGGTCCCGTTCCGCATCGCGCCGTCCACGAAGATCGAGGGCGCGTTCGAGATCGTGGTCGCGGGCGAGAAGTACGTCGCGTGCCTCGGACCGGGACGGACGCCGGTGCCGGGGATCGAGCTCGCCGCGGGGGCCGACGGATGGGTCGAGATCGTCACCAGCGGCGCGCACGCCTACCTCGGCGACGTCGAGCTCGTCCCGCGCGCGACGCTCCTCGTCGGCGACGCGATCGCGATCGCGCGCGGCGCGACGCCGGCTCTTCGCCTGCTCGCGGGCTGACCCGCGGCATCTCGATCGCATCGCGGAGGTCATGACGATCCCGCTCGCGCAGTCGCCAAGCGCCTATCCGCACGGCTCGCGGCAAGGGGACGGCATGCCGGGCTGAGCGTTCGGGCTGGGCGATCTCGGCGATGCTCCTCGACGCAGCCGCGCGTGGGATCGCCGCGTCGTATCTCAACCAGCCGGTCGAGGTGGCGGCGCTCCGACCGCGGCTCGCTCGAGAGCGTCGTGATCTGAACCATCGCGCGCGCGAACATGCGACAGTAGCCGGCGATGGGCTCCTGTCCCCTGCGACTCATGGGTCGGTGACCGTGCGCGCCGTCTCCTGTCTCTTCGCCTTCCTCGCTGTCCTCTTCGTCACGTACGGCGCGCGCGCCGCGTACGCGCCGCCGGCGCGCACCGGATTCATCACCGATCCGGGCCACAAGCTCGGCAAACCAGGAGCAGAGGCCATCTCGGCGAAGCTCGGGCGGTATCAAGCGTGCTCGACGAACGAGATCGCCGTCTTCCTACCGACGTCGCTCGATGGAAATTCGATCGAGGACGTCGCGTACACGACCTTCAATACGTGGAAGCTCGGACTCGCCGCGAAGGACAACGGCGTGCTCCTCGTCATCGCCGAGGCGGAGCGAAAGGCCTTCATCGCGACAGGCAAGGGCGTCGGCGGTGACCTGCCCGACATCGAGGCGTTCCACATTCTTCGCGATCACGTCACGCCGAACATGAAGGGCGGCTACGTCTTCCGAGCGATCGACGAAGGGACCACTGCGATCGGCAACGCGCTCGGCGGATGCGCGATGACGGCGAGCGGGATCGCGCAGCCGCCGCCGCCATCCTCGCCGACCGTGCTCCTCATCGAACGGATCGGTTTCGGCAGCCTGGTCTTCCTGTTCGGATTCTCTCTGGGGGCCGTGCTCGGAGGGCCCCGTCGCGGACGCATCGCCCTCGGCGCCGTCGCCGCAGTCGCGTTCCTCCTCACGAGCTTCACGCCGAGCTTCAGGAACGAGCCGCTCGATCTCGCGCCCGCCTTCCTCGCGCCGCTCCTCCTCGCGAACATCATTTCCTTGATCGTCCGGAACGCTCGGAGCGGTGGGGGAGGCGGCTCCTCATCGACGTGGACCGGGTCCGATGGAGGCTCGGGCTCGTCGACCGGGTCGAGCGGCGGAGGCGGATCGACCGGCGGCGGCGGCGCGGGCGACAGCTGGTGAGTACGAGTATTCGGCGAGCGGTCGGACTAGAGTAGCCGCCAATGGGCTTCTGGGACTTCTTCAAGAAGAAGAAGGACGACGCGGACGTCGGCGTAGCGCCCGAGCCCCCGGTCCAGCGTGCGCATGCCCCGCAGGCGCCGCAGCAGGATGCTGTCGCGAGCCAGGCGGAGAAGGACATCGCGCGGCTCGTCCGCGTGGGGCTGCCCGGCGGCCCGGGACCGGACGAGGCCACCGCGCTCTTCGCGCAGCTCCGCGGGACGCCGGACGAAGCCCGTGCGGTCGAGGAGCTCGTGCGCACGTCGCAGCTGCGGCCGCTGCCCGAAGGGCTGCTGCTCGCGCTCGGCTCGGTGCTCGTCGATCGCGGCGAGCTCGACATCGCGGCTCGCGTCCTTTCGAACGCGTCGTCATCCCCTGCGTTGGTGCTCCTCGCCGATCTCGCCGAGCAGCGCAACGATCTGCCGACCGCGCTGTCGCTCATCGAGCGCGTGCTCCTGCGCGACATCGATCACCCGGGCGCACGCGAGCGACATCGCCGATGGAGAAGCGCGCTCGGCTTCGATGCCGGCGAGAAGCCGATCGCCGCCGGCGCCACCGTCGTCGCGCGCGAGCCGGACGCTCCGTTCGATCTCCTCCGCGAGGTCGGCCGCGGCGGCGCGGGCGCGGTGTACGAGGCGGTCGATCGCGAGCTCGGCCGGCACGTCGCGCTGAAGGTCTATCACCAGCCGGAGCGCGATCGAACGCAGCTCGCGCACGAGGCGCGCGTCGCGGTGCAGCTCGAGGGGCCGGGAATCGTCCGCGTCTTCGACGTCGATCCCGATCACGGATGGCTCGCCCTCGAGTGGGCGCAGGCCGGGACGCTCCGCGAGCGGATCCGGGAGCGCGACCTGCCGCGCCTCCTGCCGATCGAGCGATGGGCGGTGCCGCTCGCGCAGGCGCTCGCGCGCGTGCACGCGGCCGGCTGGGTGCATCACGACGTGAAGCCGGCGAACGTCCTCCTGTCGAAGACGGGCGCCGCGATCCTGACCGACTTCGGCACCGCGCGCCGCGCGGGCGAGCCGAGCCCGCCGGGCAGCCTCGGCTACATCTCGCCGGAGCGCATGAAGGGACGCCCGAGCGATCCGCGCGACGACGTCTACGGCTTCGGCCGCGTGCTCGAGGACGTGCTGCTCGTCGTGCCGGACGAGGCGATCGCCGCACGCTTCCGTCCGCTCGCCGCCGCATGCACCGGACCGGACGACCGGCGGCCTGCCGATGCACGCGCGCTCCTCACGCGGATGCGCGTCGAGGTGCTCGGCAGCGCCTGAGCTCGACCTGCGGCGAGCGGGTCCTTTCCGGCCGAATGCGTGGACGCCGGCGCGGTATCCGTTATAACGGACAGCCAGCCATGGCCACCACGTACACCGACCTGATCGCGAGCGTCCGCAAGCAGACCAAGGAGGTCTCGCTCGACGAGCTCAAGCGACGCCTCGACGCGAAGGAGCCGTACGTCCTGCTCGACGTGCGCGAGAAGGAGGAATACCGCGCGGGCTTCATCCCCGGCGCGATCTCGATCCCGCGAGGCTTCCTCGAGATCCAGATCGAAGGGCGCATCCCGGACAAGACCGCGAAGATCGTCGCGTACTGCGCGGGCGGTACGCGCTCGGCGCTCGCGGCGAAGACGCTCGCGGAGCTCGGCTACACGAACGTCGAGACCGCGAACCCCGGCTTCGTGCGGTGGAAGGACCTCGGCTATCCGATGGAGACGCCGCCCCAGCTCACCGACGCGCAGCGCGATCGTTACTCGCGCCACCTCCTCCTGCCCGAGGTCGGCGAGGCCGGTCAGGCGAAGCTCCTCAAGGGCAAGGTGCTGCTCATCGGCGCGGGCGGGCTCGGCTCGCCGGCGGCGCTCTACCTCGCGGCCGCGGGCGTCGGCACGCTGGGCCTCGTCGACGCCGACACCGTCGACGCGTCGAACCTCCAGCGGCAGGTGCTCCATGCGACGAGCCGCGTCGGCATGCCGAAGATCGAGAGCGCCGAGAAGGTGCTGAAGGACCTGAACCCGGACGTGAAGGTCGTCGGGCACAAGGAGCGGCTCACGAGCGCGAACGTCGATCGCCTCTTCGGCGGCTACGACGTGATCGTCGACGGAACCGACAACTTCCCCACGCGCTACCTCGTCAACGACGCGAGCGTGTTCCTCGGCAAGCCCGTCGTCCACGGATCGATCTTCCGCTTCGACGGCCAGCTCACGACGTTCCTCCCCGAGAAGGCCGCCAAGAACCTCGGCATCGACGCCGGCCCCTGCTATCGCTGCCTGTATCCCGAGCCGCCGCCGCCGCACCTCGCCCCGAGCTGCCAGGAGGCGGGCGTGCTCGGCATCCTGCCCGGCGTCATCGGTCTGCTCCAGGCGACCGAGACGATCAAGCTGCTGCTCGGCCGCGGCGAGCCGCTCGTCGGCAGGCTGCTCACGTACGACAGCCTGAAGATGAAGTTCCGCGAGCTGCGCCTGCGCCGCGCGCCGGACTGCCCGGTATGCGGGCCCTCGCCGTCGATCACGAAGTACATCGACTACGAGGGCTTCTGCGCGCTGCCCGGCTGATCCGAAGAGCGCCGCCGTCGTGTTACGCTGGAGCGAGTGAGCGTCGCCCGCATCGTCCTCGCGTCGTCGGTCGCCGCCTGCGCGCCCGTCGCGGCCTGCGGATCGTTCGGCGCCAATCCGGACCCGTCCGCGGGTGCCGACGCCGCAGCCGCCGATGCGACGGCGGCCGATGCGACGAGCCCCGACGGCGCCCTGCTGCCCGATGGATCCTCCCGTCCGGCGTGCGACGCGCAGGCGTTCACCGACTCTTTCGAGCAGGGTTGGCCCGGCTGGGACACGAGCCGGGCCGGCGGGCTCGCCGCCGACTCCACGCTCGCGCGCTCGCCGCCGACGTCGTTGCTGCTACAGCTCGCGCCGAACGTCGCGACACCGCGCTTCCTCATGCGAAAGCTCCCGAGCTGTCACGTCAAGCTATCCATCTGGCTCTACGTCCAGGGCGGCTTCGCGGACGGCGAGGTCGACTTCCTCACCGTCACCGATGGCCTCGGTCGGGACACGCCCGGCGTGCACATCGTCGCCGCGAAGGCGATCCCGGGCGCGCTCAGCGTCGAGGCCCCCAGTGGGCCGCAACGGAAGACCATGGCCGCGGCCGACACGTGGGTCGAGGTGGCGATGGACGTCAATCCGATCACGCAGTTCTACTCCGTCGTCGTCGCGGGCGAGGCCTTCGACGGTGCGCTCCCGAGCACCTTCGGCTCGGGAGGCGACCTGTATCTGCGGGTCGGGGCGACGTGGGTCGACGGAAGCCACACGACGACGTGGAAGGTCTACTTCGACGACCTCACGGTGAACGTCCTGCCGTGACTCAGTAGAGCACGACCTGGCCGCTCGACTGCGTCTGGCACTTGCCGTCGACCGGCGTGCCGACGGTGCGGATCACCTCGGTGGCCGGTGCGAAGACGTGGCCGCCCGTCATCTCGCTCTCGACCATGCGCACCATGGCGCGATCGAAGCGCGTCACGACGTAGCAAGGGATGTGCGGCTCGGCGTGCGCCCCGCCGACGCCCGAGTCGTCGGTGAGGAAGATGTACCGCCCGCCGCTGATCTGGGCCGCGGCGCGCATCGTGTACTCGGCGCGAGGATCGGTGCCGCTCGCGGCGACCGGATAGACGTGGACGTCCTGCTGCACGGCGCTCGCGATCGCCGCCTTCGTCTTCGCCGCGTCGGGGATGTGCGCGGGCGCGTCGGCGATCCAGAACGTCATGCGCGCGACGTTCGGCTCCGTGCGCCATCCGAGCGCCATCGCCTGCTCGAGCCCTTCGGGCACCGCCTCGGGGTAGTCGCCGCCGCCCCCCGCGCTCTGGGCCGAGAGCTTCGCCTGGAAGTCGCCGAGGTCGGTGGAGAAGTCGAACGTGCGCGTGACGTAGCTGTCGCCGTGGTCCTTGTAGAGGACGAGGCCGTAGCGCGCCGTCGCGCTCGGGAATTTCTCCGCGATGCTCTGCGCGATCGAGTCGATCTCCGCCTGCAGGTACGAGAGCTCGTCGCCCATGCTGCCGGTCGTGTCGAAGAGGAACGCGACGTCGAGCTGCTCCTTCGCCGAGCGCTGGCTCCACTTGTCGCGCGCCGCGGTGCGCTCGCTCGCACCGAAGATCGGCAGGCCGGCGAGGTTCGCCTCCGCCCCGGTCGCGTACTTGGAGAAGAACTCGAAGTTCAGGTTGTCGTCCCAGACGCCGGCGGTGAGCTGACCGGACTGTTGCGGCGTGCCGGGCTGCGGTCCGTCGGTCGCGGAGCCGCTGGACGACGACGAGGAAGAGGACGATCCGCCGCCGGGCGCCGGTGCGGCGTTCGAGGTTCCGCCGTTGTCCGCGGCGCGGCCGGCGTTCTCGCTGCCGCCGCCGGAGAATGCGGAGTCCGAGGTGGTGGCCGAGCAGCCGGCGATGGCAAGCGAGGCAAGGACCCAAGCGATCGTGCGCGTCGTCATGCCGGCTGCTTCTGCAGCGCGCGTGCCGCCCGGAAAAACCCGCGAAAAATGGCAAACGCGCGGCCCCGGGGGTGGGACCGCGCGTGCCGCGGGCTGATCGTGCTGTCGTGATCGGGGCCCGGGTGTGCCGCCGCGATCAGGGGTTGTGCTCTTGCTCCTCGTCCGCCTCGGCGGGGTGCTCGTCGACGGACTCGGGTGCGGCCTCGCGATCGAGCGGCGCATCGACGTGCTTCGCGCTGGTGTGCTCGAGGACGTCGGCCGGACGCTTGATCTCGGACTCCTTCGCCCTCGGATTCTCGGGCGGCGGCCACGCCGAGACGTAGCGCGGCGTCTCGCCCGGGCCGCTCGCGTCGATCCAGGCGACGTGGCCCGCGCCCGGATCGCGCACGTCGATGTGCACGAACGAGCTGTTCGGATAATAGCCGCAGCCGGTGTCGCCCAGCGTCTTGCAGAAGGCGACGACGTCCTCGTTCTTCACGCCCTCCATCCGAAAATCGATCGCTCGACCCGTGGAGTGCATGCTGCCGACCGAGGTCGGACGGTAGCCGGAGATGATCGAGAGCTTCGGCGAAAGACCGGTCTTGCCGAAGTGGTCGACGACCGCCTGGATCCGCTCGACGAGGCGCGGATCGACACGGCGGATGCCGTGCGCGAGCTCCGGGCCCTTCTTCTTCGCGAGCTCGGCGATCGCCGTCGTGGGCCGCGGCGCGCTGCCCGGGCGAACGAGGATCGACAGGTGCTCGACCGCGAGGGGCGCGATCGATCCGTCGCACTTCGTCAGCTCGAACTTCTCGATCTCGGGACCGCGGATGACCTCCACGGGGTCCTTCGCACAGGCGGGCTGCTTGCTCGCCCCGCCGTTCTTACCCTTCGGCTCGGGCTTGTCGGTGGGCTCGTGTTGCGCGCTCTTGTGGCCGCGGATGCGCGCGACGAGCTCGGCGGAGTCCTCGTCGCGCTCGGGTTTGCCGTCGATGGCGGACTCGTCGCTCTTCTTCTCGGCGGGCTTGCGCGCGCCCTTCTCGGCCGCGTTCTTCGCGCCGGGCTTCTGCGCGTTCGGGTTCGGGAGCTTCGGCAGCTCGCCGCCCTTCGCGACCGCGCTCACCTTCGTGAGCTTCGCGTGCGCCGTGGTCTTCGTCATCAGCGACGCGGGCACGACGGAGACGCCGTGATCGACCTTCGGCTCCTTGTGACCGGCGCCGCTCACGTCGACGTTGCTCGCGTGGTGGAGCGCCGGCTTCTTGCCCGAGTGCTTCACCTTCGCGATGGGCTTCTCGATCTTCTTGTCGGCCTTGTCGCCATCGGTCTTCTCGACCTTGGCGGCCTTGTGCTTGACGACCTTGGCATGAGTCGCCTTGCCATGGTGCGCCGACTTCTCCGAAGTGCCCGCCATCGCGGCGAGCGGGGCGATCGCGATGGCGAGAGCTACGAGCGACGAAACGACGGGCTTCATGGGGGCGTCCTCCTCGACAGGGCTTTCTCGCGACGGGCTCTGCCGCGCGTGGACCACAAAGTCCTACATCCTGCGACCCTGGCCAACTAAACGACGCGTCTTTTTTTCCGGCGCGATAGAAAAGCCACGCGATGAACGCCGCAGACTTCGAGCGCAGGTTCCGGGAGCTCGTCGCCGCGCAGGCCGAGGGCACGGGCAACACCGGCTGCCTCGCATGCGAGAGGTGCGAGCGCTGCCACGACTCGACCTTCCTCGAGGACTGCAAGAGCGTCGTCCGCTCGAACTACTGCAAGCGGTGCGTCGACTGCACGGAGTGCTCGCATTCCGTCGAGTGCACGTCGTGCCTCGCGTGCTCGCACTGCGAACGATGCGAGCGTTGCACGCAGAGCGCCTATCTCGTGCGCTGCATCGCGTGCAGCGGCTGCACGTACTGCTTCGGCTGCGTCGGCCTCACGAAGAAGGACTTCCACATCCTCAACGAGCCGTACGATCGCCAGGCCTACTTCGCGATCGTCGCCGAGCTCCGGCGCACGCTCAGGATCTGAAGATGCGTGCGGTCATCCAGCGCGTCGCGTGGGCGAAGGTGGAGGTCGACGGCGAGGTCACCGGTGCGATCGATCGCGGGCTCTTGATCTATCTCGGCGCGGGCAAGGGCGACGGCGACGAGGATCGCGCCTACGTGCTCTCGAAGGTCCTCGGCCTGCGCATCTTCGAGAACGAGCAGGGCAAGATGGACAGGAGCGTCGTCGAGGTGGGCGGCGCGCTGCTCGTCGTGAGCCAGTTCACGCTCTATGGCGACGTGAAGAAGGGCCGCCGGCCGAGCTTCGACGCCGCCATGCCGCCCGAGGAGGCCGAACGCGCGTACGAGGCGTTCGTGCGCGACGCGCGCGCGCAGGGCATCCGCGTCGAGACCGGCCGCTTCCGCGCCCACATGAAGGTCTCGAGCCTGAACGACGGACCGGTCACAATCTGGATCGACTCGGCGAAGCAATGAGCGAAGAAGAGACACCGAAGAACGAGCCGAACGAAGAGCCGAGCCCCGACGCGCTCTTCGAAGCGCTCTGGTCGAAGGTCCTCGAGAGCTGGGACGACGACAAACCTCATCAGGCGCTCCTCCAGCATGCGCTGAGAGAGCAGCAGCTGCCGGAGCTCGCCGGCCGCTACCGCAAGCTCAAGGACGACCCGGAGAAGGGCGCGCGCGCGCAGAAGAAGATCGACGGCATCGTCGTCGCGGCGACGCAGATGCTGATGGCGACGAAGACGCCGCCGCGCACCAAGGTGCCGTGGACCTGGACGGCCAGCGCCGCCCTGCTCTTCGGCCTCGTGATCGCACTGATCCTCTACAAGCTCCTGCTCGGCCGCTGAGCGGCGCGTCCCGCCGCGAGCCGCGCGCCGAGCTTCATCGCCTCGAGCATCCCGCGCGGATCGGCGGTGCCCTTGCCGGCGCGATCGTACGCGGTGCCGTGATCGACGCTCGTGCGGATGATCGGCAGCCCGAGCGAGACGTTCACCGCCTCGCCGAAGCCGAGGAGCTTCATCGGGATCGTCGCCTGGTCGTGGTACATCGCGACGACCGCGGAGAAGACGCCGCTCGCCGCAAGACGGAAGGCGGTCTCGGCGGGGACCGGGCCCTCCACGGAGACGCGCACGCCGTCCTTCGCCAGCCGCACTCGCGCGCGGGCGATCCCCGGCGCGATCACGCGTCTCTCCTCGGTGCCGAGTCGACCGTTCTCGCCGGCGTGCGGATTGAGCGCCGCGACCGCGACGCTGCGTTCGTCGCGCATCATCGCGACGAGGCGCGAGGTCCAGTAGACCGCGCGCGCAACCCCCTTCGCGGTGATCGCACGCGAGACGTCCGCCAGCGGCAGATGCGTCGTGACGAGCGACGTCGTGAGCCGCTCGGTGTGGAACGCCATCGTCACCTCCGGCGCGCGGAGGCGCCGCGCGAGGTGCTCGGTGTGGCCGAGGAACCCCTTCGCGCCGCGCGCGCCCGAAGAGGCGATGGCATCCTTGCTCACCGGGCCGGTGACGAGCGCATCGGCGTCGCCACGCGCGACGAGATCGGTCGCGGCGTCGATCCATGCGAGCTGTGCCGCGCCCGCGGCACGTCCGGGTGCGCCCGGGCGCCGGTCCGGCGCGTCGAGCGAGGCGGTCGGCTGCCAGACGGCGATCGCCTCGCCGCGAAGCTTCCATGCGCGCGTCGGGTCGTCGACCTGCACCAGCCGCTCCGGCGCGACGTGCACGACCCGCGCGGCGCGAGCGAGGACCGCGTGGTCGCCGACGAGGAGCACGCGAGCGCCGCGCACCTCGCGGCGCGCAACGGCCGCGCCGGCGACGCTGACCTCCGGACCGATCCCGCAAGGGCAACCGATGCTCACCGCGAGGCGGGGGCTCATCGCTTCTCTCCGACGCCGCGGAGCTTGTACCCCGCGCCGCGGAGCGTCTCGAGCGGGAGCGCGTCGCCGAGCTTCATCCGCAGCCGGCGCACGTGGATGTCGACGGTGCGCGGCCCGCCTTCGTAACGCGCCCCCCACACACGCGCGAGCAGCGTCTCGCGCGTGAACACGCGGCCGCGGTTCTGGGCGAGGAACGCCAGCAGCGCGAACTCCTTCGCGGTGAGCTGGACGGTGCGCCCGTCGACGACGACCTCGTGCGCGGCGCGGTCGACGACGAGGCTGCCGACCTTGAGCCGCTCCTCGGTCGCGAACTCGCTCCGCTTCCATTCGAGCTGGCGGATCCGCGCATAGAGCTCGACGGGCACGCACGGCAGGACGATGAAGTCGTCGAACCCGCTCGACGGATCGACGCTCGCGATCTGCCGCGGCGACACGGCGACGATCGCCGGCGTCTCCGCGAGCTCGGGCGTCTTGCGAACGGCGCGAAGCGCCGCGACCGCCAGGTCGGGCCGCTCGCCGGCCTCGATGACGATCGCCCGCGCCCTCGCGTCGGGTCGCGTGAAGAGCTCGTGCCCTTCCTCCCAGAGGTCGAGCGTGCGGACGTCGGCGCCGAGCGTCCGGAGGAGCGCCGCCGCTCCCTCCGGAGCTTCGAGATCCGGTCCGTGACCGATGACGACGACGAAGGCGCCCATGCGAGCCGTCCCGCCTCCGCATATAGCCGACCCGCGCGACCGATGCTGGCCGAACGGATGTGCTCCCGTGGTATACGGTCGGCACGTCGATGCATCCGGGCGGGGGGCTTGGTCGATGATCATCGCTGTACCGGTCGCTCCTGGTGAGACGATCGGCGAGAAATACCGTATCGATCGCATCATCGGGCGCGGGGGGATGGGCGTGGTCGTGGCGGCCACGCACCTCGAGCTCGACGAGCCGGTCGCCATCAAGTTCCTCCTCGCCGGCGCGCTCGAGCCGGACGCGACGCGCTTCGTCCGCGAGGCCCGGGCCGCCGCGAAGATCAAGAGCGAGCACGTCTGTCGCGTCCACGACGTCGGCCGCCTCCACACCGGCGAGCCCTTCATCGTCATGGAGTACCTCGAGGGCGTCGACCTCGCCCGCGTGCTCTACGCGGCCGGTCCCCAGTCGCCTTCGTCGCTGGCGACGTGGATCATCGAGGTCTGCGACGCGCTCGCGGAGGCGCACGCCGCGGGCATCGTGCACCGCGATCTGAAGCCCGCGAACATCTTCCTCGCGCAGCGCGGCCACGGCGGGACCTGCACGAAGGTGCTCGACTTCGGGGTCTCGAAGCTGCCCACGGGCGATCCCGTCACCGGGCCCAGGAGCCTGCTCGGGACGCCACGGTACATGTCGCCGGAGCAGATCCGCTCGGCGGCCGACGTCGACGCGCGGTCGGACGTGTGGAGCCTCGGCGTCATCCTCTACGAGATGGCCTGCGGGCAGCCGCCGTTCAAGGCGAGCACCGAGCTCCTGCTCGCGCAGGAGGTCTGCGAGATCGATCCACCGTCGCTCGATCGGCAGGCGCACGGCATCCCGCGCGCCTTCGCCCGCATCGTCGAGAAGTGCCTGGCGAAGAAGCGCGAGTCCCGCTACGCGAACGTCGGCGAGCTCTCGGCCGAGCTCCTCGCCTTCGCCCCGGATCTCGAGCTGCTCGCGCGACGCGTCACGCGTCGCTGTCAGCCCGAATCTCCGGCGGCCCTCGTCGAGACCATCAAGAAGAACGCGAGCGACCGGCCGCCGGCGTACGACGTCCTGCCCGCGCTCCGTCGCGGTTCGGTCCCGCCGCCCTCGAGCGATCGCATCTTCGTCGGAAGGGACTCCGAGCTCGAGGCCGCGCGCGCGACGGTGGATCGAGCCGTGCGCGGCAAGGGCGGCCTGCTCCTCTTCGTGGGCGAGGCGGGGATCGGCAAGACCGCGGTCCTCGAGAGCGCGGCCGCGATCGGTGCGGAGCGTGGCGGCCTCGTCGCGTGGGGACGTGCATGGGAGGCCGGCGGGGCGCCCGCGTACTGGCCGTGGATCCAGATCTTCCGCGCGCTCGGCGTCGAGGAGGACCTCTTCGCGGCGGACGCGTCGGGGACCACGGCCGACGCGCTGCAGATGCGCTTCCGCCAGTTCGATCGCGCGGCCTCCTGCCTGAAGAAGGCTTCCGAGGAGCGGCTCGTCACCATCGTCCTCGACGATCTCCACACCGCGGACGTCCCGTCGCTGCTCCTCTTGCAGTTTCTCGTACGCAACGTGGACCGCGCGCGCATCGCCGTCGTGGGCGGCTACCGCGATGCCGAGGCGCGGCGCGAGCCCGACGTCGGCCCGCTGCTCGCGAAGATCGCGCGTGAGGCCAAGGTCGTCACGCTGCGCCGGTTGACCCGGGACGACGTGCTCATGTGGATGCGCGCGGCCCACGACGCGCCCGTCGATCCCCTCGCGGCGGAGCAGGTGCACCGGGTGAGCGAGGGCAACGCGTTCTTCGTCCACGAGCTGCTGCGCATCGGCGACGCGCCCACCGGGAGCAACCTCCCGGACAGCCTCCGCGCCGCCGTGGACGACCACCTCGAGCGCGCCTCCGGCGCCGTGCGGGCGATCCTCGAAGCGGCGTCGGTCCTCGGGCGCGACGTCGACGCGCGCGCGGTGGCGCACGTCGCCGACGCGTCGCTCCTCGCCACCGAGGAGTGCCTGCGGGCGGCGCGCGACGCCGAGATCCTCGCGCCGCTCTCGGGGAGCGGCCGCCTCGGGTTCACGCACATCCTCCTTCGCGAGCGGCTCTACAACCTCCTTCCGCCCGCGCGACGTGCCGCGCTCCACGCGCGCGCCGCCGAGCGCGCGCTCGCGGGCGCCGGCGACATCGCGACCGCGGCGCACCACTTCCTCGAGGGCCACGCGGCCGCCGGACCGATCCGCGCCGCCGAGGTCGCACGCGACGCCGCACGCGCAGCGAGCCGGCGGCTCGCGTTCGAGGAGGCCGGCAGGCTCTGCCAGCGCGCGCTGTCGGTCCTCGAGGGCATCGGCTCGGAGGCCGACGCGCTGGTGTGCGAGCTCGAGACGCTCCTCGGCGAGTCGCGGCTGCGCGCCGGTGACGCGAGCACCGGCGCAGAGGCGTGCGTCCGCGCCGCCGCGCGGGCGAGAGCCGCTCGTCTGCCGGAGCACCTGGCCGAGGCCGCGATCACGTACGGGATCCAGATCACGACCGGCTCGGTCGACGCGCGCATGGTCGAGTTGCTCACCGATGCGCTGGAGGTCCTGCCCGAGGCGGACTCACCGCAGCGCGCCCGGCTCCTCGCACGCCACGCGGCCGCGCTCGTGCCGCCGCGGAACGACGACGAGACCCCGTTCATCGTCGCGCGAGCGAGGGAGGCGGTCGCGATGGCGCGCCGCCTCGGCGACCGCGAGACGCTGCTCTACGTCCTGCAGTTCGCGATCTCGGGCTGCAGCTTCCTCGCGACCAGCGAAGAGCGCTACGGCTACTTCAAGCAGCTCATGTCGCTCGCGAAGGAGCTCGATCGGCCGCTCGTGCTGTTGAACCGCGGCGGATGGTGGTTCTCGACGCTCCGCGAGAACGGGCGCATCGAGGATTCGGAGGCCACGATCGTCGCATACGAGCGCGTGCTCGCCTCGTTCCCGTTCTCCAGCCATCGCTGGGTGCTCCCGCTGATGCGTGCGCAGAGCGCGCTGTTCTGCGGCGATCTCGACGAGACGGAACGACACGGCGGCGAGGCGCTCAACCTCGCGGAGGAGGCCGGCTCGAAGATGGCCATCGTCCACTGGGCGATGCACCGCCTCGCGATCGCGCATGCCGCCGGGGATCCGCGACGCATCGAGTGCGACGCGGAGCGCATGATGGAGATCTTCGATCAGACGCCCGGGTACGAGCACTACGCGGCATGGATCTACGCCGCGACGGGCCGCACGGAGCGCGCGCTCGAGCGCATCGAGACGAGCCTTGCGCGCCCCGTGCACTTCCCGGCCGTCCTCGCGGTCGCCGAGGCCGTCTCCTTCCTCCGCGACGAGACGCTCGCGAGGCGCCTCTATCCGGTCGTGAAGGGCTTCGTCGACGTGCACGCTGGTTTCACGTCCTCGCACGGCGCCATGTACATGGGCCCGACGGCGCGAACGTGCGCGGACCTCGCCGTTCTCCTCGGTCGACACGACGAGGCGCGCGCGCTCTATAGTGAGGCGATCCGCGTCGCCGAGCGCATGAAGGGAAAGCCGTTCATCGAGCTCGCGAAGAATTCCCTCGCCGCCCTCGATCAAGGAAGCTGACTTGCGCCCCTGGCCTCCCCTCGTGCTCGCGCTGCTCACCGCCGGCGCCGGCGGAGCATGCTCGAACGATCCCGCCGCCGCCGAGGCGCCCCTCGTCGTCGACGACGGCTGCCAGGCGCTTCTCGCGACGACCGCGCGCGACGAGGTCTCGCAGGCGACCTGCCTCCTCCCCTACCCCTCGGACTTCCATCGCGTGGCCGATCCGTCGATGCCGACCGGCTTCCGCGTCGCCCTCCGCGGCGCGGCCAAGCTCCACAAGGTGGATGGCATGCTCGCCGACCCGCACGACGGGTACGTCGCGGACGGCGCCTCGACCATCCCGGCGATCGTCGCAACGCTGCCGAGCGCGCTCTCGCGCGACGGGCTCCCCGGCATCACCGCCGATCCGAACGCGAGCACGCGCCCCGAGAGCGCCACCGTGCTGCTCGAGGCGGACACCGGCGCACTAGTTGCACATTACACAGATCTCCACGAGGACGACGACGACGGCAAGCACGCCGGCATCGTCCTCCGCCCGCTCTTCCCCCTCCGCTCGCGCACGCGCTACATCGCCGCGCTCGCCGGCGTGCGCACGACCGCAGGCGATGCGGCGCCGCCCGCGGAGGGCTTCCGGCGCATGCGCGACGCGAAGAGCGACGAGCGCTTCGAGCGCGAGGTGTTCGCGCCGCTCGAGCGCGCCGGCATCCCCCGCGCGCGCCTCCAGCTCGCGTGGGACTTCACCACCGGCAGCGCCGAGCGGCCGACGCGCGATCTGCTCCGTGTCGTCGAGCTGACGCGCGCGTGGCTCGCGACGAACACGCCCGAGATCCACGTCACGTCCACTTCGGACGACCGCGTCACGCTCGATGTCACCGTCCCGAGCTTCCTGGACGACGGAGGGAGGCGCGCCGCCTTGTTCCGCGCGCCGGACGGACAGGTCGCGCAGAACGGGACGGCGACCGTCGAGGTCCTCGTCATCGTGCCCGCGAGCGTCAGGAGCGGCTCGGCCCCGGGACGTGCGCTCGCCTTCGGCCATGGCTTCTTCGGCGGCAAGGACGAGCTCGAGAGCAAGCCCGCACGCCTGATCTCCGATCGGCTCGGCGCCGTCCTCTTCGGCATCGACTGGCGCGGGATGTCCAAGCCGGACATCGTCGCCGTCGCCGACACGTTCGCCGACGCCCCCCAGCGCGTCACCGACTTCGCCGAGCGCGTCCACCAGGCGATGGCGAGCTGGCTCGTGACCACCGCGCTCGTGCGGACGCGCTTCGTCGACGTCCCCGAGCTGCGCCGCAAGGACGGCGGCGCGCTCTGGGATCCGTCGTTCGTCGGCTACTTCGGCGCGAGCCAGGGCCACATCCTCGGCGGGACCCTCGCGGCCATCGACGACGACATCGGCCGCGCGGTCCTCAACGTCGGCGGCGGCGGCTTCGTCCACATCATGCCGCGCTCCGGCGCGTTCGGGACGTTCGCGCTCGTCTTGCGTTCGACGTTCGCCGACAGCCTCACGCGCCTCACCTTCTCCTCGATGATGCAGCCTTCGCTCGATCGCATCGATCCGGTCACCTACGGCCCGCGGCTCGGAGGCAGGGCGCTCCTGCAGGTCGGGCTCGGCGACAACGCGGTCCCGTGCTGGGCCGGCTTCCTCCACGCGCGCTCGATCGGCGCGAAGCAGATCGTGCCCGCGCCGAGGCGCATCTTCGGGCTCGACGAGACGGCCGGCGGCGAGCCCGGCTCGACGATCACGCTGTTCGACTACGGCCTCGAGGTCCCGACCGACGTCCCGCTCCCGCAGTCGCCGAATCCGCTCCACGACACGCTGCGGTCGAACGAAGCCGCGCTCCGGCAGATGGACGCGTTCCTGCGTCCCGACGGGGTCGCCGTTCACGCGTGTGACGGTGCGTGCGATCCGCTCTAGACCTTGGTCCCGCCGACCGTGATCGAGCCGATCTTGATCGTCGGACAGCCGACGCCCACCGGCACGCTCTGCCCGTCCTTGCCGCACGTCCAGATGCCATCCGACGTCTCGACGTCGTTGCCGAGCATCGTCACCTTGCGGAGGACGTCGGGGCCGTTGCCGATCAGGTTCACGCCCTTGAGCGGCGCGGTGATCTTGCCGTCCTCGACGAGGTAGCTCTCGGTGAGCGAGAAGACGAAGTCGCCGTTCGAGATGTCGACCTGACCGCCGCCGAACTTCTTGGCGAACACGCCGCGCTTCACGCTCCTCAGGATCTCCTCCGGGTCGTGCGGTCCGGCGAGGAGGATGGTGTTGGTCATGCGGGGCATCGGCGCGCACGCGAAGCTCTCGCGACGGCCGTTTCCGCTCGGTCCGAGCTTGTAGTGCTTCGCGCTCAGCCGGTCGTGCATGTAGCCCACGAGCTTGCCGTTCTCGATGAGCGTGCTCGAGCGCGGCTCGTTACCCTCGTCGTCGACGTTGATCGAGCCGCGCGACTGGAGCAGCGTCGCGTCGTCGACCACCGTGCAGAGCTCGCTCGCGACGAGCTGGCCGATCTGCCCCGAGTAGTTGCTCGTCCCCTTGCGGTTGAAGTCCGCCTCGAGGCCGTGACCGACCGCCTCGTGCAGGAGGATCCCGCTGTCGCCGGGCGCGAGGACGACCTCCATCTGACCCGCGGGAGCCTCCTGGGCCGAGAGCATCAGGATCGCCTGCTCCGCCGCCCTCTTCGCATGCCACTCCGGAGACTTGCCGTCGAAATAGCCGATCGTCGTGCGTCCGCCGCCGCCGGAAGATCCCTCCTGGCGCTTTCCGTTCTCCTCGGCGATGACGCGGACGCCGAAACGCATGAGCGGCTGCACGTCACGGGCGAGCCTGCCGTCGCTCGTGACGACGAGGATCTCGCGGATCTCCTCGGCGAACGAGCACTCGACCTTCACGACCCGCTTGTCGTAGGCGTGCGCCGCGGCCGCGGCGCGCTCGAGGATCTTGCGCTTCTCGATGCCGGGGACGTCGAGCGTCACCGTATCGAGCTCGTAGCGGCTCGGCAGCGGACGGATGTCCACCTTTTGCGGCGGCGGCGAGCTCCCGCCGGACGCGATCGACGCCGCGGTCTCCGCCGCGCGCTTCATCGCGTCCCAGTCGAGCCGCTCGGTGTACGCATAGCCGGTCGCATCCCCCTGCTGGGCGCGGACGCCGAGGCCCATCGACACGCCGCGCGAGGCGCTCTTGAGGATCCCCTCGTCGAACACGAGCCCACCGGCCGCCCGGTACTCGAAGAACAGGTCGGCATAGTCGGCGCCGCGGGAGAGCGCGACCGCGAGGAGCTTCGACGCGATCTGCTCGTCGACTTCGCTCGCACCACCCGGACCGAACGGGGCCTTGTACAGGGCAGAGTGCGTGGGCATGGTCCCGCAACGTAGCCGTGAACCGCCGTGGCTTCCAGCCGAGCCGTGGGATTGGCCTACATTCCCGCACCGGACCGTTGCCGCTCCCGCGCCCGGCCCGGTCGGGCTCGGCGCCGCGCTCGAGAAAGGTGTGGCGGAGATAGGCAAGCCGGCAGAAGTAGCGCTATTCTGACGATCGCCACGCGAGACTCGAACGCGTCGCCGTGGTCCCCGAGTCCCCCGTGCAAACCAGGAGCCCTCGTCAACGTGGCGATTAATCGCGACAAGGTGCTCGAAGCCGCCCAGAAGTTCGTCGAGAAGAAGAAATACGACAAGGCGGTCGCAGAGCTGCAGAAGCTGGTCCAGGCGGATCCGAACGATGCTCGGACCCTCCTGAAGATCGGTGACCTGCAGCAAAAGCAGGGCGCGCACGCCGAGGCGATCTCGACCTACGAGTCGGTCGGCAAGCTGTACTC
>WBZO01001713.1_pt1 | contig 32522 bp, 23 predicted proteins | sample 5204261 | NCBI WGS metagenome assembly WBZO01 (sample SAMN12412400, study PRJNA552823) | activated sludge metagenome | isolation source: activated sludge from anammox sidestream of wastewater treatment plant... | place: USA: North Carolina | collected 2017-09
GAAACAGCCGCCGCCAGCTTCAACTCGCCGGAGTTCGATTCTTCGGCCTTCAGCGGCAGAATGATTTTGAATTCGGTTCCCACGCTGACTTTGCTCGCCACGTCAATTCGTCCACCGTGTTGTTCGATGATGTCGCGGCAGGAATAGAGTCCGAGTCCGATGCCTTTCTTTTTGGTCGTGGCGAAAGGGTGGAACAGGCGCTCGCGCATGAACTCTTCGGTCATTCCCTTACCGGTGTCGGCGACCGAAACGAACGCGGAGCCGTTGTCCTGCCAGGTTGCGACGCGCAAGCTGCCTCCATCGGGCATTGCTTCGAGGGCATTGATAACCAGGTTTTCGATCACGCGTTCGACGGCTTTGCCGTCCACCGTAGCGAAAATGTCGGGCGTCAGGTCAGATGAAACATTGTATTTGCTGGCTGCCTGCGCCGCAGTGCGTTGAATGACGCGTTCGACCAGATGAGTGATGTTCGACCTTTCGCGCACACGCTTGGTCGGCGTGCGCGGATCCGAAAGTTTGGCGACCAGATTTTGCAGGTTGTTGACCGAATCGGAGAGCGTGCGCATCGCGTCTTCCTTGAACCCTTCGCGGTCGAACTTGCGCTCCATGTTGTTGACCAGCAGCGAGAGCGAGAGGATCTGGTTCTTCAGGTCGTGAGTCAACACCGCCGAGAGCCGCGCGAACGATTCGAACTGCTTCTGCTCGCCTTCCTTGCGAATCATCTCGCGCAAACGCCCCGCCATCCGGTTAAAAGCTTCGGCCAGCACGCGCGTTTCGTCTTTGGCTTTGACCTTGATTTGGTAGGTGAGATTGCCGGTCGCAATCGCCTTGGCGCCTTTCGTCACGCGGCGAATCGAATCGGTGATGCCGCTGATCAGGTAGTAGAGCGCGAGCATCGCCACGATGATCAGCAACATCGTCAGCAGCAGGAGCACGTAGCTATCGAATTCCAACTGGCTGGTGGCTTTGCTGTAATCTTCGACCAGGAGGATCGAAAGCTGCGGGCTGTTTTCGCGCAAATGATGACTGATGAGCATCGGGTCGCGGTCAATGTCTTTGTCTTTTTCTTTGCGCAGTGAGGTAAAGACCGGGGCAAACTCCTGGAACGCCTGGGCGTAATTCTGTCCCTGTTTCTCGGCGTTTGCGGCGTAAAGCACTGTGCCTTGCGGGCTGAGGACAATCGCCGCAGGCGCGGATGCGCCTGATCGCCCGGACTTTTCGAGAACACGAGGGCCTGCCGCCGCCGTCAGCAATTGATCCGCGCGCAGCTTAATGACCAGCGCGGAGGTCACATTATTCGCCGCGTCTCGCAACGGAGCGATCAGTTTGACGTGCGCGCCGCTGCTGTCCTGCTGGACTTCCGTAACGTAGATCTGATCGGTGGCTGCGGCGAAGGCTTCGGGGGCGCGGACGATGTCTTCACTTGAGAAGTTTTTATCCGAGATGAACGGCTGGATCACGCCGTCTGATTCTCTCGGCTCGATCTTAAAAAGCGGCGCGCCCTGGCGATTGATTCCTATCAAGGCGGAGTATTCCTTCTGGTGAGACAACAAGAACGCCGATAGATAAATCCGCAACGCTTCGCTGGGAAGAACCTGATCGCTTTGCGCCGCCGCGCGAGCGTAATTTTCGAGCATCGGCTGCTTGGTCACCGCCGTAAGACGTATTCGATGCTCCTGCAAAGCGAGTGTGACCTGATCGGAAATCTCACGCGCCCGATCCGAAAGCCCCTGTCTCAGAACGGACTTGATGCTGCCGAGCGCAGTGCCCTGCCAACGCGCCCAGAGCAGGAACATGGGCACAATAATGAATGCAAAAAAGATGATGACCAGCTTTGCGCGAATTGCCATAGACTCAGGCGCCTAACTTGTGGTGAGCCGAACGTGCGAAGGCTGTAAAAGCCTGTAAAAAGAAGCGTAATGCTACACCCAAGCTGAGAAGGCTGTCAAAAAAACGATAATTTGAGATTGGGGGAAAGTGAGTGTGAGAAATGGGATGGGCAAGTATGAGTCATGCCCATACCTGTTTCAACGCGATGACCGCTTGAAAGAACGCGGCTAGAGTTTAATCGCGGCGTCCGCAGGCTTGTTTGCGTTTTCGGCCTTGAACGCCTTTTCATCAAGCTGAACGTTGAAGACCGATTCGACCAGCTTTCGCTCCTCGACCAGCTTGCCATCCTGAAAGACCTGAATTTCGTATGGTACCAGCGTGTTCTGGATCGGGCGGAAATCTTTAAAGTAGAGCCGGTATTTCACCGGTTCCGGTTTCGACGCCGTTTTATCCTCGTAGTTGGCGTAGAGAATGCGGCCGGTGCGGCGGCTGATTTCATAGCGGGTTCGCGCTCCGTTGGGCGCGATCAGGTCAATGATGTCCATTTCGAGTGTGCCGAATTTATTCATGCCCGCGTATTCGAGCTTCGAGCCGTTCTCCTTGTAGCGCAGCAGCGCCTCGTAGCCGTGTTCGTGGGCGGAGCGGAAAGCAGCCACCGCTTCCGCCGCAGGCTGCTGAATCTCGCCATCCTGGATCGCCCAGGTCTCTTTTCCGTCGAAGCCGATGGTGTATCGCGTGCCCGGCAACTCGAGATCAATCATCAACAGATCATCGGCGAGTTTCTCTTTGCGGATGAATTTTGTGACGGACTTGCCTTCGCGCGCGCCTTCGGGAGTAATGAATTTGATCAGCGCCCGCAGTGTCCCGTTGCGCTGTATGCCGTAAAGCGCCGCGCGGCTGCCGTAGGCCAGGATCGTGCGTTCAACAACGTCTTCCGGTTTAGGATTCTTCTCTGCGCCAGCGGCGGTAAGCAAACTGGCCGGCAAACAGATGCAGAGAGCGGAAGCTATAACAGCGGTAACCAGCCTTTGCGGGGCGTTCATCAGTTTCTTGAGAGCCATTTTATTTGACACCTTCCCACACGGAAACTACACTTCGTGGTTTAATTTCGCCGGATAATAACTCACTACAGGCGACTATCGCCAGCCCTCGTTGCTTATCAACGAGTGAAGGACTGGTTTCTGAACGAAAACAGCGGCTGAGTCTGCGCAAAATCTACGCTTCTAATTATTGGTTATTTGTTTCATTCACTCGTCTTCATTAGAACGGCATGGACACACCGGCGCCGCCCGGCAATTATGCCGTTCATGTCAACCCGCAAGCATTTATCGAGAAGGAGATAAAAAATGAAAATAGGAATTCTGGTCGGCATGGAAAACACTTTTCCTCCGGCGCTGATCGAAAAAATCAACGGTATGGACGCTGGCGTCACCGCCGAATACGTCAAGATCGGCGGCATCAATATGGGCGAGCCGAGCGGTTACCGGCTGATCTTCGACCGCATCTCGCACGAAATTCCTTTCTATCGCTCGTATCTGAAGAACGCCGTGCTCAACGGCGCAATCGTGGTCAACAATCCGTTCTGGTGGTCGTCTGATGAAAAATTCTTCGGCTATTCGCTCGCCACAAAACTCGGCGTCACCGTGCCGAAGACAGTCCTGCTGCCGCAAAAAGGTTATAAGCAGGGCGTCACCGACGCCAGCTTGCGAAATCTGGAATTCCCGCTCGACTGGGACGGCATCATCGAACACGTCGGGATGCCTGCGATTTTGAAACCGCACGACGGCGGCGGATGGAAGGATGTTTACAAGGTCAACTCCAAAGAGGAACTGTGGGAATCTTACGATCGCACCGGCACGCTGGCGATGACTTTGCAGGAGTTCATTGATTTCACCGAATACACGCGGTGTTATTGCGTGGGCAGAAAAGAAGTGCTGGTTATGCCCTACGATCCGAAAAATCGCCGCTACCTGCCGCAGGAAGAACTGAAGATTTCGCACGAGTTGAAAGACCGCATTGTCCGCGACACGATCCTGCTCAACGAAGCTTTGGGTTACGATCTGAACACTGTCGAGTTTGCGATCAAAGACGGCATTCCATACGCGATTGATTTCACCAATCCCGCCCCGGATGCTGACATCTGGTCGGTGACCGAGCCGTATTTCAACTGGGTCACGGACGCCGTGGCGCGGATGCTGGTTGATTACGCCACGAACGGCCAGCCTACCGCCAACTATCACCGCTGGTACAAATGGCTGAACGCCGAATCGCCGCGCGAGACGCACGAGTTCGCTTTCGGCGCGGCGGTCGGCGCGGGCCACGTAGCCCAGAAAGCGTCAGACGCGATTTCGGAAGTGATCGAAGAAATCACCGAGCCGGTCAAGCCCAAACGCGTTCGCAAGTCCACCAGCGAAGGCGCGAAGACGGCCAAGTCAACGCGCGGCGCGAAAACCGGAAAGGGCGCGAAGAAAGAATAACTCCCAATTTCCTTCAGGGCGCCGCCGATGATGATCGGTCATCGGCGGCGCTCGTGAATAACTTGCCCGCGCAAATCGAATACGCGGATCATTTGACTGCAATCCTGACCGTATTCGCCGCATTTCCGTTCACCATCATTACGACATCAACTTCGCCGTGCCCGGCCAGACTGCGCGGCAATCGCACGTTGCTTTGATCCAATCCGGCAAAACCCGGCGAGGCTCCGGCGAATAACACCTCGGCGTCCGCGCCGCCGATCTTGCATGCCACTGCCGCGAGCGCGCTGCGATTGCGGAAACCCGTGCCGTAAAGAATCAGAAAGACCTGATCGGTCGCCGAACCGAGATCAATCGGCGCGGCGACGAAGCGGTTCTGCGCCTGATCGAATCGCGCGATGGGTTCAAAGGTCTGTGTGCCATCGGCTTTCACGCGCAACGCCACGCCCGAAGCCACACCCTGCCCGCTCGCATTGGCCGAAAACAGCCCCGGCGCGACCGCCGCAATCTGCACGACGCCGGTTGAGACTTTGCCGTCGCCGCTCGTGATCGTCACCGTCGCCGCTCCCGCAGCCGTCCCCGCCGGGATCAGGTAGTTGACCTGCGCCGGCGCGACGAAGAACAGCGGCGCATCGCGCTCGACGCTCGCGCTGTCACGCACTTTCACCGTAGTCCCAGCCAACGTCGTCGGCAACGGCAGCGAAGTCGCCGCCTGCGTCGCCGTCGCCAACCCCGCTCCGAAGGCGGCCACGATGGATTCGCTCGCCAACTCCGCGCCGCCGAAGCTCGCCGCCGAGACGCTCGCCACTGCTGCCGTCTGCGTAATCGTTACCGCCTGCCCCGCGACGCTGAGTGTCCCGCTGCGCCCCTGCGCGCTCGTGTTCGGCGCGACGTTGAAAGCCACGCTGCCACTACCCGCCCCGCTCGCGCCCGCCGTGAGCGTGATCCAAGGCGCCTGGCTTGCGGCCGTCCACTCGCAGCCGTCGGCGCAACTCACCGTCACGCTGCCGCTCCCGCCTGCCGCCTCATAGCGCGGCGGTTGCAAGGGCGCGACCGCGTAACTGCACGTCGTCACGCTCAGGCGCAGCGTGTAATCGCCCGCGCTCATCGGCTCGAACGAAGTGACTTCAATCGTGTAGACGCCGCTCGCGCGCGAGCCGGAAAAAACCGCTGCCCGCCGGGATGCGCGCGCCCCGGCGCGTCGCCGCCGTCGTCATCTTCGGCCAGCACCGCACCGTCCTGCCTGATCAGGTAGCTGCTGCATAGCTCCTCACGCTTTGACTTGTTTGCGAGTGAGTTGCAGCAACAAACGCAATGCCTGAATGACCGAACCCGATATCGGGTTAGCCTTCGCCTTCTTCATCCTGCCCCCTTTCACGGCGCGTTGGGAGACCTGCGCTAGTGATCAAAGCGCCCTTGTGCGCTTGCTTTGTGCGAGCCAGGAAAAGCCAAAAAATTTCGACCGCTTCGCGGTGGGTTGTCCTCGCCTAAAGGTCTCAGTCCGCTTCGGGGATTCGCTCCGCAGGCTTCGCTTCGGGCTTCGCTCCTCCGCTTCGCCTCGCTACGCTCTCCCCCTCCGCTTCTTTGATTGTTTCGTCTCAGTCAAGATCTCGCTTCGCCAACGGTAAAAGCGTAAAACCGCCTAGCGATACGTCCTCAGAAGGCGGAAACCGAGGTCGTAGAAGCGGTAGCCGGGCGCGACCCCGGTGCGACCCGCCGACCGGCAGAGGACGGCGAAGTAGCTCCAACCGCCGCCCCGATACACCCGGAGCGAGCCGCGAGCAGATATATCCACCCATGCACTACCATCACTCGGCGCATTCGCATAACTATTATGCCAGTCATCCTCGCACCATTCCCACACATTGCCGTGCATGTCGTACAGCCCGAACGCATTCGGCTGCTTCTGCCCGACGGGATGAGTCTTGTTGCCAGCGTTGTTGTAGTACCAAGCCATCGCATCAAGATCGCCGGCATAAGCGCCAGTCGTCTTCGCGCGGCACGCATACTCCCACTCAGCCTCAGTCGGCAGGCGGTACTCCTTGCCCGTCATCTGCGACAATTTGCGACAAAACTCCTTCGCGTCATCCCAGGAGACCTCCACTGGCAGATCATCGCCTTTGAAGTAGGATGGATTGTTGCCCATAACCGCGCGCCACTGCGCCTGCGTCACTTCGTATTTGCCGATGTAAAAGCTACGCACGGTGACGCGATGCAACTCTTCGTTCGCCTTGTGGCCAGGTTCATTCTCCGGCGATCCCATCAGAAAAGAGCCGCCGGGGACGTAAACCATTTCACCCTCCATCGCCCTGATCTCCTCTAGGGTCAATCGAACACGCCCGCTGCCCTTGCAGTTGTAACAGACTTTGGTTACGTCGTAGCCTCGATCCACACTCCTTGTCCCGCTTCCGTAACATACAGGGCATCGGACTCTCCCGTTACCGTTGCACTTGGAACAAATTACCCTCTCGCCATTACTGTAATACTCATCTGTGTGTGGCCATCCAAAACGACCATCGCAAAGCGTTTCACCTTTGCCCGCGCAGTTGGAACACCTGACTTCCTCATATCTGGCAACGTGTTCATGCGTTTTGCCGGAGCCGTTGCAGACAGGACAGGTTTTGTATTGCGCTGCCGGTTGAGCAGTTCTTGGAGCGGCGCCAGATCTTCTCTTCTGGGCGTTGATTGTTGTGCTGAGCATCAGCAGACCCGACAGAATAAGCAGAAATCCTGCTAACACCACGAGCTTGGTTTTGTGAATGGCCATGACTCCTCCAGAGTGTGGGTGAATTGGCGGCAGTGGCTAAGCTACCGCCAATGCAGTTTCATTGTTTCCTTGCGCTAACTTATGCGAGGGAGCTTTCCTCTCGCAATTTCAGCGTGATCTTCGTCTCGCCGACGTAAAGCGTGTTTGTAGCGACAGGCAGTGGAGCGGGCATATCGAAGATGACCTCGCCGTTGACCACGCGCCCTGAGAGGTCCACTTCGTGTTAGCTGCGTTGTTCGGCGACGTCCGTCATCACTTGCAGAAAGGTTTGCGGCGTCACGCGGTCTTCGCCACGTTCGATGAACTGCTCCACCAGCGTGTCGAATTCCGCATCGTTCATCGTTGCAATTGTATTGTTATCCATTTGGATTGACTCCTTAAATTGACAACGATCAAGGCCCGCCATTTCCGCCACACCACGTCGCCGCTCCGCAGGCCTCAGTCAAACTCAAGGAAATTCGGCGGCGCAAAAAAGCCACGTTTGCGTAACGGCTCCTGCGCTTGCGTCTCACACAATTCGCGCAGCCGTTTCACACTCGCCGCGGCTTTGAGCAAGTAAATCGGCTCCTGCAACGCGCCGACATCTTTCGTCCACGGCGGCGGTGTTTGGCCGAGACGCAGAGCAAACAGTTCCACCAGCGAGGCGGCGGCGGCCAGGATGCGTGAATCAGTTGTTTGCGGCTTCGGACACTCGCTCAGGTTCGGATTCTCGCGCAACAAGTCTTGCGTCAAACTGCGGGGCACCAAGCTCTTCCCATTGAGCGCGGCTTCAGCCAGTTGTTCAATTGGCGCCATAAAGCGTCTCCCCCAAATCTGCGTAACGGCTAGCGCAATCACTCACGCCGCCCAATCTTCCACGCGCAAGCTTGGCACGCGGCTGAAGTCTTTGAGGTTTCTCGTCAGCGCCGTTGCCCCGCGAGACAAGGCAATGGCCGCGATCTTTAAATCCATCGCGCCGATGCGGAGGCGCGAGCGTTGCAGCCGCTCGAACTCGGCGGCAGCGGCTTCGTCAAACTCAAGCACGGTGAGTTTGAGATAGCGGTCTAAAACACCTTTCAGCCGCCGATAGGCTTCGACTTGATTGGTGAGCGAGCGCGCTTGCGCCAAGTAAGCCATCCAGCCACGAACCTGCTCTTCAAACGTGATGATGGTGGTGATGCGCTCTTCCGGCTTCAAACCGGACAGGCGAAAGCGCAGCCGCTGCGCCTCCGGGCTGTAGCTGACGTGCTCCAACAGGCTGATGTGATCGGTGTCGAGGATGTACATTTCAGCGTCTGTGCCCTTTCACAGATTTCCTGGCTGCTTTGCGCGCCGGTTTTCTGACGGCTTTGGGACGCAGTGACTCACGATACTCTCGGCCCAAGCGCATGGCTTCTGCATAGATTGGGTCGTGGTCGAAAACGCCAAAGATTTCGTCCAGCCAATCTTCCTGTGCGGGGAGCGATTTTCCCAACTGCTCTTTCACTTGCGCCATTTCTGCTTCCAGCGCAGTCACGCGCAATTCCAGTTCTGCTACAGCCATAAACTTGATCCTCCCTTGCTATCATTCGAGCCAAAGCTTGCTGTTGTGCTTTCGCTACTTCGAGATTGCGATTTAGCTTGGCAAGGGTTGGAGTATAAGCCTGCTCCGATTGAGCAGCAATATTTGTCGTGTGGCATAGCGCGCCGTTGCAGCGGCGGGTGAAAGACCAACGCGTGATGAGAGGATGCGCGTCCAACTCGCGCCGTCGTCGAGCGAGCGAAAGACGCCAGCGCCCGTCGCGGCGTAGAGGCGTTGGCTGCTCGCGGGGCTGACGACGATGTCGTTGACGTAGTAGAAGTCTGCGGTCGTCGTGCTTGCCAGCCGCGTCCACGTCGCGCCGCCGTCGGTCGTCTTGAAGACGCCTGCGCCCCGAATGCCGTCAATGTTGAAATAGCCTTCGCCCGTGCCGGCGTAGATGACGTTGGGATTTTTCGGGTCCATCGCCAGCGAATTGACGGCGAGGTTGGCCATCAGGTCGGCCAGCGGCGTCCAGAGCGCGCCGCCGTTGGTCGTCTTCCACACGCCGCCCGACACGCCTGCGGCGTACATCACGCTGGGGTTAGTCGGATGAATGAGCAGCGCGCGGGTGCGCCCGCCGACGTTGTTCGGGCCAAGCTCGGTCCAGGCGGGCAACGCTTCGAGGTCTTGTTTCCGCATCGCGGCGCGCGCGGGCAGCATTCGGTTTTCGGCGGTCGAGTATTGCGGCATCAGGCGCATCTGCTCCTGCGCCTCGAAGTATTTTTCAATCGGCAGTTCGGTTGCGCCTTCGGGCAGGCGCTTGAGGCGGAAGAACTCTGCGGCTTCGCGCGGGGAATCGTAAGCCGCTGGTAACTGCGGGCGGCGAACGACGGGCGGTGGAGCGGAGAGTCGAGCCTGCTCAGGCGTGGCGGCGCGCGGCGCTGGTTTGGCGGCGCGTTTGTCGCGGGCGCGCTTGGCGACAGTTGATTTCGCGCGGGCGGATGACGATTTTTGCGGGCGCTGTTTGACGTTGGCGGCGACGGCCAGACAAACGAATAGAACGGCGCTGAATATCAGGCTCAAGGCGAATGCGGCGCGGGCAGAAGTCTTCATCGGGTTGCTCCTTAATGTGTTTCGTCATCTGAGTCTCTCTTTGAGTCTTTACACCAGCCTGGACGTTGAGCTTGCTGCCGGGAGTTCCGGTCTGGGCGTTTCAATACGCCTTATCGGTCAAAACAGGTGGTCTCATGATCTATATGCGCGAAACGGGGTGAAATGTCGCACGCCGCGAAAAATATTTTTTCAGCCTTTACTCAATAAATAGTGGAATCCCGCGCCGTAAAGAATCAGAAAGACCTGATCGGTCGCCGAACCGAGATCAATCGGCGCGGCGACGAAGCGGTTGCGGCGCCTGATCGAATCGCGCGATGGGTTCGTAGCTCTGCATTCCATACCGATGCTTCGCTCGCTGCGCTGGTAACGATAGTTGGTGGCTGTGTCGAAAACGTTGCGGTTGAATTCGGCGGCGCGTTTGACGGCGTTTCGATAAGCTTCGTCGGCCTGTTCATCGGGATTGCCAAGATACGATCCGAGGCCGATTGACGACATTCATAAATCTTGCGACTGTCGAAAATGGCTTTGGGAAACAACTCCCGCAAAACAATCCTTGTAATTGGGTGTTCCTTCTATCGTGACCTTGCGCGGCTGGCTCATAGTCTCCACTTCTCCCAGAACGTACAGATGAACCTGAATTCAACTTGTCCTGTGTAGACAGGTTCATCTGTGATCTGATCGTTACTGGAATTCCGTTTATGTTTATATTCCCTGACCGCGCTTCAACTCGCTCAGCTTCCTGCTCGCCGACAGGCCTCTGAAGAGTTGATAGAGCACGAAGGCATGAAAAGCCAGTCCCAGATAATCCTGCGCAAGCGCCAGCAGCAAACCATCGAGCGTGTATACCACCATTCCCACGATGAAAGCCCAGTGAAAGAACTTCTTCGCCAAAAAACCGAAAATCACGAAAAGCCCCGCCATCAGGAGTGTGAAGACGAAGCTGATGGTCTTGCCCGCAGTTCCCGATTGAAGTGACAGGGCATCGGCGACGCTGGTGATGCCAAGACCGAAGAGGAAGTGCCAGTTTCCGCCGAAGACCGCGATAAGTGAATTTATTACCGACAACCCCGCAATCCAGAAGAACCAGGACGACGATGAGTTGAACTGCTGCGTTAAAGTAAACAATTCACCTTGATCCAGGGTCGCGGCGCCGGAGTTGCTTGGCGGTGGCTGGCCGACAGTGGCGTTTCCGGGATTTATTCCGCTACTTTGATTTTCAATCATATGATCTCCTCGCGTTGAAGTGATGACGGTTCAAGCTCGGCGGGCAAATGTAGAGCTGAGATTCGCCCGTCATTTCGATGTTGCGCTACAGCTGTGAAAATTTGACGGCGGGCAGTCTACCACTTTGTCTTCCCAACAGGCAGAGTTGAGAAATTAAATCTCAGGCTCGGATGTGGCGGGATAAAGCGCGCGCAATTTCTCGTAGATATTCCCTGTCTGGCGCCGAGTGTCTTCAAAGCCATCCGAGGTGTTGATCGCGTAATCGGCGAATTTCAGTTTCTCTTCCGATGGCATTTGGGCTGAAATGCGCGACATTGCCTGTTCGCGCGTGAAGTTGTTGCGCTCCATCAAGCGCTGAACCTGCAATTCGAGATTGCAGTAAACCACGATCAGTTTGTCGAAACGACGATACGAGCCGGTCTCGATCATCAGCGCAGCGTCAACAACGGCAATCGCAGACGGATCGCGCCGAGCGACTTGATCGAGCCATTCGACCTGAGCTTCGTAAACTCGCGGGTGGACTATGGCATTGAGCTTTTCGCGGGCATCTTTGTTGCCAAAAACTATTGCGCCGAGCGCGGCGCGATTGATCGCGCCATCTTCGTTGAGTATTTCGTCGCCGAAGTGATTAACGATGTCCAGGTAGGCGGGACGGCCCGGCTCGATCACCTGATGCGCCACCGTATCCGCGTCAATCGCTTCGCAGCCCAATTCGCTCAACACACTCAACACGTATGACTTCCCCGTAGCGATTCCGCCTGTCAGTCCAACTTTCAGCATTGCAGATAAATTCTCGCGTTCAATCAACCGCGTCGCATCTCAGCGGCGCGCAAGGTATTCTTCATCAACATTGCGATAGTCAGCGGGCCAACGCCTCCCGGAACAGGCGTCAACCAGGATGCGCGTTCGGCGACGGTTCGTGGCTCGACATCGCCAACCAGTGTGTAACCCCGCTTGCCCAAATCTTCCATCCGCTTTGGAAGATCGGAATCAGGGAAGATGCGATTGATTTCACCGGCGGTTGTGGCCTTGTTCATTCCGACATCAATCACGACCGCGCCTTCGCGAACGAAATCGCCTGTGATCATGGCGGCGCGCCCAATCGCCGCCACCAGGATGTCGGCTTGGCGAGCGACTTCGGGCAGGTTGCGCGTGCGCGAATGGCAGATGGTCACCGTCGCATTTCTGTGAAGCAGTAACATTGACATCGGCTTGCCCACGATGTCGCTGCGCCCGACGACGACGGCGTGCGAACCTTCAATCGGGATTTGATAATGGTCGAGCAGTTCTATGATTCCCGCCGGGGTGCAGGCAACCAGAGACTCTTCGCCGCGAACCAGCCGTCCGACGTTGATCGCATGAAACCCATCCACATCTTTTGCCGGATCAACCGCTTCGAGTATGCGGCGCGTTTCGATCTGTTTCGGCAAAGGCAGTTGGACGAGAATGCCATCAATGTCGTCGCGTTGATTCAGATGCTCAACCAACGCCAGCAACTCCCGCGTGGTCGTTTGAGCCGACAGTTCGTATTTTTCAGAATGCAGTCCCAGCGATTGGCAAGTCTTGACCTTGCTCCCTACATAAACTTTCGATGCGGGATCGTCTCCGACGATCACCGCCGCAAGGCCGGGCTTGATTCCGCGCGGTTCCAACTCTTTCACGCGCGCGGCCACGCCTCGTTTGATCTCCTCCGCTACTGCTGCGCCGTTCAATAATTGTGACGCCATATTTTTTATATTGAATACCTCCGTGAAATGATCGGCGATTGGTCTGCGATCTTAACACAACTTCGTTGGTTCATTCGGTTCACAGCCAAGGATCCGCAATTACAGTTCGTCAGGCTCGCGCGGAAAATCGAATGCGTTTGCCAGTGGTCAACCGCAGGCGAAAATTTAGGCTCTTTGGGAATTGTCGTAAACCTCCCTGAGTTTGGCCGAGGGGGTCGCCACCCAATTCGTTGCTCATCTGTCTCGTTTCGCCTTCGTGCGAATCGCGATTGACTGTGCAGTCGAGGATGTCAAGCATTTGCTGGTCGCCTCGGCCATCGTCGGGCGGCGCGCCGTACCGGTTTATTAGCGATCTTATGTTGATCGTGACGACAGGTCGCGGCTTTGCCGATGTTTTGCTGATTGCAGATGTCAACCGCAGCGGTCTCGACTGGTTCAAGACCTTTTTGGCACACTCGAATGGCTCGACCTGAAAGGCTATGAAGCTTTCGCACATTGATGCTACGAGATATTGGGGGCAATTACCGCGATTCCCACAGAACCCGAATTCGGCGGCGCGGCGGCCGGCGATGAGAGATTAGATGGCGCTACCGTCAGCCCCCAGCCTTGACACGCCATCTTCAAATATTCGACAATTTTTCCCAATCATCATCGTTCTGATATTATCGCGGAGAAAACGGGCGCCCTGAGGGCTGGCGCCGGAGCCTTGATTCTTTTGGCCTTTGTTTGTCACTGAAAGGCGGGCAAGTTTATGAAGAGAGCGATCAACGTTTTGATAGCGGGCTGTGTGCTGGGAACGCTTGCGGTCACTCCTGACGCATTCAACAATTCGGGAGTCAATTCGAGATTGGGAGGCGCCGCATCGGGCGTGGTCGAAGCCGCGCCGGCGTTAGCGACGGTCACCGGATCGGTGAAAGACGAACGCGGCGCGCCGCTCGCTGGCGCAATCGTGGCGGTGCTGGAACCGAGACCGCGCGGGAAAGAGATCAAGAGCGTCAAGACCGACAAGCAGGGCAAATTTTCAGCCGGTGTGGCGCCGGGGACATATCTGCTTCGCGCCGCAGCCGAAGGCTTCATCTCAAAACTCTCTTCCCGCCTGATCATTGATCGTCCCGCGAAAATCAGTTACGACTTCGCGCTCAAAAGCACTGACACGCTGGTTCAAAAACGCGGCGACAGCGACGATTATCGCTGGATCGCGCGCAGCGTGCCGCGCCACGCAATGAACCTGCGCGAAGGCGAAGATGAAAGCGAAGAAGCCGAACAAACAACCGACACAGTTGCGAAAAACAGCTTGGCGCCGAGACAGGCTTCGTTTCACGGCCTGATGCAATTCGTCACGACGACATCCAGCGCGCCCGCCGGATTGCCTGCGCCGGATTTCTTCGGAGCAAATTTCGCCGTTTCAGGCTCGCTCGGCGGAAATTTTGAAATGGCCATTATCGGCCAGCGCGGCGTGGGGCAGTTGGCGGCGCAGCGGCTCGCGGCCATCGCCTCGATGCGTCCCGGCGCGAACCATCAGGTCACAGCAACCATCGGTTACGGTCAGGTCGGGCTGGTCAGAAAATTCAATCAGGACGTTGGCGCCTTTGACGATCCATACGGCGTCTCGGCTGGGAACCTGGGCGCGCGACCACGAAGGAGAATCGGCGCCGCAACCAACGCAGCCTCGCCGTCCAGCGCGCCGGAAGCCACTTCACTGGAGCAGCTTTCAGTTTCAGCGGTAGGTTCGTGGCAGGTCTTCCAGCCGTTGCTGGTGATTTACGGATTCGATTATTCGCGGTTCATCGGCTCGGTGAATCAGCGCGACAGCGTGTTGCCGCGTTTCGCAGTTCAATATTCGCCTTCGTCGCGTTTGCGAATGAACGCGGCGGTCACGCCGGGAGCCGATCAGCGGCTTAACTCCGCCGAAAATTTCAATTCGGAAAACATCCAGGCCTCGTTCGAGTCGGCGCCGCCTGAAATCGCTTACGGCGATTCGCCGATTCCCGACCGCAGCCAGCGATTCGAGGTCGGCATCGAACGGCTGTTCGGCGAAGGAAACACTTCGATTGAAGCGTCAGCGTTTTACGATTTGATTTCAGGGCACGGAGTCGGCGTGCTGGCGTTGCCGCTCGAAGCTTCGCCCGAAACCCATGTGGCTTTCCAGCAAGTGGCGCATCAGGTGGCGGCGATGAACGGCGCGGCGCGAGGTTTCCGAGTCGTGCTCAACCGCCGCCTCAACGATCACGTGACGGCTTCGGCTGGTTACAGTTTCGGGCGCGGCAGCAGATTCAGCCACGCCCCGATTGATTCGATCACGCCCGCGCAAATGTTCAGAGGCGGGTTCTTTCAAGTCGCAACGGCGAAGCTCGATCTTGATTTCACCGAGCGGACGGGCACCCGGATTTCAACCATCATCCGGCTTTCGCCCTCGGCTGTCGTCTTTGCGATTGACCCGTTCGCCGGGCGCATGAGCGTTTACGACCCGAACATCAACATCTACGTCACGCAGGAACTTCCCAACTTCGGGCTGCCTGTGCGATGGGAAGCGCTGGTTGACGCTCGCAACCTGTTGGACAAAGTCAGCGGCGTCGAAGATGGCGGATTGCAGATCGTTACCGCACGCACGCGGCGGACAGTGCGCGGCGGCGTGGCTTTCAGGTGGTAACGAGCAGGCAGTAATGGCGACGCGGGATTCGACGATTGGCGGTCACCGACTCTTACTCGCGCGCCGGTAAATCCAAAATCCGGGAAGCGGAATTCAAAAATCTGAATTGTTCATCCGATTACAAGATCGGCCATTCCCAGGCCGATTCGCGCGTTTGGCTGTAAACATTGGCCGATAAACAGGCTGAGTTCCGGCGCCGCGCTCCCCTCGGTTGAAAGTTACTTGGAATAACAATTGCCTTTTAATCAATGTTCGTTTCGAGCTTGATCAATCGCGCTCGAAACCTGAACAAGGCCAAAACAGGTGTTAGCCGCAACGAAGTGAATTCGCAAGCAGGCACAACCAGGATCACAACGCGCACGCTGGTGCTGCTCTTCATCGCCGTTCTGGCGTTGGCCGGCGGCGTGTTCAACCTGCGTGACCGGTTGAATCAGAAGCCTGTTTACACCGACGGCGTCATCTGGCGCGATGTCGCCGGAGTTGGCGTGGTCGCTGACAGAGTTGACCCGCGCGGTCCGGCCTCGCTCGCTGGCGTCTATCGCGGCGATGTGCTGGTGGGCATCAGCACCGGCGGCGATTTTGAAGAAGTAACAAAAGCCGAGCACGTGCAGATTTATCTGGATCAAGCCAAAGACCAGCTTGGGTTCGGCAACCCGCTGACGCTTGGCTATTGGGTCGAGCGGCGCAATGACACGGGTGATGCGGTAATCCGCGATGGGGTCGCTTACCTGGACGGCTTGCAGGTTCACGAACCGCACAAGATGCGTGGCTTGTATCTTGCGCTGATCGGGCTGATTTATCTGGGCATCGGTGTTTACTTCCTGCTCAAACAGGGCCGCGCTCCTTACGTCTCTCACTTCTTCGTCATCTGCCTGCTCGCGTTCATCGCGCATTTCTACAGCCCGACCGAAGAGATGCGCACGCAATTCGACAAAGGCGTTGACCTGGCCGACACAATCTCGCTGACGCTTCTCGCGCCGCTCTTCGTTCATTTCGCCGCAATCTACCCGCTGCGCCAGCATCTGTTCACGCGCCGCCGCTGGCTGGGGCGATGTCTGATTGGATGTCTATATGCGCCTGCGGCGATTTTGATCGCCGCAGAAACTCTGTTGCGCGTCTCCAAATTCCGCGCGCTGATTCCAATCTCCGCCGTCAATTTCAAGACTTATCTCTCCAACATCGAGCTTGCGCTCTTCGCGGTTTCAGTCATCGTGAGCGCGGCGCTGCTGGTCCGCACGTTCAGGCAGGCGCGATCTATCGTCGTGCGCCAGCAATTGAAATGGGTGATCGGCGGGATGAGCGTCGCCGGAACCGCTTTCGCGATCTTCTACCTTCCGGCCTACCTCACATCGCCGACAATGGCCGGGGTTTCGCCGCTGCTGGAATCAATCTCGATTGCGCCGCTCGTTCTGGTCCCGCTCACGCTCGGCTATTCAATCGTGCGTTATCGTTTGAGCGACATTGACATCGTGATGAGGCGCTCGTTCGCCTACATCATCGCCACGCTGTCGGTCGCGGCGATCTTCGGATCGGTGATGGCCGCCGTCTATGAATTCATCGCTCCGCAGATGGATTCGCAGACCGGCACGTTTTTGATTGCGGCGGTGACGATGTCGGTGCTGGCTATGCTCTTTGCCCCGGTCAAGAACTGGGTGCAGGAGCGCATTGACCGCGTCTTTTACGGCGAGAAATACGATTACCGCGCGACGTTGCAGGATTTCGGACGCGCGCTCGCTTCGACTATCGAACTCGAACCGCTGCTCGACAGTTTGATGCGCCGATTGAAAGAAGTGCTCTCGGTCGAACATCTGGCGATTTTCATCGAAGACGCCGACGAGATTTCGGGCTTCCGCGTGGCGCGGGCCGAAGGGATTGACCGGAAGGTTCCGTTGCCGAATGACCTGCTTTCGATCCTGCGCGCGCACAGCAGCGCGGATGGCATCGTTCGCACGGACAAGCTGGAAAACGCAGGCGACGATTTCGACTTCGAAGAACCAGCGATTCAACCGTCGCGAAATCCGTTCAGTTATTACGTGCCCTGCGCGGCGCGTTCGCGCATAGTCGCGGTTCTGGCTCTGGGGCGCACCACTGACGGCGCGCTGCTTTCGTCGGAAGACACTGCGCTGTTGAGAGCCATCTCCGGTTACGTCGCAGTGGCGATTGAAAACGCGCTGCTGCTGGAAGAGCAGGCCCGGCGCGCTCAGGAACTGGCCCGCCTGAAGGATTTCAACGAGAACATCATCGAGTCAATCAACGTCGGCGTAATGGTGGTCAATCTTCACGGGCGCGTCACCAATTGGAACGGCGCGCTGGAACAGATTTACGGCCTGAGCCGCGAGCAGGCCATCGGCCATCGCATCACCGAGGTCTTTCAATCCGAAATGCTCCGCGCGCTGCGCGAACTGATGGAACGCAGCGAATGGCAGCGGGGCGAGCCGGTCAACGTCTACAAATTCCGCGCGCGCTCAGCCGACGGGCGCGATCTGACGCTGAATATCTCGCTCGCCGCGTTGCAGAGCAAGACCGCCGAGATCGAAGGCTCGCTGGTCGCCATCGAAGACGTGACCGACCGCGTCAGCCTGGAAGAACAGTTGCAGCAATCCGATAAGCTGTCGTCAATCGGATTACTCGCCGCCGGAGTCGCGCACGAAGTCAACACGCCACTCGCGGGCATCTCGTCCTATTCGCAGATGCTGATGCAGCAGATTCCCGAAACCGATCCGCGCCGCCAACTGCTCGAAAAGATTCACCGCCAGACTTCGCGCGCCTCGTCAATCGTCAACAACCTGCTCAATTTCTCGCGCGTCAGCGATTCGCGTTACACGCCGGTTGACCTGAACCGAGTGATTGACGACACGATCCAACTGCTCGAAGCCCAACTGCGCAACACCGAGATCGAAGTCGTGCGCCGCTACGCCGACGACTTGCCGCTTGCTCCCGGCGACGCGCCGAAACTGCAACAGGTGTTGATGAACCTGATCCTCAACGCGCGCGACGCGATGCCGCGCGGAGGAAGGCTGGAAATTTCTACTGAGTCTGACGATGACGCCGTGGTGATCAACATCCGCGACACCGGCCTCGGCATCGCGCCCGAACACCTGGCTAAAATCTACGACCCGTTCTTCACTACAAAACAAATCGGCAAAGGCACGGGGCTGGGCCTCGCCGTCAGCTACGGCATCATCCGCGATCACGGCGGCCACATCACCGTCGAAAGCAAGCTCGGTGAAGGAACTTTCTTCCAAATCACGCTCCCTCTCGCTACACGCCAGATGTTCGCCACAGCAAGCGATTAATTGTAAGCTTGCGCCCGCAACAAAATTTTTCCATTTATCTTCCGTTTATCCTCCGCGCGTTACTCTCTGATACACTCTGACGAGTCGCTGACCTTGCCGGCTTAAGGAATGCAAAGATGCGAATTCTGTTGGTCGAAGATGAGCCAAACGCCGCGCGGATGCTGGCGAAGGGATTGCGCGAGCAGACCTACGCGGTTGATGTGGCGGCGGACGGCGAAGCCGCTGTTTATCAGGCGGGCGTCAACGATTACGACCTGATCATTCTCGATGTTATGCTGCCGCTCAAAGACGGCTTTGAGGTCTGCCGCGACTTGCGCGCTGGAGGACTGGCCATCCCGATTCTGATGTTGACCGCGCGCGACGCGGTGCAGGATCGGATCGCGGGATTGGACACCGGCGCGGATGATTACCTGATCAAGCCCTTCGATTTTCACGAACTATTGGCGCGTGTGCGGGCGCTGCTGAGGCGAGGCCAGACGCTGCGCCCGGAGGTTATAGAAATTGACGGCCTCAGCATTGACACGCGAGCGCGGCAGGTCAGGCGCGATAACCGTCAAATCGAACTGACCGCGAAAGAATATGCGTTGCTGGAATACCTGGCGCGGCGCGCTGGCGAAGTCGTCAGCCGCTCCGAGATCGCCGAGCACGTCTGGGAAGAAAACTTCGATCCGTTCTCCAATTTGATCGAGGTCTACGTGCAGCGGCTGCGGCGCAAGATTGACGAGGGTTATGCGCTGAAGCTGCTCCGCACGCGGCGCGGCGAAGGCTATATGCTGACTTCCGCGAAAGAAGATTCCGATGCTTGATTCAGTCAGAACACGATTGACCTTGTGGTACGTCGGCGTGCTGGCGCTGACGCTCGTTCTTTTCAGCGTTGGCGTTTACGCGCTGGTGGAGCGCAAGCTGCACGCGCGGCTTGACGCGGGCTTGCGAACGACGATTGAAGGAACAACCAGGCTGTTCGTGCATGAGAAGGATGAGGGAGAGGCGGACGAGGAAGCGGCGAGAAGCGCGTTGCGCAAATATTACTATCCTCGCCAGGCGGTGGCGATTTTCGATAAGTCAGGCCGTTTGCTGAAGGAGAAAACGTTCGGCGATATTCACGCTACTTTGCCCGCGAGCGTTACGACGCTCGACCGGGACGGACTGCAGTTTTACACATTGTCCGAAGCCCAGACTGGAATTGATGACGGATTGCGCACAGCGGCGCAGCGCATCGTAGCGGCGCCGCAAAGCACGGTTTTTCTCATCGTCTGCCAGCCCGTCGAGGACACTTCAGACGACCTGGAATTGCTCTTCGGCATCCTTGCAACGTCGGTTCCCTTAGCCTTGCTCGTGGTTGCGGCAGGCGGCTGGTTTTTAGCGCGCAAAGCCCTCGCGCCGGTGGTGGCGATGTCGGAGCGCGCCAGGCAGATCAGCGCCGAAAACCTTGAGCGGCGATTGCCCGTCGCCAACCCGCGCGATGAATTGGGACAACTCGCCAGCGCTTTCAACGAATTGCTGGCTCGCCTCGACGCGTCATTCAATCTTCAGCGGCAATTCATGACTGACGCTTCGCACGAACTGCGCACGCCGCTTTCGGTCATGCGTACGACGACGCAAGTGATTCTGGAAAAGCCGCGACGCGAGGAGAACGAATACCGCGATGCGCTGGCGATGATCAACGATCAGACGCTGCGGCTGGCCCGCATCGTGGATGACATGTTCACGCTGGCTCGCGCCGACGCCGGACGCCGCCCGCTGACACTCGGCAGCTTTTACCTAGACGAGTTGATCGGCGAGACAGCGCGCGCCGCGAGCGTGCTGGCTGCGCGCAAGGGTGTAACGGTCGAGGCTGCGGAGTCAGCCGAAATCCTCTGCTACGGCGACGAAGATTTGTTGCGGCAGATGCTGTTGAATCTGCTCGATAATGCGATCAGGCATACCCCGGCGGGCGGCGTTGTTCGCGTCAACCTCACTCAATCCGATTCGACCTGTGAAGTGATTGTGTCTGACACTGGCGAAGGAATTCCTGTCGAAGCCCAGCCGCACATCTTCGAGCGTTTCTACCGCGTGGATAAAGCGCGTTCGCGCTCCAACTCCGGGGCCAATGGCGCTAATGGTGGAGGAGCGGGACTGGGTTTATCAATCGCTCGCTGGATCGCTGAAGCGCACAACGGGACAATCAGGCTCGCGCATTCCGGCCCGGCGGGCGCCGCTTTCGCCGTCGAGCTGCCGCTCAAACGAGCCTGATCCGGGACGCATATTTTTCGACGTGTTTATTCTCTGTTCATCTTCCATCGGGTAAATTGCGCATGCGCTTGCTGCCCTGATCACAAAATTCTTTCGCCAGGAGATATGTCTATCTATGAAACGCCGGGACTTTCTCGCGCTGCTGTCCACTACCGCCGCAACCGTCTTCACCGCCAGGGCTTCCGCCAGGACGCCAGGCAAAACGTTACGAACCGCGATCAATGGATTTTCGCCAGCGCCACAACCGTCAACAGGAACTGTGCGCTTCATCGCTTTCGGCGACGCGGGCACCGGAGACCGCGCTCAATATGATCTGGCCCGCATAATGGCGGCTCATCATTGGGATCAACCTTACGACACCGTGTTATTGCTGGGAGACAACATTTACCCCGACGGCGATCCGGCGGACATCTCGGCCAAGTTCGAGCGGCCATACGCTGAACTGCTGCGTCGCGGCGTCACGTTCCAGGCCGTGCTGGGTAATCACGACGTCAGGAAAGGCCGGGAAGCGCAAATCAATTATCCAAATTTCAACATGGGCGGGCGCGCTTATTACTCGTTCACCAGAGGCGATGGGATGGCGGAATTCTTCGCGCTCGATTCGACTGACTTCGACCGGCGTCAGCGCCAGTGGGTTGAACGGGCGCTCGCTGAGTCGGCTGCGAAATGGAAGATCGCGTACTTCCATCACCCGATCTATTCGTCGGGCGACAAGCACGGATCAAACCTGAAGTTGCGCGCCGAACTGGAACCGTTGTTTATCAGACACGGCGTCGCCGCAGTTCTCTCCGGCCACGACCACACTTACGAACGCACTCAGCCGCAACAAGGCGTGCAGTATTTCGTCGCCGGATCGGGCGGCAAACTGCGGCGCGGAGACCTGAGGCGGGACACTTCTTTTTTCGCCTCCGGCAGCGACGAAGCCAGTTGTTTCATGTCCGTCGAAATCACGCCGGAGAAATTCAGCTTCAAAACGATTGACCTGACGGGGCGTGTGATAGACAGCGGCGAACTGGCGCCGCGCGCCGCCGTGCGCGCAGCCGCATTGGGCAAATGACCTTGTCGGTGATCAATTCACAGTGGGAAAAGCATTGAAGGATCGAATCGAATGACCCGCTGGTTTTACTCATTACTGCTGCTATTCGCCGGGGTCGCCACCGCCCAAGCTCAGAACACGCCTGCCACATTCACGCTCGCTGGAACCGTCCTCGATCAGAACGCGGCGGTGTTGAGTGGAACGCGGGTCACGTTGAAAAGCGCCGCGCTGTCCCGCGATGTTTCGACCGCGACTGACGCCGCCGGCGCGTTCCGCTTCGAGAAGCTGAGCGCAGGCGATTACGAAATCCTGGTCACGAAAGAAGGCTTCAAGCCGACGACGGCGCGCGTCAACATCGGCAATCGTCCGCCTGCTCCGCTACGGATCATCCTGCCGGTGGCGGACCTCGAACAGGAAATCGTAATCTCCGACGCCAACACTCAGGTCAACACCGACACCGGCGGCAATCTGGATGTGGTGTCGCTCAATCGTGAATCGCTCGATAACCTGCCGACGCTGGATCAAAATTATATCGGCGCGTTGTCGCGCTTTCTGGATGCCGGCGCCACAGGCACGAGCGGCGTGACGATGATTGTGGACGGGATGGAAGCGTCTAAATTGGGCGTTTCGCCTTCGGCCATTCAGGAAATCAAAATCAACAACAATCCCTACTCCGCGGAGTATTCGCGTCCAGGGCGTGGCCGCATCGAGATCATCACCAAGCCCGGCGCGGCCCGGTTTCATGGCGAATTCAACTTTCTCTTTCGCGATCAACACCTCAACGCTCGTGACGTCTTTGCGGCGACGCGCCCGCCCGAACAACGGCGAATTTACGAAGGCAATCTGACCGGGCCGTTCAATCGGAGCAAGGCGCATCCGACTTCATTCCTGTTCACCTTCGAGCGTGAAGAGGAAGACCTGCAATCAATAGTCTTCGCCAACGGGCCGAGCGGGTCAATCCAAAGTATTTTCCCCAGACCGGCGCGCGAGACCGAATTCGCCGTTCGTCTGACACGGCAGATGTCCGAGAAGAGCACGTTCTCCGTTACCTATTCGTACGAGGATGAAAGCGTCGGCAATCAGGGCGTCGGCGAATTCAATCTGCCGGAGGTCGCCGCGAACTTCAAAAAACACGAAGACCTGTTGCGCTTCAATCACAACTGGATCATCTCGCCGAAACTCGTCAACCAGATCAATTTTCTGCTGGGCCGTTACGACGCGCCTACCTTGAGCGTCAATCAGGCGCAACGGATCGTCGTGCAGGGCGCTTTCACCGGCGGCGGCGCGCAGGCCGATTACCTGCGCACTGAAGCGCATTGGACATTGAATCAGGCCCTGACCTGGTCGCAAGGCAAACACGTCGTCAAGGGTGGTATTCAGGTTCCCGATTTCAGCCGCCGGGGAATCAACGACCGCACCAACAGCGCTGGCACGTTCTACTTCTCCTCGTTGCAGGATTACGTTCAGAAACGCCCGTTCAAATTCGAGCGACAGCAAGGCCTGACCAAAGTCGTCTTCTGGGAAATTATCGCGGGCGTTTTCGCGCAGGACGAGTTCAGGCTGAGGCCGAACCTGTCGGTCGCCGTGGGGCTGCGTTACGACCGGCAGAATTATTTCAACGGAGACAGCAACAACTTTGCTCCGCGTTTGTCGGTGGCGTGGGCGCCTGATAAAAAACGCAAGACCGCCATTCGCGGCGGCCTCGGCGTTTTTTATGATCGCACCGGCCCAACGCCGATTTCCGAGTTGCTGCGCTTCGACGGGCAACGGCTGAAAAAATACGTGCTGACCGATCCGGGGTTCCCTGACCCGCTCAGCGCGGGCCAATCGCTTTCCGCCCAGCCTTCCAGCCTCGTGCGGCTCGCTCCCAACGCGGTGATTCCCGCAACGCTGCAATCCAGCGTTGGCGTCGAACGGCAGTTGCAGAAATCGCTGACGCTGTCCGTGAATTATTACTACACGCGCGGCGTCAATCTCTTTCGCTCGCGCGACGTGAACGCGCCTTTGCCACCGATTTTCGCCGCACGGCCCGATCCGAATTTCTCGCTCGTGCGGCAAATCGAATCAACCGGGCGACTCGCCGGCCATTCGCTCGACGTGGGGCTGCGCGGAAACATCACGCCGTATTTCAACGGGATGATTCAATATGCGCTGGGCCGCGCTCGCAACGACACGAACGGCATCGCGGCCTTCCCCGCCAACAGCTACGATCTGGCGGGCGAATGGGCGCGCTCCGATTTCGACGTGCGCCATCGGTTCAATCTGCTCGGCACGATCAAGGCGGGCAAGTATTTCAATCTCGGCGCGGGGTTGACGCTCAACAGCGGCGCGCCTTACACGATTACCACCGGACGCGACGACAACCGCGACAGCCTGACGCTGGAACGCCCCGCAGGCGTCGGACGAAACACGAAGCAGGGGCCGGGTCTGGCGCAGCTCGATCTGCGCTGGTCGCGCCAGTTCCAACTGAACAAGCGGAAGAATGACGAAGGGCCTTCGGTGACCGTCGGAGTGAACGCCCTGAACGTAACCAATCACGTGAACTTCGCCGGTTATGTCGGCAACCTCAGTTCGCCGTTCTTCGGACAGGCCGTCGCCGCGCGCCCTTCGCGCAGATTGCAATTCTCCCTCCAACTGGCTTTTTAGCGCCGGGATGAGCTGAGAGGAGAAACTGCAGGTCAAACTGACTAATCCAACAGGAGAATGGATAAGATGAAATGGTTAGCGCTGCTTTTTTCATTGTTCCTCTTGCCAGCGAGTGGCATGGCCCAAGCGAAGACCCAACCTGCCGACGTATCGAAAAAGGTAGAGGCGCGCACGGGCCACAAGCTCAACCCGACGGCGAAGACGGCTGGTTGGGCTTTGCCTGAAGGAGTTTCGCTCGGCGACGGCGTGTCGGAAGACGAGGCCGTCGCCATCGCGTTATGGAACAACCCGGCGTTGCAGGCCGAATTGACGGCAATGGGACTGGCGCGCGCCGACCTGATCGAGGCGGGTCAGTTGCGCAATCCCTCGCTGACGCTGATTTTTCCGTTCAGCGCGCGCATACTCGAATCCGTCGCCAACTGGCCGTTCGAGGCTTTGTGGCAGCGACCCAAACGAGTAGCGGCGGCCAGACTCGAAATGGAGCGCGTCGAAGAGACATTGGTCTCACGCGCGCTCGACCTGGTGCGCGACGTGCGGCTGGCTTACGCCGATTACGCGATTGCCCAGCGTCGCGCCAGCATGACTTCGGAGGCCGTGCGCGAACGCAGCGAGATTGCGACAATCGTCAACGCGCGGTTTCGCGCCGGAGACATCAGCGAATTGGAAACGAGCGCCGCGCGAATTGACGCGCGATTGGCCGAAGAGCAAGCGACGCGCTTCGGGCACGATGCCGTCATCGCCCGCGACCGTCTGCGCGCGCTGCTCGGCGCCGCCGGCAGCAATCCGAGTTTTGAAATCATCCTGTCGCCCGCAATCGAAACGGCAAGCTCCGATCAACTCGTCAGCGTGAAAACATCTACCGCGACTCCCGCCGCATCCAGCCCGTCAGAAACTCTCGATAACCTGATCGAACAGGCGCTGGACGCGCGGCCCGAATTGAAGGCGGCGCAGTTAGCCATCGAAGCCGCAGGCCAGCGCGCGAAATGGGAACGCTCGCGCATCCTCGCTGTCTCGGCCATCGCCAAAGAATACGGACGCGGCGGCAATGGCAAATTCGAGCAAGGGCCGGGGGCGCAAATCGAATTGCCGATCTTCAATCGCAACCAGGGCGGAATCTCGCGCGCCGAGGCCGAGATCGAACGCGCCGCCAAACAATTGATCGCCGCCCGGCAACGCGTCGTGGCGGAAGTGCGCGAGGCCTACGCCCAACTGGCGCAGGCGCGCGAATCGCGCGAACTGTGGCGCGCGCGCGTGCTGCCGCCGCTCGAAGAAGACATCCGCAGCGCCGAACGCGCTTACAAATCAGGCGACGTAGCGTATCTTTTCGTGCTTGAAACCACGCGCCGTTTGACCGACGCCCGATTGCGCGAACCGGAGTTGCAGGCGGCTGAGGCGCGCGCGATGGCGCAACTCGAACGCAGTATCGGAAGGAGGCTGATTGCAAATCGCTGACCTCACATCAATCAATCGTTTCAGTACCGCGAGTGGTAGCGAGAGGACGCGACACTTTCGCTTCATCGTCATCATCGCCTTGCTGGCGTGTTTGTTTGGCTGCTCAAAGCCGCAAGCCGCTGATAGTCATAAAGCCGCGCCGCCTGCCAAAGTCGAGAACGCGATCAAAGAGTCCGAACTCGCCACGATCAAACTCTCGCCGCAAGCCGAGCAGCGATTGGGCATCGCCACTGCGCCAGTCTCGGTTGAGAAGGTCGCTCAAACGCGCGACTTCGCGGGCGAGATCACGTTGCCGCCCGACCGCACGACAAGCGTCACCGCTCCGATAAGCGGCACGCTGGCGGCGAACAGCGCGGCGCTTGCGGTTGGCGCGTTCGTGCGCAAAGGGCAATCGCTCTTCCGCCTGACGCCTTTCCTCGCGCCCGAACGCGATCTTCGCGTGCAGTTCGAGCGCGACACCGCCAACGCGCAGACGCGAGTCGAAGCCGCGCGAGTGCGTTTCAATCGCGCCGAACAATTGCTGCGCGACCGCGCCGGCAGCGAGAAAGCCGTTCAGCAGGCGCGCGAAGAACTCGACCTCGCCGAAAACGATCTGAAGACGGCTCGCGCCCGCCTGGAACGATTTGAACAAGCGCCGATAGCCGCTGACGTGGCCGTCACCATTGCCGCTCCGCGTGATGGCGTCATCCAGAAAGTCTTCGCCAACCCTGGACAAACTGTCGCAGGCGGCTCGCCGCTGTTCGAGGTGGCCAACCTGTCTTCGGTGTGGATTCGCGTACCGGTTTACGTCGGCGACCTGCGGTTGATTGACCGCCGTCAAACTGCCAGAGTCAACGCGCTGAACGATGCGCCGGGAGCGCCCTCGCGCTCCGCTCGCCCCGTCAACGCGCCGCCCACAGCCGACCCGACAAACAACACCGCTGATCTCTATTTTGAACTGGCGAACAGCGACGGCTCGCTGCGTCCCGGACAGAGAATGAGCGTGACGCTCGCCGAACGCGCGACGGAAGAGAGTCTGGTCGCGCCCTGGTCGGCGGTGGTGCATGACATCAACGGCGGCGCGTGGGTTTATGAAAACATCGCGCCGCAACAGTACGCGCGCCGCCGCGTCGAAGTGCGCCGCGTCGTGAACTCGCTCGCCGTGCTCGCGCGCGGCCCGGCAGCCGGCGCGAAGATTGTCACCGCCGGAGCCGCCGAACTATTCGGCACAGAATTCGGCACAGGAAAGTAATAGTGATTGGTGGTTGGTGGTTGGTGGCTGGTGATGGGCAAAAGTTCCATCCACCGCCACCCACCAACCACCAACCACCAATCGCCAACCACCAATTGATGAACTGGCTAGTCTCTACATCACTGCATCTGCGCGTCATCGTCGTCGCGCTCGCCATCGTGCTGATGATCGTCGGCGTTCGCGTCATTCGCTCGACGCCGCTCGACGTCTTCCCCGAATTCGCTCCGCCGCTGGTCGAAATTCAAACCGAAGCGCCGGGCCTTTCAACCGCCGAAGTCGAAAGCCTGATCAGCGTGCCGGTCGAGAACGCGCTGACCGGCACGGCGCAATTGAAAACGCTGCGGTCTAAATCGGTGCTCGGCCTCTCGTCGGTCGTGCTGATCTTCGAGCCGGACACCGAGTTGATGCGCGCGCGGCAGATCGTTCAGGAGAGGTTGGCGCTGGTGGCGCCGCAACTGCCTGCGGCTGCGCGACCGCCGGTGATTTTGCAACCGCTCTCGTCCACGAGCCGCGCGATGAAGATCGGCGTCTCGTCAAAGACGCTTTCGCAGATGGAGCTTTCGACGCTGGCCCGATGGACGATCCGCCCGCGATTGATGGCGATTCCCGGCGTGGCGAACGTGGCGATCTGGGGACAGCGCGACAGGCAATTACAAGTCCTGGTTGATCCCGACCGGCTGCGCAACCACAACGTCACGCTCGATGACGTTGTGCGAGCGACGCGCGACGCTGTCTCGGTCGCCGCCGGAGGCTTCGTGGACACGCCCAATCAGCGATTGTCGGTTGCGCATATGTCCGCCGTCACGCAGCCGCAAGACCTGGCGCGCATCCCGGTGGCTTTTCGCAACGGCTCGCCGCTGCAATTGAGCGCCGTCGCTGAAGTGATAGAAGGATTCCCGCCGCCAATCGGCGACGCGATTATCAACGATGGTCCGGGTCTGCTGCTGATCGTTGAAAAACATCCGACCGGCAACACGCTCGACGTATCGCGCAACGTCGAAGCCGCGCTCAACGCGCTGCGGCCCGGTTTGAAAGATGTCGAGATTGATTCGACGATCTTCCGCCCCGCGACTTTCATCGAGGTGGCGCTGAGGAATCTGCGCAACGCGCTGCTGATCGGCTGTCTGCTCGTGATCGCCGTGTTGGTAGCGTTTCTGTTTGAATGGCGGACGGCGCTCATCAGTCTGCTCGCGATCCCGCTCTCGCTGCTCGCGGCCACGCTCGTGCTTTACTGGCGCGGCTACACGATCAACACGATGGTCATCGCGGGACTGGTCATCGCGCTCGGCGAAGTGGTGGATGACGCGATCATTGACGTGGAAAACATCATGCGGCGGCTGAAGCTCAACCGCGAGGCGGGCAATCCCGAATCGGCCCTTTCGGTCACGCTCAAAGCCTCGCTCGAAGTTCGCAGCGCAATCGTATACGCAACACTGATCGTCGTGTTGGTCTTCCTGCCAATATTTTTCCTCGACGGTCTATCAGGATCGTTCTTCCGCCCGCTCGCGATTTCATACGTGCTGGCGGTGCTGGCGTCGCTGGGCGTTGCGCTCACGCTCACGCCCGCGCTGTCGTTGTTGCTGCTGCCGCGCGCGGCGAACAAACAGCGCGAGGAGCCTGCGCTCACACGCTTCCTCAAACGCCACTACCGCCGCGCGCTGCCCGCGTTCATCAACAAACCCAAATTGGCCATTGCTGCGCTGCTACTCTTTTTCACGCTGACCGCCGTCACGATACCCTTTCTTGGCGAAGAATTCCTGCCGAATTTCAAAGAGACAGACTTCCTGATGCACTGGGTCGAGAAGCCCGGCACATCGCTCGAAGCGATGAACCGCATCACCATCCGCGTGAGCAAGGAATTGCGCGCCATCCCCGGCGTGCGCAACTTCGGCTCGCACATTGGCCGCGCCGAGGTCGCCGACGAAGTGGTCGGCCCAAACTTCACCGAACTCTGGATCAGCATTGACCCCAACGCGCCTTACGAACCGACCGTCGCCAAAATTCAGGAAGTGGTGGACGGTTATCCGGGGCTGGTGCGCGACCTGCTGACTTATCTGAAAGAGCGCATCAAGGAGGTGTTGACGGGCGCCGGCGCGTCAATCGTCGTGCGCATCTACGGCCCCGATCTGGAAGGCCTGCGCGCCAAAGCCGCCGAAGTCAGCAAAGCGATCAGCGGCGTCGAGGGCGTGGCCAATTTGAAAGTCGAGCAACAAGTCCTCGTTCCGCAAATCGAAGTGCGATTGAAATCCGACGCCGCTTCGCGCCTCGGCCTGACGCCGGGCGACGTCCGCCGCGCGGCAACGACAGTGATCAAAGGCCAGAAAGTCGGCGAGCTTTACCAGGAGCAGCAGATCAACGACGTGGTCGTCTGGGGCGCGGCCAGCACGCGCACCGACATCGAATCGCTTCGCCGCCTGCGCATCAACTTGCCCGCCGGAGGCGACGCGCCGCTCGGCGACGTGGCCGACATCCGAATCGCCCCCGCGCCGAACGTGATCCAGCGCGAAGGCGCGTCCCGCCGCATTGACGTGACCTGCGACGTGAAGGGGCGCGATCTGGGCAGCGTGGCGCGAGAGATCGAAAGCAAGGTCAAAGCGTTATCGTTCGAGCGCGGCTATCACCCGGAATTCCTGGGCGAATACGCGGCGCGGCAACAATCCAGAAACCGTCTCTTCGCGCTCTCGGCGCTGGCATTGCTCGGCATCTTGCTACTGCTGCACGCCGACTTCCGCTCGCCGCGACTGGTCGCGCTAGTCTTCGTCAGCCTCCCCTTCGCGCTCGTCGGCGGAGTGGCGGCCACGCTGCTAACCGGAGGCGTGTTGTCGCTAGGCTCGCTCGTAGGCTTCGTCACAGTGCTGGGCATCGCCGCGCGCAACGGCATCATGCTGGTCAGCCATTACCGCCATCTCGAAACTGAGGAGGGACAGGAGTTCGGAAAGGATTTGGTCTTGCGCGGATCAGAAGAACGCCTGGCGCCGATCCTGATGACCGCGCTGGCGACGGGACTGGCGCTGCTGCCGATTGTCGTCGGAGGAAATAAACCGGGACACGAGATCGAACACCCGCTGGCTGTGGTGATCCTGGGCGGGCTGGTGACTTCAACAATTCTCAACTTGTTTTTGATGCCTGCGCTCTATTTGCGGTTTGGGAAGAGCAGGAGTGATGCAATTGGCGGAGGCGGGTGAAAAGTGTCCGAAACTCTGCGGGAGTTGATGCCACCTAACGGCCTGGTTCACCGGGCGGCGGCCTTCACTACCAAACCCAGCGACTACGAAAAGCCGCTCCGGGTGCAACGGGTGTTAGGTGCCACCCAAGCAGACTAATCTGGGTTGCCATCTATCTCTTGTCTATTTCTCTATCGTGAACTTCTCATGATTTCCTTTGTACGTGCGGCGTGTACCAGGGTTTCCCGTGTTTACAGGCCCATCACCATTCAAAGCCCCAATATAGAACCCGGTGTTCGCAAATTTTAGGTAGACAGGGTCACCGGATCGAATCACATTTGCTGGCAAGGGCGAAGATGGGTGGCTATGAGTTTTTTCGGCGTACTTTTCTTTAACATGACTTATCGTAGCGTAGTCTGCCAGCTTCTCGTTGATAACTTTCGGAGCTTGACTTCGCAAGGCAACTTCTGCCTTTTCAGGCAGGTCTTTTTCAAGCCCGTCTGCTTGCTTTTTTATCTCTCCGTATTTGCTGGTTACTTCGCCATACTTGTTGGTTAGATCGACCGCCTTTTGATAAAGATAGAATCCCCAGCTAGGAGTCGCAATCCCAAAAATCACTGCAACAATGGCAAGCGCTTTGAACCAGCTTTCATACTTCCCCACCTTTTCCTCAAGCCTAGTAACTTTTTCCTTTAATTCCTTTATCTGTTCTTCCATTTGCCTCTCCTATTATTTGGGTTCCCACCTAACATGAATTATACAAACGGACGAAATGGCTACTATTAGGCATGCCCGCCTAATAGTAGCCATTTCTACCTAATAGTAGGCAGGCCGACCTATCTACTATTAGCCATGCCGCCCTTTCCACTATTAGGCATGGCAGATGGTTCGATTCTGAATTTAAGCCCGAAAGCAACAATATCTGAAAAGCGATTTCTATTGCCTGTTGATCGAGCTTGCGGCGTTCTTGGCGACTGCATTGCGGCCCTCCGACCACGACTGCCGGAAGAAAAAAATTGCATACGATTTACTGAATGACTTTTAAAATGGCGAGCGCAGTGTACTCCCGCCGCGAAAACGGCGCAATTGCAAATTGCGCTGAAAAGGATGTTTTTCAGTAGACTTGATCTATCCAGTTCTGAATCCGGTCGGCGGGAAGCAGGTCGCGGAAATCATCCACATTGCGCGTGACCACGATGTCGCCGCCAGCCAGAGCTATTGCGGCGATTACAACATCAGCGTACCTCTTTCGCGTGCTCACGCGGTTACGCAACGCCACAAGTTCGGCGACGGCCTGTTCGGTCACGTAGACGGTTTGATAGATCGAAAGGAACTGTTGCGCCGGGGAGCAATCTCTCCTGCTCTCTTAGCAGATTTTCCGGCTCGGCCTTGAGGTAAGCGTCGAAGCGCCCGCGCAACTGTTCGATCACGACGACGAACGGAATGCCGATCTGTCCGGCGGAGAGATCGCCGATCATTTACACCCCGTCAGGGTCAACTCCCAACTCCCGCAACTTCGCCGCTAACTGCTCGGCTTTTCGCAAGACCGCTTCTTTCTCTCTTCGCTCCGCATTAGCGCGCTGCTGTTCCTGATCAGCGCGTTGGCGCTCCTGTTCGGTTGGGGTTGAGATCCAACTGCCCTTGCGATCGTACCAGCGCAGCCAGAGCCGTTCTTCGTTCAAGTAACTGCCCCGCCACAATCCCAGCCCAAGCTCCGCTCCCTCGACCCAGAACCGGCCCTGATGATCTGTGACTTCCTGATAATGCGGTCCTGACAACTTGAAGATGCGCAGTTCATCGCTGTAGCGGCTGAAGGTCACGTAATACGGCACGCGCAGCCAGCGTTCGTAGACTTCCCATTTGGACGGCGGGCTTTTCGCATCGCGCAGCTTCTGGCCCAGGTCTTCTTTCTCGGTGCTCGGCGAGAGCAATTCAACCACGATCAGCGGGTCAATGCCCTCTTGCCAGACCACGTAACTCAATCGCATCTCCGGCTTCTTTTCCAGCTTCGGCAGGCCGACCACCGCGAACCAGTCGGGGCGTTTGCATTGGCTGAAGTCGTGGACGTTGTAGTAGATGTTCAGATCGCTGGCGGTGAAAATCTCTTCCGGCTCGTAATTGGGCGGGCGGAAGGTTTCGTCCAGCAGGCGGGCTTGCCATACGTGGAAGATGTCGGGCAAGCCGCGTTGGTCTTCCTCTT
>WBZO01001714.1_pt1 | contig 32521 bp, 34 predicted proteins | sample 5204261 | NCBI WGS metagenome assembly WBZO01 (sample SAMN12412400, study PRJNA552823) | activated sludge metagenome | isolation source: activated sludge from anammox sidestream of wastewater treatment plant... | place: USA: North Carolina | collected 2017-09
TATCACCCGCGGGCAGATCGACCGTCGCCCGCTCTGACAGCGTGGCGCTGTCCAGTGACTGAAACTGCATCACCGGCGCGGTGAGCGGCAAATCGGCCAGCGCCGCCGGGGTCTCCACCGGCTCCCACGACAGGTGGAGCGAATCAGCGATCTGGCCGCCCGGGACGTTGATCTGCGCACCTGAGACGTGGGTCAGCGTCTGGGCAGGGCGGTAGCCGGTCGCAACCGGCGCGCCGCCGTTGGGTGTCGATTCGCGGCCACCTCGCCCGGCCAGCTGCCAGGCGCCCAGCCCTACCACCAGCGCGATCACCGCGCCAATCGCGGCGACAACCGGCCAGCGGGAACGGCCGCGGGTCGCACTCACCGGAGCGCCACATCCGGCGCAGAACCGCACATCGGCGCGTATTTGGTGACCACATGACCGGCAACGGCTCGCCGCCGGAACGGACTTCACCGCCGGTGGAACCGGCGCACCGGCCAGCACTGCGCCACCGCAGCCGCCGCAAAAGCGCGCATCGGCCCGAAGCGCATGTCCACAAGACGGGCAGCGTCGCGGTGTCACCGGCGCGTTCATCGCCCTGCCCCTCTCTGCCGGTCAGCGTGGCACCTTGGCGACGTTCGGCGCTTCCGAGCGGACCACGGCCAGTGCCGTGCTCTCGCCGATCTCTTCGACAGCCACCAGTTCCATCATTACGGATAGGTTCGCTGCGTCCCGGCGCATCACTTCGCCGTATCCGGGCGCGTACCACTGCAAGAACGTGAAGCCGGCATCGACGTACTCCACACGCAGGGTCATGCAGTTGCTCAGCTTGACCTTCTTGTTTGGGCAGGCGCCGCCCGTCTCCACCACCAGGGCCCGGATTGCACTCGGGCCATTGAACGAACCGGGGGTCTCCCAGCGCCGGCCGGCTGCAAGGTCCCGCGCCAGCCACAGCGTCAGCTCCGTCGGGAAGGGATCATAGGCCAGGTACACGCCGTCACTGCGAATGACGTAGTGCATGGCGATGGTCAGCATCCCGGCATAGGCATCAGGAGTGAGTTCCAGCCGTGTGACCGCCGGGCCACCCGGAATCTGCGCCGTAATCGCCTCCGGCTCATTGCTGCCGGAGCCGTCCGTGTAGGTCTCGACGTAGGAGAAGTGACGGCCCGCGGCCGGCAGATACGTCTCCGGGCGGCGAAGGTCCAGCGCTGCGCTGGTCGGGGCCGGCGTGGGGCTCCCGCCCGCGGCCCGCCGTGCCAGCCCCAGCACCAGCCGGTTCGGTGGGTCGGCCAGCGGATCGGCATCGACAAACGTCAACTCCAGCCGGTTGCTGCCGTCCGGCAACCGCGCGGTGACGATCAGATCGGTGCCGTCATCGCCCTCGCCGGTGCCCTCGTAGCGCCCGGCACTGGTCTGGCGCAGTGTGACTTCCGTCAGTTCAAAGGATTCGGTGTACGGCATCCACATCTCCAGCACCAGCGTGCCGCCGTTGTTGCGCGTGAGGATGCGAATGAACGTGTCCGCCAGATCAGCGGTGGCGTCCTTCGTCTCACCGTTCTCTGTGACCACCGCCGATCGGATGTCCCAGTCACCCAGCAGCGGCCGCAGGTCAGCAGCGCTCGGGGTGCTCGTCCGGCCGGGGGTCGCAGTCCGCGGCGTGGCAGCAGGTGACGGTGTGCTCTGTGGTGTCGCACTCGCCAGCGGCGGAGCAACCGTAGCAGGCACCGGCGAACGAGCGCCGGCGGTAGCGGTGGCAGGTGCGGCTGTGGCTGCCGGCGGTCTGCCGCTCTGTCCCAGTGCACCGTCAGACCCGTCCCGGCCAGTCCACCAGATCACGCCCCCCACCACGACAGCCATCACGACCGCCGCTCCGGCGATCACGGGCAGCCGGCCTGGAGCTGCGAATCGGGGCCGGGCAACGTCAATGGGCGGAGATGCGGCTGCACCTGCATCCGCGGGCTTTCCACAAGACTCACAGAAGCGCGTATCCAGCGCGATGGACGCGCCACAGGACCGACAGAAGCGATCAGTCGTCATGACGCCGCTCCTTTCCGTCTTGCCAGGAGACCAATCAGGACGGTGGTATGTACGGCCAGCAGGGCCAGCGTGCCGGCCGCCGTGCGAGCCAGCCACCACGGTTGATAATGCAGGGCGCGCACGCCACCACCCCACGGATACGGGATCGCCCGCCACGCCTCACGGCCCAGCAACATGGCTGCCACGGCCGCCGCGATCAGCCCGCCGAGCGCCAGCGGCGCACGCCACCGCGCGTGCAGCGGCACCAACAGCACCGCCAGCGCTCCGGAGCCAAGGGCCACCGGTGCCAGCGTCCCGTCTGGCCACGTGGCCACTCCGGCCAGCAGCGTCAGGGTGGCGAACACAGCAGCGGTCAGCAGCCAGCGGCTCCACGGCCGGGGGGCATCTTCACCACAGGCGCGGCGCAGGCGTTCAGCAGCGGCCAGCGATGCCTGGCACCGTGCAACCGCCTCGTCAAATGCTTCCGGCGGGCAGAACAGCCGCATCTGCGTGCGCTGGCTGCCCGATAGCGTGATAACGCGCGGCCGGCGGTGCACCGTCACACGATGGATGTCGTGCCAATCCACCACCTTCGCTTCCTGCGACTCGGCGAGCATCGCTGCCCCGACCACCTGCGGTCTACCGGCAAGCAGGCCGGCCCAGAACAGCACGCGATTGATCCGCCGCTCGCGGGTTGTCAGCGCCATGGCCACGCCCGCCGGCCCAATGCGAAAGCGTGCGTGATAGTGGTTTTGGAACACCACCAGCACCACGACGACCGCCAGGCAGGCGATCAGCCCGATGACACCGAGCAGCAGCGGCCAGGGTATGAGCTGCGCCTCGCCGAGGGAAAGACGCGAGACGGCATAGGCCCCAACCTGCGTCACCGCTACCGACGCAATCAGCGCCCGGGCAAGATCCCAGAGGGCGAAACGGCTGGTGAGGATGGGAATCGATACGGTCCAGGACAGCGGAGCAGCAGCGCGATCTGCCGCGGCGCGATGCAGGCCACACCACGCGCACCAGCTCCAGGCGGCAGGCAGCGCGCCGCCGCAGCGGGCGCACAGCGGCTCGGCGCCAGGCTGGATGGCCAGGGGAGCAGCCGGGACCGAAGCAGTCACAGCGACACCTGCCGGGCCGCGGGCTAAGATCCCGCGTATCCAGCATCAGCGTGACCGAGATTCCGGGGGGTGTATGTCAGGCAATGAATGGTGACTGCACGGTGACGAAGCACCGATCTGTCGCGGCAGTACATGACAGGACCGGGAGAACACCGGAGGGCGCAGGCGCGGAGTGGTGGTCATCAGCGCAAGCATGAAAGCAGTGGTCGACTGCGTCCCCCGGTGCTCTCCCGGTCCTGGTGCTCTGGCTAGATACCGAACACGCCCGGCGCCACCACGGCGCGGCCGTTACTGTGGCCGTGTTGACTGGTAGCGGGCGCCAGTTCTAACGCCGCGTGCAGCACCAGGTCTCCGACGCCGCAATGCAGCGGCACGACGAACCGGCGAATGTTGACCGTGGAGATGATGATGCCAGGGCCACCGGCCACCAGCGCCGGTGGCGAGATAACGGCCCCATAACCGGCCTGTTCGAGCCCCTGCGTCGCCAGGCCGGTAATGACGTTGCCCATCTCGGCGATGCCGCTCTGCGCCAGCTCATCAAAGAGCGGGCAGGGCTCGCCCATCATGCGCGAGACGATGCCCTTGGCCGTGCGCTCGGACATGCCCAGCAGCACCATGCCACGCACGTCACCGGTCACGCCGATCATGACGGTGACTTCTTCCGAGGTCTGAGCCGAGCTCAGCACTTTGATCGAGCCGGCGCTTGGCTCTTCGCCCGTCTCGGAGCGCAGCACATCCATCGCGGCCTTGATGAAGACGTTGATCAGTTCGACCTGCACAGCGCACTCTCCTGTTATGCAGCGCCGGCCTGGCGATAGCCACCCTTCTCGTAGAAGGATGTCCATACAGGACCCAGACCAAGGTCGCGGGCCCCCGCGACGATTTCAGTCCCACCCACGAACAAGAAGCCGCCGGGGCGCAGCGCACGATACATGCGTTCGTACAGCCCCTTCTTGGCGTCCTCCGTGAAGTAGATCACGACATTACGGCAGACGATCAGATCCAGGTCCTGTTGCGGCACCTGGGTGAGCAGATCCTGCTTGAGGAAGCGGATCCGGCTCTTGAGCGCCGGCTTGACGGCCCAGCCGTCTGGCTCCTTGGAGAAGAACCGGGCACGGCGCTCGGCGCTGACCTGCCGCAGATCGCTCTCTTGATAGCCGCGGCCGGCCTGGGCCCGTGCCAGGATCGTCTCGTCGATATCGGTGGCCATGATGCTGTGCTGCTGGCCGGGGGCTGACTCTTCCAGCAACATCGCCACCGAGTACGGCTCAGCGCCAATAGAGCAGCCCGCACTCCAGATGCGCAGTCCGCGGCGGTTACCGGACTGCATGAGCCGGGGCAGCACCTTCTGTTGCAGCTCATTCCAGCGGGAGGCGTCCCGCAGGAACTCGGAGACGTTGATAGTGAAGAAGTTCTTGAAAGCGTTCATCGCCTCCACATCCTTCTCCATCACATCAGCGAACACGGCGAGATTCGGCGCGCCGTGGCGGGTGGCCAGGGCATGGAGCCGGCGGCGCATCTGCTCCGGCTTGTAGCCACCGAGGTCAAGGTCCAGGAGCCGCCGCACCTTGCGGATGAACGCCTGGTAATCCGGATCGTGAACCTGGTCCACCGCCATCGCCGCTACCCCTCATACCGCGCGTGCCGCGCTGATCTCTCCTAAGCATCGACGCGAGCGGCCCATGCCTTAAGTGCTGCTGTCCGTTCAAGCGGTCTGCCGGGTGGCAGCGCCGGTCCGCTCGGCCAGCGTCACGTCGCACAGAATGCGAGCGATGTCCGGCAGCGGTGCGACCTTCTCAGCAAGCCCCCGTTCCACGACGGCCCGAGGCATCCCATAGACCGCGGTCGTGCTCTGATGCTCAGCAACGATGTGACCACCTGCCGCCTTGACTGCGGCTGCGCCGTCCGCGCCATCGCTGCCCATGCCAGTAAGGATGGCCACGGCGCATTTCTTCCCGAACAGGAACGGCAACGTGTCCAGCAACACATCGACCGAGGGACGGACGCCGTGCACCGGCGGGGAATCAGTCAACTGCACCCGGCCATCGGGCCCCAGGCGCATATGCCGCCCGCCGGGGGCGAGCAGCGCCAGCCCGGGCGCGGGCATGTCGCCATGCTCCGCTTCGCGCACATGCAAGGCTGAGGCTTGGTCCAGCCGCTCGGCCAGCGACCTGGTAAAACCAGCCGGCATGTGCTGGACGATCAGCACCGCCGCGGGCAAGTTGCCGGGGAGGTGGGGAACCACCTCCATCAGTGCCCGCGGGCCACCCGTTGAGCAGCCAATCACCACCACCCGCTCCGGCCGGACGGCCACACCGCCGGAGGGGCGTGGTGGCTTGGGATGCGGCGTCACTGCCGGCCGGCCGGAGCGGGCAGGCGGCGGAGTACGCCGGATGCGGGCCTGCACGGCGGTGCGTACCGCCTGGACGAGCATCTCCTCCACACGGGTGACGCCGATCGCGGGGGGAGCAGGCTTCTGCACGAAGTCTACTGCGCCCAGCTCTAGCGCACGGATCGTGGCGGGCGCCCCTTCTCCGGTCAGGCTCGACAGCATGACAACGGGAAGCGGGCTCTCCCGCATCAGCACCTCGAGTGTCTTGAGCCCGTCCAACCGCGGCATCTCGACATCGAGGGTGATCACATCGGGGCGCAGGCTGCGCGCCAGCTGCAGCGCCTCTATACCGTCGCGCGCGGTGCCAGCGACTTCCATGTCCGCCTGGGCGGAAATGGCACGGGTGACAGAATGGCGCATGAACGCCGAATCATCGACGATCAAGACTCGAATCATAGCGGCATCCCCTCGGGTGCGTGCCCAGCCGCGGGCCTAGCCGACCAGCTTGGCAACGGCCGCCAGCACCCGCTCGCGCTCAAACGGCTTCACCACGAAGTCCTTGGCGCCGGACTTGATCGCCTCAATCACAATCGACTGCTGGCCCATGGCGGTCAGCATCGCCACCTTGGCGCCGGCGTCTCGGGCGCGGATCTCGCGCAGCGCCTCCAGGCCATCCATCTCCGGCATGGTGATATCCATCAGCACGGCATCCGGCTTCTGCGCCAGGTAGACATCGACCGCTTCGCGGCCGTTCGCGGCCTCAATCACCTCGTGCCCCTCTTCCTGGAGGAGCTTGGCGCAGCGCATTCGCATGAATGCCGCGTCATCAACCAGCAGAACCTTGGCCATCGTCGTTCCTCCAGCGTGCCAGTTGCTTGTTCATCACCGCCGTGTGAGCGGGTTCGCTCACACGGCGTGGTTAGAGGTCCTTCCAGTCAGAGCCCAAGCGTTTGACGGCCATCTTGCCGTCAGCGGCGGTCAGCCGGAAACTGCGCCCCGTGTTGCCGCCGCAGTCCTCGGCCTGCACCCGCACGCCCGCGGCGCGCAGCGCTGCCAGCACTGCTTCGCGGTTGCGCTCGCCAATGCGAAAGCTGTCGCGCATGGCTGCGGAATTCAGCACCTGCGCCCCCCCGGCGATCTTGCAGACCAGGCGAGAGCGATTGGCGCCCAGCGCAACGACCTGCTCCAGCAGCATCGGGATCGCCTGAGTGGCGAACTTCGGTCCGCCGGCCGGGTTGGAATCCGGCGGCGCCGGCAACACCACATGCGCCATGCCGCTCACGCGCATGAGCGGGTCCCACACCGCCACACCGATGCACGAGCCCAGGCCCAGCGCCATTAGCACGCCCGATCCGGCTGCAGTCTTGATCTCACCCAGCCCTACCGTGAGCAGTTGCTCCACCGCCGCACTCATGCGTCGCCCCCCTCGGCCACCAGGCCGGCGAGGTGTATCGGGTCGGGAAACGCCATGAACCAGGCGGGCCAGTGGCGGCCGCCATGCTCGAAGGTGGCGTCAATCACCACCGCTTCATCGGCATACATCGCGACATCCAGCAGGGCGATGTCGATCACAGCACCGGCCATATCATTGACGACGCCGGGGGGCGTGACTTGCATGCGCAGGCCGCTGCGATCGGCGATGGAGTTGAGGAAGAAGGAGCCGACAATGTTGCCGACTTCTCCCAGTGCCGACGCCTCCATCTCGCCCAACGCGGTGGTTGTGCCAGCCGGTTGCTCCAGCAGCACATCACACAAGTTGTAGGCGGTAGACAGCGGCATCATCAGCAACAAATGGCCGGGTAGCTCGCCTTCGGACTGGAGGTACGCCCCTGCAACCTCCATTTCGGGGCTGCCGACGATGCTCACCACCTCCGCCAGCGGCACGGTGCGCACGTGCATCGCCCGCACCACCACCTCCGCCCCGAACATGTCGGTCAGGCCGCCGGAGACGTGCACCAGCGCTTCATGGATCAGACTCTGCAGCCGGGCCATCTGGCCGCGTGTCAACGCGAACGTTGCGCTCATCGGTTTCCTCGCGAGCGCGCCTGGCCCGTGCTCCCGGCATCGGACCAAGCGCGGGCTAGGCCGCCGCCCGCGCGGCGAGTTTTTCCACCACCTTGGCGACGTCAACGATCATCGAAACCCGGCCATCGCCGAGGATTGTGGCGCCTGCCACACCATCGACCTCGCCGAGCACGCCACCCAGCGACTTGATCACCACTTCCTGCTCGCCGATCAGGGCATCGACGACCAGCCCCAGATCGGTGCGACCGGAGCGGACGACGACGATGTAGCACCAATCTGGGGTGTCACACTGTACCTTCCGGCCGCTGCGCGAGAAGACGTCCGCCAGCCGCACCAGCGGCAGTGCCTGTCCGCGCACCAACACCACCTCGCGCCGGTGCACGGTGTGGATGCTGTCGGTACGGACGCGCATCGTCTCCTGAACAGCGGCCAATGGCACCGTGAAGATTGCCTCGCCGACACGCACGAGTAGGGCCCGGATGATGGCCAGCGTCAGCGGCAGTTTGATCGAGAAGGTGGTGCCTTCGCCGGCGGCGGTGTGTACGCGTACGGTGCCGCCAATCTTCTCGATGTTGGTGCGCACGATGTCCATGCCCACGCCGCGGCCGGAAACATCCGTCACCTGCTCGGCGGTGGAGAAGCCCGGGGCAAAGATCAGATTGATCGCCTCTTCGTCGGTCATGCGGGTCGCCGCCTCGGCGCTCAGCAGGCCCTTGCGCACGGCGCTCTCGCGGATCTTCTGGTGGTTAATGCCACGGCCGTCGTCCGTCACCTCGATGACGATGTAGTTCTCCTCGTGGCGGGCAGACAGCAGCAGCGTCGCTTCTGGGTGCTTGCTGGCGCCGCGGCGCTCGTCAGCGGGTTCGACGCCGTGATCCACGGCATTACGCAGCAGGTGCAGCAGCGGGTCGCCGATCTCGTCGATGACGGAGCGGTCAAGACCCGTCTGCTCCCCCTCCATCACGAAACGGATAGACTTCTGGCTCTTCTTGGCCAGGTCACGCACCATCCGCGGGAAGCGGTTGAAGACGCTCTCCACCGGCAGCAGCCGCGAGAGCATCACTTGCTCCTGCAGATCGTCGCTCACCCGCGACAGGTGCTGCGTAATCTCGGAAAGGTGTTCGAGCGCGCCGTCATTGCCGGAGCGCGCCGACAGCTCGCGCAGCACCTGGAGCAGGCGGCCACGGTCGATCACCAACTCGCCCACCAGATTCATCAGTTCATCAAGCCGGGCGATATCGACCTTGACCATCCGCTGCGCGGTGCTCAGCTTTTGACCGGCGATAGCGAGCTGGTCATCGGGCGACGCCCCTCGGGCGGCCGTGCCCAGATCAACCCGGCGGCGGTCGGGATCGGGCGTTTGCTCGGGGTCGGGAGTGCCCTGGCGGACCTGCGACGCATCTGGATGGGTGACGGTGACCGACACCACTTCACTGACCGATCCTGCAGCGCCGTGCAACGCAGCGGCCGGCCGGTCTGTCTGCAGATGCACGCGCAGCCAATGGCCGGACTCGCCCTTCTGCAACTCGTCCTCACTTGGCCATGACGCAACGACCGTCCCTAGCGCTGCCAGCTCCATCAGTGCCTGGTAGGCACGCACCGCCGGCCACTCGGAACTGGTGTCAATCGCAACGATGACCTCCACGGCGCCGGTCGCCACCACCGCCACTGGCGCGGCCTCCTCCTGGACTTCTGGGGCCGGCGCCGCTGCCGCTCCGTGCAGCCCCCTGATCAAGTCATCGACCGCCAGGCCAGAGGGCACGAGGGTATTCACCTCCTCGTTGAGCACATTCAGCGCATCAACGCACTGCAACAACGTGTCAACGATGGGCGTCGTCACCGGCAGCGACCCCTGGCGGATGCGGTCCAGCACGCTTTCCATCGCGTGGGTCAGGGCCGCCATATTGGTATGGCCGATGGTGGCCGAAGATCCCTTGAGCGTGTGAGCGGCACGGAAGACAGCCTGAATGAGGAGCGGGTCGGAATCGTCCCGCTCCATCCGCAGCAGGCCATCACTGAGCGTGCGCAGTTGCTCGGCCGCTTCTTCCAAGAACAACTGGAGATCGGACTCGGTGGCGTCAAACTGTAGCGTCATGGTTGCCCCCTCGGGTTCGTGCTGAGCGTGGCGGAGTGAACGCACCCGAGCGGCGCGCTCAGCGCTCCCGGCCCGGCTGGTTCACCTAGGCAGCCACCAGTTCGCGCTGCGCCAGGTCCACGATGTGGTCCAGGTTGAGGAGAATGACCAGCCTCTCTTCCAGCTTGGCGATGCCGCGCAGGTGTGCCGTCTCCGGGCCGGTCAGCGTGGCGCCGGGCGGCTCGACGGCGTTGACGGGCACACGCAGCACCTCAGAGACGCCATCGACCAGCGCCCCGACGGTGTTGCCGTTCACCTCAAGCACGACAATCCGAGAGCTGCGGCCGCGCTCGCCATCCGGCAGGCCGAAGCGTGTGCGCAGGTTCAGCACGGGGATCACCCGGCCACGCAGGTTCACTACCCCCTCCACGCACTCGGGGGCGCGGGGCACGGCGGTGATTGCCGGCAACCGGATGATCTCCTGCACCCGGCCGATATCGATGCCGTAATGCTCGTTGGCCAGCTCGAACACCACCACCTGCTCTTCGCCGTCATTGGTTTGCATGTCAGCCATGGCCCCTCGATCTCCTCGCTCTGCTGCGTCTACGGCCTTCCCTGCCCAACGCCGGTGCGTCTGCCTGGGTATCGAGCCGATGCACCCTGGCCTGTAGGGGTGAACCGCATGGTGCGCGGTGGCGACGCCGCCCACGGCGCAGCTACGCCTCCGGTATCGACACACCGGCGGAATCAGCCACCGGGAACCGGCGCAGCCGAATCGGGAAGGCATAATCGGTCGATGGGGAATCCCCCGATGGGGAGCGCCACCACGCACGCGTAGCGTGAGGTCAGCACAGCGATCCGGCGGAGCGCAGGGCATGAGCATCGGCCCAATTCACGGTGTCACCGCTGCTCCCGCGTTCCTGCCGGTGCGCCGGCACGGCAGCGCCCCCGAGTTCGCGCTCGCGCTGCGGGCGCAGATCCGCGCCGAGATCGCGCAGACTATCGGCGACGAACTTTCCGGCAGCAGCGCCACGTCCCGCGCATCGACCGTGGCTTCCCAGAGCGCGCTGCAGCAATCGCTGCTCGCCGGTGGCGGAAGTACCGGCGGCTGGCTCCAGGTTTCGAAGAGCATCGGCGGCCAGTATCTCTCCCCCCAGGTGGCGGAGGTGTTCAGCCGCCAGATGCAGCTGGAATCCGCCGGCTTTGACCCGGATGTGATTGCCGGCCGGCGGGTCAGTAGCGCTGGCGCGGAAGGTATCGCGCAGTTGATGCCTTCGTCGTACCCGCATGTCAACCGCCGCGATCCCGTGGCCAGCCTGCATGCCGCGGCGGCGACCATGCGCCAGAACCTCCAGACCTACGGTGGCGATCTGAAAAAGGCGCTCGCCGCCTATAACGCGGGGGCCGGTACGGTGAACGCCGCCGTCTCTCGCTTTGGCGCGACGTGGGAACAGGGGCTACCGGAGGAGACACGCCTCTATCTGCGCACGCTGCTCGGAGGCACGAATGGCTAGCCCCGACCATTCCGCACCACTGACCCCACACCGGCAGTCCGGCCCGTTTGCCGGCCCGCCGGCCCGGCTATTCGCCCTCAGCGTGGTCATCGCCTTCGTCGCCGCCATCGCCGCCGGAGGGCTGGCGCTGCGCGGCAGCGCAACGACGGTCGCCGCCTCGACCCCGGCCGGGCTACCGGCCGCCGGTGCAGCCGTGGCGGCACCCTCGCCGCCGCCGAGCGGACCGGCACGCGTGCAGCAGAGCGGCGCGCGCACCATCTCCGGTGCACCGGCGGCCACCTCTCCAGCGGCCGCCCCGGCAACCACACCCGCGCCGGCGCGTTCGGTGGCCCCCGGCGCGCCCTTGCCCTCATCGATGGCCGCCGCCTCGCCCCAGCCAACCGCTGCACCCAGCCCAGCACCACCGGCGTTGGCGCCGTCCGCGACGCCCGCGCGTGATGCATCCTCCTCAGCCCTGTCTCCGGCCGCGTATCAGCCCATCCTGGAGGCAGAACACCAAGTTCAGCCGGGGGAGACCCTGTCGGCCATCGCGCAGAAGTGGGGCGTGACCACGGAGACGCTGGTGATGAACAACGCCGGCGTCACCGACCGCGACATGCTCAAGATCGGCCAGAAGCTGCGCGTGCCACCGCGCGACGGGCTGCTGTATGAAGTGCGGCTCGGTGAGTCGATCCTCGTAATCGCCAGCCGCTACGGCGTAGATGCCGGCGCAATTGTCTCAGAGCCGGCCAACCGCCTGTCATCGCCGGATATGGTGCGCGAAGGACAGGTGGTGCTCGTGCCCGGAGCCAGGCTGCCACAGCCGGCGCCACTGGTAGCGCTTACTGCTTCGCCATCGCCCAGCGGCACCACCACGCCGGCCGCACCTGTAGCGACCGCCACACCGACGCGCAATCAGCCTGCTGCCACCGCCGCGGCCGTACCCAACTACGCATGGCGCTGGCCGATCACCGGACCGCTCTCCAGCTACTTCGGCCCCAGCCATCCGCTCGGCATTGATATTGACCTGTACGGCCGCGATGGCGAGCCGATCCGCGCGGCCCGGGGGGGAACCGTCACCTACGCCGGCGGCAACCCCTGCTGCTCGTATGGCTACTACGTTGAGGTGGACCACGGCGACGGGATGCGGACGCTGTACGCGCACTTCAACAGCCCGCCGCCGGTGCGCATCGGCCAGACGGTAAGTCAGGGACAGGTAGTCGGCTACGCCGGTACTACCGGCTATTCCACCGGCACCCATCTGCACTTCGAGATCCGGCGCAGCGGCGCCCCGCTCAACCCGCTGTCGTTTCTGCCGTAACCTGGCGTAAGAGACAACGACGGACCGGCCGGTGGCGTGGTGTCACCGGCCGGTCTGCGTGTGATGCGGGCAGCGCCTTACGCCGCCAGCCGCGCCGCTTTGGCCAGGAAGAGGGCGCGGTCGGCAACGGCGATCAGGTCAGCGGGGGCGCCGTCATCGGGGAACACCGCGATGCCGGTGGTGATGCATAGGTTGATGATGTTCCCATCCGGCAGCACAAAGGGTGCCTCGCGCAAGCCGGCGCGAACCCGATCCGCAACGCCCTCAGCATCGGCACGGTTGCAGTCCGGCAGACCAAAGACAAACTCGTCACCGCCGAAGCGTGCGATGAAATCAGACGGGCGTAGCGCGGCGCGCAGCCGCTCGGCCGCCTCGCGTAACACGGCATCGCCGACCAGGTGGCCATTTCCATCGTTGATCGCTTTGAAGTGATCAAGATCCGCCATGATCACGGCGAACGTTCGCGGGCCGTCGGGAAACACCCGCTCGGCAGACAGCCACTCTTCGAAGGCACGGCGGTTTGGCAAACCGGTAAGCGAGTCTGTCATGGCCATGCGCCGCAACAGATCGTTGTTGCGCCACAGCTCGCGCATCAGCTGCTGGATGCGAGCCCCACCACGGATGCGCGCCAGCAACTCCCGCCGGTCAAACGGCTTGGTGAGATAGTCATCCGCGCCGGCATTCAGGCAGGTAACGAGGTCGTCGCGGTCGATGCGGGCAGTGAGCATGATGATGTACGGCGGTACCGCGGCGGCCAGTGCCCGCACCTTCCGCACAACCTCCAGGCCATCCATCTCCGGCATCAGCCAATCGACGAGCAGGACATCCGCGCCGTTGGCCTGGTAGGCCGCCACGGCGGCCACGCCGTTATCGACCACCGTTAGCCGGTAGCCTTCGGGCTGCAGGAGCCACTGGAGCAACTGCCGCTCCGCCGCGCCGTCTTCGGCAATCAGCACATGGGCTTTGTGACTCATGCTTCCCGGATCCCTTCCGCGCGCTCCAAGCCGGCCACTGCGAGCCGCGGCGCGTGACAGTGCTGCTACACCACGAGTATCGACAAGATCAGGCTGTCCTGAAGCGGTGGCCGCCGCCGCGTGGAATCAATTGCTCATGACATTAGCCGGCGCGCGAAACCCAGGAAACAGGGAACCGGACAGGGAGCGACCCTGCCCGGTTCCGTGCAGCATGCCGGTGGCGTCTTATGGCTTGGCGGGGTCGGTACCCCTCATCGCCAGGTGGACCGCGCGGTAGGCGTTAACCCGCCCACCGCAAATGGTGAAGACGTTGATGCCGGTCGGGTCACAGGTGCTGGTGATCCACTCCATGACTTTGGCCTTAGTCGCCCCCGGCGCCTGATACAGCAAGGCGGCCAGGCCGGCCACGTGTGGCGTGGCCATCGAGGTACCGCTGAACAGTGCATAGCCGCCCTGGTCCATGGGAATAGTGGACAGGATGCGCACACCCGGCGCAGCTACATCGACCCAGCGGCCGCGGTCGGTGAAGGCGGCGCCGTTATCGATACTGTCCGTGGCGGCGACCGAGATCACGCGGTCCGAGTTGGCCCAGAAGCGGCCCCCGTAGCAGCCGCCGCCGTTGCCCGCCGAAACCACCAACAACACGTCCCGATGGTGGGCATACTCGATGGCATCGAAAAAGCCCGGCACGTCAGCGGAGGTGGTGCCGCAGGCGCCTCCCAAAGACATGTTGATCACCTTGGCGCCGTTGTCCACGGCATAGACCACGGCCCGGCTGAGCGTAAGCACCTGGTCGCCGGCGAGCGATCCTGCCTGCGACAGTACCCGCACCGGTAGCAGGCTGACGCGCCCGCCGGTTACGGACGCCACACCGATGGCATTGCCGGTGTTTGCACCGATAATGCCTGCGACGTGTGTACCGTGCCCCTGCACATCCACCTGGGGCGCAGCGGCCGGATAAGGACAGGCGTTCGCCCACATATCGCAGGCGCGCCGGTTGATGCGACCGGCAAACTCCGGATGGCCGTAATCCAAACCGGTGTCTAGGATCGCCACTACCGTGCTGGCGCCCGCCGGGAGCAAGTCCCACGCCCTCGGCGCGCCGATGATGTCCAGGTTCCATTGGCGGCCCTGCGCGTAGAACGGGTCGTAGAAGACGGCGTCTGCGCCGGCGCCGGACTCCCGCAGCACTTCTCGTGTCGCCTCATCCAGCGGCTCCATCACCGCGTCTGAGGTCGGAGCCAGCGACACATCGCGATTGGCGTGACGGACGGCGGGATGGGCGCGCAGACGTGTCAGGAGATCCGCGGCGCGCGGTTCGGGGACACTGACGCCAGCCAGGCCAAGTTGCGGTACCGCGCTGGTTCGCCACGCACCGGCGATGGCCAGCTGCCGGTCTAGCGTATCCGCCGTGACACCGGGCTGCAGTCCGACCACTAGTGACACGCGCCGCTCTCCTGCTGCGCCCGGTGGGCCGGAGCCAACGCCCACCCCGGCCAGCACCACCACAATCGCCACGAGCCCGAGGCGCAGGTGCTTCCACACGCTACCGTTACGCACCATCGATCCCCCCATTGACCACGGCTAATAGCGAGGCGAGCCGCGATGGATGGAGGGAGTATAGCTGCCCCGGGGCTGGCAGCAAGCTCCGGGTGGCCACAGGCAAACTGCCGGGCATGGGCCTCAAGTTGGGGCCCTGATCTGCCGTATACCTAGGTGGCAAGCATTGATCAATGACCGGCCGGTTTGTTGTTGACTCACGCTCCCCGATGGCATAAAACCCGGCACGGTGATGGATAGCCTAGCGTTGTTCGTGACAGAATTGCGGGTTTTCCCCAATATATGGAATTGCCACCGGCCGCGAACATAGGACTCGCGAACAGCCCTACCGACCGGAACCACGATTTATCCGGCGGGTCAGCGCGGAGAACACCAATGCAGACTGTGACCTCGCCCATGACTGCCACCCCCAGCGGCGCGAATCGACGCCTTGGTTTCAAGAGCATCCGGGTGCTGATCGTTGATGATCACACGGTGCTGCGAGATACGCTCCGCCTGCTGCTGGAAATGAACGGTGAGGTTGAGGTCATCGGCGAGGCGTCGGACGGGCGGCAGGCGATAGACCAGGCCGAGCAGCTCAAGCCAGATGTCGTGCTGATGGACACCGCCATGCCGGGCCTCAATGGCATCGAGGCGACGGCGGTGATTCGCAAGCGGATGCCCAAGGTCAAGGTGCTCGTCCTGTCTGGCTACGGCCACGAGGATCAGGTTCGCTCTGCGCTGAAGGCGGGCGCGTCGGGATACGTGCTCAAGTCATCCTCCTCGGACGAGCTGCTGCTCGCTATCCGCACCGTCAGCCAGTCCAACACCTACTTGTCCCAGTCGCTCGCCGAGGGCGACCGGCTGCGCAGCTACCTGCTGGCCAGTGAGGGCCGGGGCGGTCGCGAGGCAACGCTATCGGCGCGGGAGCGCGAGGTGCTCCAGCTGATCGCCGAAGGCTACACCAATCGCGCCATCGCCGAGCGGCTGTTTATCAGCGTCAAGACGGTGGAAGCGCACAAAGAGCACATCGTCCAGAAACTCGGGGTGCGTGGCAGTGCCGAACTGATCCGCTACGCCATCCGCAAGGGCCTGATCTTCGTAGAGACCGACACCGACATCGGCATGGCCGGCGGCCGGTAATCGCGGTTGTGGTTCCCTCCTCCGGCAAACCCCCATCCCCGTGCGGCGCGGGGATGGGGGTTTGCTCGTGGCCCAAGAGGCAGCAGACCGCCGGGTCAGGAACCACCGGCCGCGGGTTCGGGGATTACCCCAATGGGAGCCGCCGAACTGCCCGGATAGCCTGGGTGCAGTCAGCTTGGAGTGTGTGACGTGATCGAAGTGACCCGGCTGAACGGCTCCCGGTTCTACATCAACGCGGAGCACATCCAGATGATCGAGGCCGTGCCGGACACCCACATTCTGTTGACGAACGGTCAGGCATATGTCGTGCGGGAGGGCGCGGCGCAGGTGGCCGAGCTGGTCCTCGAGTACCGCCAGGCGATCCATCATCCCAGCGCGCCGGTGCCGCTCCAGATTCACCGCAGCGTCGTCTGACCACCCGGCCTCCGCTCACCGGCCGCGAGCCCCGGTAGTGAGCATGGTCACCAAACCTGGCAATGCCCGCGCAAGGACGCGACGGAGATAAGCGAATGGACCTCGCTACACTGATCGGACTGGCGCTCGGCTTCGGATCGATCTTCGGCGGCATGGTGATGGAGGGCGGCAACCCGGCGGCCATCATCAACATCCCTGCCTTCGTGATCGTGCTCGGCGGCACCTTCGGCACAGCCTTCATCTCCTTTCCGCTCAGCCGCATCATTGGCCTGGCCGGCGTGCTGATGCATGCCTTCTTCGATAAGGGCCATGATGCCCGCCATACCGCTGACCTGCTGGTCAGCATGGCGGAGCAGAGCCGCCGCGAAGGACTGCTATCGCTTGAGGGCAAAGCTCAATCGGTCAGCGACCCGTTCATCAAGAAGGGGCTGATGCTGATGATTGACGGCACGGACCCCGAGCGGCTGCGTTCGATCATGGAGATTGAGCTAGCCGCGCGCGAGGAGCGGCACGAGGGCGGCATCGCCGTGCTGGAGGCAATGGGCGGTTTTGCCCCCACGCTCGGCATCATGGGCACCGTGCTCGGCCTGATCAACGTGCTCTCCAACCTCAGCGACACCAGCACACTCGGCCACAAGATCGCCGGCGCCTTCATCGCCACCTTCATCGGCGTGTTCTCCGCCAACATCCTGTTTCTGCCGCTGGGTATCAAGCTCAAGGGCCGTATGAAGCACGAGGCGCACATCGGTGAAATGTCGCTCGAGGGCATCCTCTCGATTCAAGCAGGCGACAACCCTCGCATTGTGCGGGAGAAGCTGGACGGCTTCTTGTCGCCCAAGCTGCGCACCGGTAGTGAAGCCGGCGGTGGCAAGAGCGCTGAGCGGCAGGCGGCGTAACGATGCGCGCAAAGAAGCAACCAAAACCGGAAAACCACGAGCGCTGGCTGATCACCTATGCGGACCTGATCACCTTGCTCCTCGTGTTCTTCATCGTGCTGTACTCCGGTTCCCAGGACGACGCCAAGAAGTTCGCCATTCTCGCCGGCAGCCTGCATGACGCCTTCAATGTGCTCGGTGACGGCAACGGCACCGGCGGCAGTTCTGCCGTCTTCACTGGTTCCGGCTCGACCAACGCCGGTGGCTCAACGCAGGAGATCTCGGACTTCCAAGCGCTGCAGGGCGTGATTCAGCAGATCTCCAAGGAGCGCGGGCTCGGCGACCGGCTCAACATCCGCATGGAGCAGGACCGCATCATCATCGGCATGGGCAGCGACCTGCTGTTTGCTTCCGGTAGCGCCCAGCTGCGGCCATCGGCGCTGCCGATCATCGACGCGGTAGCCCAGGCTCTCAAGGGCAATCCGAACGAAATCCGCATCGACGGCCACACCGACAACGTACCGCACAACTCCGTCGACTACGCCTCGAACTGGGAGCTATCCAGCGCACGGGCGACCGCGGTACTACGCCGGCTCGTGGAAGGTGGGTTGGACGCCGGCAAGATGTTTGCGGCAGCGTTCGGCGAGTCCCGGCCACGGGCCGATAACTCCACCGCCGAGGGTCGCGCCCAAAACCGGCGGGCTGAGGTGGTGGTGATCTACCCGCCTGCCACTCCGGACCCGGCGGCCGGCGTCCGCACACCGCGCGCCACGCCTACACCGAAGCCGGCGAAGGGGCATTAGGCGTCTGCCGGGCCAGCAGGGGAGACGAGGGGATCAGCCATGAAGAAACCGATGATGTTTGGCGGCGTCGCGGCGGTGGTGTTGCTGGCGCTGGTGTGGTTCTTTGTCCTGCCGATGATGAAGGGGAAGCCGGCCGAGGCGGTGGAGGATGAGGAAGAAGCCGTTCATGCCACCCAAACCGCCAAGAAGAAGCCGAAACGTCACGATCCGGGACTGATCTACCCCGTTTCAGACCGGGTGGTGAACCTGGCAGGACCGCCCGGCGTCCGCAACTATGCGCGCATTGAGCTGGCGTTCGAGTTTGAGCCACCGGCCGACGCAAAGAAGGCCAAGGGCGGCGGCGGCGGCCACGGGGCGCCCGCGAGCAGCGAGCCGGTACTTGATCCGGCGCTGGAGCCGGTGTCCCATCGCAAGGTTCAGATCGATGACGCGGTGCTGCGCATCATCAGCAGCAAGACGCTGGAGGAGATGACCAGCGTGGAGGGCAAAGAGGCACTCAAGGTGGAGTTGATGGAAGCCGTTGATGAGATCGTTGGGGGCAAGCCGGAGATCATCGGCGTCTACATCGTCCGGCTGGTCGTTCAGTAGCCGCATTGCAGCAGTCAGGGAACAGGCATGAAGGCGCGTGGCGAAACCCTGTCGCAAACCGAGATTGAGGCGCTACTCGCCTCGCTGCCGCTGGAAGACGGCGGAGCGCTTGCGGCGGAGCCTGCGTCCGTTCCCGCCAAGCAGGCCCGCACCTGGGACTTCCGCAAACCGGACAAGTTTTCCAAGGACCACCTGCGCTCGCTGCTGGCGCTGCATCAGAATGTCGCCCGGCTGGCATCGTCGGCGCTATCGGCCAGGCTGCGCGCCAGCGTCACCCTGCGGGTCACATCCGTCGACCAGGGGCTGTACGAGGAATACATTGACCTGCTGCCCGCCCAGAGTGTGGTGAGCGTCGTCACGCTCAAACCGCTGGAAGGCAACGTAATCATGGAGCTCCAGCCCGAGCTGGCGCTCGTGATGCTAGACCGGCTCCTGGGGGGCACCGGCGCCGGGGTGGATTCCGACCACGAATTCACCGACATCGAGATGGCGCTAGTGCGCAACATCGGCCGCACGTTGCTGGAGTGCGTGCGCGAGGCCTGGACCAATCTCCAAGAAGTGGACCCCGCGATTGTCGATGTCTCGACCAGCCCGCAGCTGGTCCACATTTGCGCCCCCAGCGACATCGTCATCATTGTGCTGCTCGAGGTACAGATGGCGGACCACCTGGGCACCATCAGCCTGTGTATCCCGCATCTGGTGCTGGAGCCGCTGATGCAGCGGTTGAGCGCTCAGGCGTGGGTCGTCTCGAATCGCCGTCACAGCGCCACCCCGCAGACCCGCGCCCAGATCCGGGGCAACCTCCGCCGGGCGCAGCTCAAGGTCACCGCCGTCCTGGGAGAAACGCGGGTCACCGTCGAGGAACTGCTGCAACTGCAAGAACATGACGTGCTGATTCTGGGCGCCGGCGCCGTCCGCCAGGTGCGGATGCGGGTCGGCAATCGCGACAAGTTCACCGGCACGCCCGGTCTGATCGGCGGACGGCTGGCCGTCAAAATCACCGATGTCCAGGGGGACGACGATGGCAACAACTGACGAGATCGTACGCTTGGGGGAACGCCTGCGCGCGGCGCTACCGGTTGCCATTGGTGAGACGTTCGGCGGTGCAACCGACCTCCCGGAACTGGTGCCGGGGCCGCCGGCACAACTGGTGGCAGACCTCGGCCCGGGTGTTCACGTCCATCTCGAGATGGAGGTGCGCCTTGGTCGGGTTGAGCCCGCAAACATGTCGGTGATCATGCTCGCCGCCGACGGTGAAAAGCTGTTCGGCCTGGAAGAGATCCCGGACAGCGAGCTGTCGAAGCCCGACAACCAGTTGCGGTTGCTGGCCGAGTTCAGCGAGGGCGCCGAGGCATTGACCGGAGCGCTCGCCGGAGCGCTCACCACGGAGACGCTGATGCCTTCGGTGCGCGTCTCTGGCGCCAGCCTCGAGGAGGCGAACAGCTCGCCGGCAGCGGTGCTGGCGCAGCTCGGTGCGACTGAGCCGGTGGCCTACGCTGGGATACTGCTGCGCCCCGGCGGATTGCTGATGCCGGTCGTCGTGGTGGTCAATGGCGGGCTGGTCGCTGCGCTGGCAGCGGGCGGCGCTTCCGGCGTAACCGGGACGCCCACGGCCGCCGAGCGGGCGGCGGGGCTGGCGGCCAAGCAGGCTGCCCGGCGGCAGACGCCCGATCAGGTCACACCTCCCCCCACGGCGGCCCCCCTCCCCCCGGCCAGGCCCGCCATCGCCGTCAACCCGGTGAGCTTTGGCCAGCTCGAACCGGCCGCCTCTGCCCCACGCACCGACCGTGGTGTCGATCTCATTCTGGATGTGGCGCTGAATGTCCGCGTCGAACTCGGTTCCACGCAGATGACGGTGGAAGAAGTGTTGGGCCTCAGCCCCGGCTCCGTGGTCGAGCTGGACCGTCTGGCGGGCGAGCCGGTCGACATCGTCATCAACGACCGGCTGATCGCCCGTGGTGAGGTTGTGGTCATTGAGGAGAATTTCGGCGTCCGCGTGACCGAAATCATTGCCCCACGCCAGCGGGCAACGGCGCTGGCGTGAGAACCCCGGCTATGCTGGCACCGCGTGGTAGGCGGACGGGCCGCACACACGTTATCCTGCGCGAGGACGCAGACGATGATCCAGCGAGGTGTGCCGGTCCGATGACCGTTCTGCCCGCACACAGCAGCCACGTGCTCGTCGTGGACGATGACCCCGCGATTCGTCAGGCCATCGCCAGCATCCTCCAAGACGAGGGGTTCCAGGTAGCAGCCGTCACCAACGGCCAAGAGGCGATCACCCACATCACCACGCACGCGCCCTGTGTGGTACTGCTCGACCTGCAAATGCCAGTAATGACCGGTTGGGAAGTCACGCAGCTGGTACACGAGCGCGGGCTTGGTGTACCCCTCGTCTTCATGACAGCTGGGCAGCATGCCCGCGCTGAGGCCGAGAAACATCGCGTCGCGGGGTTCATCGCCAAGCCGTTCGACATCGACGACCTGATCGCCTGCGTCTCCCGCTTCGCCCAGCCCACCCGCTAGAGCATCAGTCCAGCGCCGCGAGCCGGGCATCAATCGCCGCGATGATCGCAGCCCGCAACGCGAGCAGCCGCTGCCGCACTGCCACGTATTCTTCAGGCGGCAACGGCCGGTGCGCGGGCAGCGTCACGGTGTCGCTGTCGTCCGCCGGATACGGTGGCGCGCAGATGAACAGCACCCTTGCTTCCGACTCTGTGCGGTTCGCGAACTGCAACGATTCCCCTGCCACCGTCAGCAGTAGCCCACCGGCCGGCAGCGCCGTCTCCGTACCATCCGTGGTGGCTATGACTGCTCCCTCGATCACATAGGTGTACTGGTCCAGCGTCAGATGACGGTGAATGCCGAACTCCCCCGGCGGAATCCGGCCCTCGACCACGCTCACCAGCCATGCAGGCGGCACGCCGAATCCGTGGATGGCGATGCCATCGGGGGCAATGGCAACCGGTTGCCTCGAAACCGGCGCAGAACCAGCGGGCATCATGCACCTCCAGGGGCAGTCTAACCTCCGGGCCAGGGTGGCCGCCGGCCCAAGCGAGAATACGGGGTTTCCCGATTCGGGTATCGAGAGCGGCGTGCCACCCTTTAGGGGAGCCTGCCGGTGCGCCGCGCGGCTGGCAGCGCAGGGAGTCCGGGGATGGCCAAAGGCAACGGACGCTGGTGGGGCGTGGTGATCGCGATACTGGTCGTGGGCGCCCTGGCGCTGTACGCCGCATCCTCCGGCAGCCGGCCCTCCGCTCCGGCCGCAACGGTCACGCCCGCTGAACCGGTGCTGAGCGGGTTCACGGGTGTGCCCAGCCCGCAGGCCGGGGCCCAGCAGGCGCCCACCCTGTCCGGTGGTGACATCGCCGCGCTGGTGGTGAAGATCGGCGTCGTGGCGGGTGTGCTCGGCGCCAGCCTGTGGCTGCTACGCCGCTATGCCGGCCAGCGCGGTCGCGTGCAGGGCCGGACCGGCGCGGTGGCGATCGCGGACACGATCCCGCTGGCGCAGGGCCGCGCCGTGTATGTACTGGACGTGGGTGACCGGGCGCTGATCGTCGGCGCGACGCCGCAACAACTGTCGCTGCTGGCCGAAGTTGCCGATGAGCAGACGTTGAACAGGCTGCGCGCTGCGCCAGAGCGGCCCAGCTCGCCCATCGCGGCGCTGTCCGGCAGCCTCAGCCTGATGGTGCAGGCAGCCAACGCCGCCCGCGCCCGCCAGAGCGCCGCCCGCCAGCCGCTTTCCGTGCTGGATCGAGAGGCGCAGGGTATGCTGCGGCGGCCCGCAGGCCGGAGTTTCACGGAGACGCTGGCCACCGTACACACCGCGGAGGACGAGCGTTCAGAGCGGGATCAACCGGACACCCTGGACGAAGACGGCAGAGACGTCCTCCCCGCTGACCGTCGTGCCGCGCTGGCTGCCCGGCTGCGGGCGCTCGGTGGCTGAGATGGGAGCACGCGCGGTGCGACGCAAGAAGCGGTTACTGCTGACGCTGGCGCTCTGCAGCCTGACCCTGGGCGCCTGCGCCACCCAGCCGGTGGACGGCAGCGCCGCCAATCCGCAGGCCGGTACTATGTCCACCGGCGTAGCGTTGCTGGGGCTGCTGACCGTTATCACCATCACCCCCGCGCTGTTGATGATGGTGACATCGTTCACCCGTATCGTGGTGGTACTGTCGCTGCTGCGCAACGCCATCGGCGTGCCCCAGTTGCCGCCGAATCAGATCTTGCTGGGGCTGGCGCTGTTTCTCACGGTCTTCGTCATGGCGCCACAGTGGCAGGCGGTCAACAGTGAGGCGCTCCAGCCGTACATGCGCGGGGAGATCACCGAGGCGGACGCTTTCGACCGGGCGCAGCGGCCGATCCGGGAATTCATGCTGCGGCAGACGCGCGAACAGGATCTAGCGCTGTTCGTGAAGCTGTCCGGCAGCGCGCAGCCAAACACGATTGAAGACGTGCCGACGTACGTGGTCATCCCGGCATTCATCATCTCCGAGCTCAAGACCGCGTTTCAGATGGGGTTCATCCTGTTTGTGCCGTTTCTTGTGATCGACATCGTCGTGTCCAGCGCGCTGCTGTCGATGGGCATGATGATGCTGCCACCGATGGTGGTGTCGTTGCCCTTCAAGATCCTGTTGTTTGTGCTGGTCAATGGCTGGTATCTGATCGCGGGCTCGCTGGTGCGGTCGTTCGGCTGAGCGGGCGGAGGAGTCGCGTATGACCCAAGAGTTTGTCGTTGGCCTGGGAAAAGAGGCGCTATGGACATCGATCATGGTGGGGGCGCCGATCCTCGGCATCATGCTGGTCATCGGTGTGGTGATCAGCGCCCTGCAAGCGGTGACCCAGATCAACGAGGCGAGCCTGGCATTTGTGCCCAAGGCACTGGCGAGCGCGGTGGCGCTGGCCTTCTTTGGGCCGTGGATGCTCAATCAGGTCGTGGCGTTTGCCGCGATGATCTTCAGTAGCCTCCCCTCCGTGGCAAAGTGAACTGGTCCGCCCGCTGCCGTGCAAGAAGTGGGTAGACGGCGGCGAAAAATGTGCGACAATGACGGTGATTTCCTCCACGCACATCGCGATATTTGGGCTGGTGCTGGCCCGCGTCAGCGGGCTGATGGTCTCGGCGCCGATCTTCGGGGCGCGGCAGATTCCCCCACAAAGTAAGATCGGGCTGGCGGTCATCCTGAGCCTCATCCTGACGCCGCTGCAAGTCAGCCGCGTCGAGGCGCTCCCAGCCGATGCGGTGGCGTTTGGATTTCTGGCCGGTCGCGAGGCCCTGGTTGGGCTGGCGGTGGGATTTGCGGTCAGCCTCATCTTCACCGGCATCCAGGTGGGCAGCCAGCTCATTGGCGTGCAGATCGGCTTTGGATTTGGCGGGCTGATTGACCCGAACAGCGGCGCGGACTCGAGCGTGGTGGACAGCTTCTATCTGGTGCTGGCCACGGTCATCTTCCTCGCCGCTAACGGGCATCATGCGGTCCTTGCCGCGCTGGTGCGCACGTTCGAGCTGGCGCCGGTCGCCGGGACATCCCTACCGAGCATCAACCCGGTGCAGGTCATGGGGCTGGTGCAATCGGTAGTGGTGGTGGCGCTGCGCATCGCGATGCCGGCGATCGGCGCGCTGCTGCTCACCGATGTGGCGATGGGCCTGGTGGGCAAGGCCGCCCCGCAGATGCAAGTTATGGTGGTGGGAGCGCCGGTGAAGATCGGCGCGGGACTGCTGATGCTGGCGGCCTCCGCCCCCACTACCGCCATGCTGATGGACGCCGTCTATCGCTCCGCCGGGCAGCGCGCCGTCAGCCTGCTGGGCGGATAGGCAATCCAGGATCACACAAGCCACGGCAGCGCCCGGCCACCCCACATTTGGGCCGGGCACAAGGGGATAGGCGCACAAGGATGAACAAACGAGGACGGCATGGCCGAGGAGCGCACCGAGGCGCCGACGCCCAAACGCAGGGAAGAGGTCCGCAAGCGGGGCCAAACGGCCCGCAGCCAGGATCTGACAACCGCAATCGTCCTCCTGGCGGGCCTATACACAATCAAAATCCTCGCCGCGGGGGTTCTGGACCGGCTCAGCGGCCTGCTGGTGGGCAATATCCTGGCGGTGGGCGTGCTGGACAAGAGCGCGGCCCCGAGCGGGGGAACCAGCGTAATTGGAACCCTTATCGCGATTCTGCCCCCCCTCCTTGGCGTCCTGGCGGTGGCGGCCGTGGTGGCCAGCGGCCTACAGGGTGGCTTCATATTCGTCCCTGGTCTCCTGACACCCAAGTCGGAGCGCGTGAACCCGCTCGCTGGGACGAAGAGGATCTTGTCGATTCAGGGTCTGTTGACAGCGGGCAAGGCGCTGGCCAAGTTCGCGATCATCGCCCTGGTGGCGACGACCGTGATTCGCTCCCATCTGGCCGATCTCGCCGCAATCGGCGCCGTGGAGCTGATGCCCGCCGCCAGGCTGATGATGGGGCTGATCTGGGAAGTGCTGTTCAAGAGCGCGATGGCGATGCTGGCGCTGGCGATCCTGGACTGGCTGTGGGAACGCCGCCGGTTCCTGAACAGCATCCGCATGACCAAGAAAGAAATCGCCGACGAGGCGAAGCAGAGCGACGGCGACCCGCACATCCGCGCCCAGATGCGGAGCAAGCGCCAGCAGTTCCTGCAGCAGATGATGAAGGACGTACGCCGGGCGGACGTGGTGGTGACCAACCCGACACACTTCGCGGTGGCGATTCAGTACAACCCGGAGTCGATGGCAGCGCCGATCGTGCTGGCGAAGGGTCAGGACTTCCTCGCCCTGCGCATTCGCGAGGTCGCCGCCGCGGCGCGCGTGCCGGTGATGGAGAACCCGCCCCTGGCACGGGCGCTCTACAAGCTGGTGAAAGTGGGCCACCCGATCCCGCCGCACCTGTACGTGGCAGTCGCCGAGGTGCTCGCCTTCGTGTACCGGCTGAAGGGCAGGCGGAGGGCGGCGTAACGGCCGAGCCCGTGCCACACCAACGGGCGCTCCAACCGGCGCCGGTAGCCCTGCTCCCTGAGCACGCACCCTCCGCGGAGCCCGCCGAGGCCGGACCCCGCCGGCAGAGCCGCCGCCGGGCCGCCACTGCCGCTCCTCCCGCGGCGGCGCTGCCGGCGCCGGATACTGGACCGGCTCAGCCTGCGGCGGTCGCTGAGGACGCCCCGCCCAGGGCCAAACGCCGAGCTCCGGCCAAGGCAAAAGCCGAGCCTGTCACCACGTCCGAAGCGCCTGCTGCGGAGCGAGAACAGCCCGCTGCGCCGGTCCGCCGCAGCCGCAAGGCCACGGCTACTGCGCTCAAGCCACCGGCAGAGCCGGACGGTAGCGCCGCCTGACAAAGGGCCCATCTCGACAGGTACGAAAGGGACAGCCGGGAGAACGCCCCCGCTGTCCCTTCCGCGTTACTTCAAGTGGAACGTCGAGGCAATGCGCTCGGCGGCCTGGTCGAAGCCATCGCGCGGAGAGCCGGAAACGCTGATCACCGCGGCCTCCGTGCCATGCAGCACGTAGAACTGCACGCTGGACAAGCGCATGCCCGCCAGCCCACCTGCGCCCGTCACTGAGGTGTCCAGCTGGACGAGCGCGGCGTCTTTTCCGTCGATAGTGAAGCCAGCGCGGCTACCACGCAACGTGAAGTCAGGCAGCACCTGCGGCAACGTCTGCTTCATTTGCTCCAGCACTTGCTGCGAGGTCGCACCGGCAGTGAGCGTCGTCTTGACCACAGTCAGATAGTCGGTCGACTTCGGGTCAAAGGCGAAGAACTCCAGCTTGTCCCACTGCCCCGCCTGGATCACGCCTTTGAGCGTCGACGCCTGCGGACTGGTGGGGCCAAGCTCCTGAGCGACCGCCTCAATCTGCTCCTTGCTGAGCGGTATGGTCCGCCATCCCTCCGGCAGCGTAATGCTGAACCACGCGGTGCCACGCACATCGTCACCGGGTCGGGCCGCCGGCGGCGCCGGTGTCGCCGGAGCTGACGGACCAGCAGCGACCGGCGTCCCAGCCGGGGTGGCCGTCACCCGCGGCGGAGCGGTGGCCGACACCACCCGGAGGGGAGCGGTTGGGCTGCGCTGGGCCTGGCTCTTGTCATCAGGGCTCGTACAGGCAGCCAGCGCCGCCCCCAAGACCAGCGCCACACTGGCGGCGCGAACGCGATGGAACACCGTTATCGGGACCTCTCAGCAAAGTGGCCGGGAGTCCCCGGCACACCTCCAGCGTAGCGCCCCGAGCCCCAATGATCACGCCGCTTAGGCGTGCCCCCCGGTGGCGCGATGCCGCGCCTTCTCGCTGGCATACATGTGCAGCGCCTGGACATCGATGAAGCCACGCGCCTTCATCGGGTCGTAGCCGGTACCGGTCATATCGTCGAACGACGCTACCGCCGGATCGTATAACGTGTTGGCGCTGGAGCGGGCGACGGCCAGGGCGCTTCCCTTGTACAGCCGCACCAAGGACCAGCCGCTTACGCGGGACTGCTCCTCTGGCAGCACGGATAGGTACCGGCGCATCTCCTGCGAGAACCAGCCACCGTTGTAGATCAGCCGGGCGACCAGCGGTCCTTCACTCGCCTTGCGGTCGATTACGGGCCCGTCATGGACGATGCTCTCTAGGTCGGTGTGCGCCTCCAACAACAGCGTATGGCCCGGCGCCTCGTAGACTCCCCGCGACTTGATGCCGACGTAGCGGTGCTCGACCATGTCCAGCAGGCCAGCGCCATGGCGGCCGGCCACCTCGTTGGCGGCGGCGAACACCTCCACCAGCCCGCCCGACACGTCCGAGGTCACCCGACCCTGCACGTCCTCCACCGTGATTCGCACCGGCACGCCCGCCGCAAAGTGCACGCGGGCAAACTCCGGCTGGTCCGGCGCCTGTAGCGGGTCTGTCAGCCGGGTGTAGATCACCTTGCCGAGATGGCTCTCCTCCGGCTTCTCCAGCGCCACCCCCTCGGACGAGATGTGCAGCATGTTTTCATCCTGGGAGTACGGGTCGGGCCGGTCGGAGCCACCGGAGGGCACGGGCACGCCCTGCTCCTCCAGATAGGCGCGCATCACCTTGCGCCCGCCATCACCGAAGCGGCGCAGGAAGTCCGGCTCCTTCCAGGGCGCGTAGATCGTCATGCCCTCAAGGTGCAGGCTGGGGTCAGCGTTCAGCACCAGCCAGGTTGTCTCGAATCGCACTTGATCGTTGCCTTTGCCGGTAGAACCGTGGGAGAGGACGTTGCAGTCATAGCGGCGTGCCACGCGCATGGCGGCGCGGGCGGTGGGGTAGCGGGCAAGGGAAGTCCCCAGCAGGTAGCGGCCCTCGAGCTTCGCGTGCAGCTGGAGCGCAGGCAGGAAGTACTCCTCCAGCAACTCCTGGCGCAGATCCACGGACTCGTGCGCCACCGCACCCAGTGACCGGCTCTTCTCCTCGGCCACACGCAGGCTATCGGTCTCGCGCTGGCCGAGATTGGCGGTGAAGGTCACCACCTCCCAGTCCAGTTCGCGTGTCATCCAGGTGAGCACCGCACTGGTGTCCAGCCCGCCCGAGAACGCCAGCACCGCCCGCTTCTGTGCCATCGCCCGCCCTCCGCTGTGGTGCCATCAGGGAAGCAGGACAGCGGCTTAGGGGCAATCGCAGCGCCAGGCCGGGGACGCGCCATGCCGCATCAGGGCGGCGATGGCCGCCACAGCAGACCACTGGGGCCGTCGCCGGCCATCAGGTGTTCGGTCACACGGCGGGCACGCACATCGACCACCGCTACCCGCTGCTCGCCGGTCAGCGCCACATAGAGCCACCGGCCATCGCCGCTGAAGGCCAGGCCGTCCGGCCGTGCCCCCGCCGCGATTCCTCCGATCAGCCGGCCGGCGCGGACGTCCAGCATCGCGACCTGCCCGGTGTCTTGCAGGGAGACCGCCAGTGTCATTCCGTCGGGGCTGAACGCGACCCGCACCGGCGCGCCGGGTACCAGCAGCCGCCGCACGGTGAAGCCATCGCGGTCCACCAGCGCCACATCACCGGAGCGGGCGTTGGCGGTGGCGATCTGCCGGCCATCGGGACTGATGTCTACCGACTCCGGCGTCTCGCCTACGGCCACACGCCGGGTGACACGTGCAGCCACAGCATCGATCTCCACCAGCTGGCCACCGGCGGCATCCACGGCGTACAGCAACCCGTCACGTGCGACCACGGCATGAGGCTCACCACCGGTGATGACCTCCGCGCGCAAGGCGCCGGAATCCACATCAAGCAGCGCCACACTGCCGCGCCGCCCCTGCGTTACCGCCATGATGCTGGCGACCGCGGCCAGACCGTGGGGCTCGCCCGCCACGGCGTAGGTTGTCGCCGGTGTACCATCGCCAGCCAGCCGGGAGACGGCGGCGCTGCGGTAATTGCTCACCCACACCTGCCCGCCGGCCTCGACGAATTCGTGCGGGTTGAACAGCGACGAGGCCGGCGCGCCCGCGACTCCGGTCGCCAGATCCATCACCCGCACATCGGATGATCGCAGGCTGGCCACGTACAGCCGTCCTGCCGCCGCCGGTTGTGGGGATGCAGCCGGCGCACCGCAACCAACCAGCGTGAGCGCCAGCACCACCAACCCGATCTGCCGCCGTACCCGGCTGATCACAGGGCGCTCCTAAGTAGCGGGCCCCCGCTCCCGTGCGGCTGCCGGGAGCGGGGGCCCGTTCGTGTCAAGCTAGCCTTCCAGCGCTGGCATGAGGAGCGGTGGCGCTTACTGAACTACCGCTTGAGGTTCACCAGATCCTGGAGGATCTCGTCAAGGTTCGAGATGACGCGCGAGTTCGCCTGGAAACTGCGCTGCGCCATGATCATGTTGGAGAACTCCTGCGCCAGGTCCACGTTCGAACCTTCCAGCACGCCTGACCGGATCGAGCCGCTGGCCCGGCTGGTGTCGGCGCCCGGTCCATCCACCGGCGTGCCCGACGCGCCAGACGCTGCCCACAGGTTGTCACCCAGCTTCTCCAGGCCCGCCGGATTGGCAAAGGTCGTCACACCGAGCTGTTGCAGGTCGACCGGGGCGCTGCCATCCGGCGGCACGCCGCGGATCTGGCCGGTCGCGGTGATGCTGATAGAGGCATACGTGCCCGGCGGGACGTTGATTGGCGAGCCGGCGATATCGAGAACCTTCATCCCGCTGGAGGCGTTGATCAGGTCACCATTGGAGTCAATCGAGAAGGAGCCGTCGCGTGTGTAGAACTTGGTCGTCCCACCATCGGGCGAGACGACGAAGAATCCGTTTCCCTCAATCGCCAGGTCAAGCGGGACGCCGGTGGCACGCAACGCACCCTGACCCATGTTGGTATCGATCGCGGCCAGCTTGACACCTAGGCCCACCTGAATCGGGTTAACGCTGCCCAGGTCGCCGGCACTCGCCACCCCCTGCCCCAGCGTTTGATACAGCATGTCGGAAAAGCGCGCACGGGTCGTCTTGAAGGCAGTAGTGTTCACGTTGGCGATGTTGTTGGCAACGGTATCCATGAAGGTCATCTGGGTGCGCATACCCGAGATGGCTGAGGAGAATGCACGCAACATGGGACCTATGCTCCTTGCGTCTTCGTGACCCTATCGTCTCGTGCCGTTGCTGCCGGGTCGTTCGGTAGATTTCCCTACTTCACGATGAACGTATCCCCACCATCCACGGGGATTCACGTATTTCGCACCTCGCTGACGTCCAGCAGCCGCAGGCGCTTGCCGTCCATCAGCTCCAGTACCGGGCCGCCCAACTCCATCGTCAGCCCCTTGACGACACCGGTTATGGCCTGCTGGCCATCTCCTTCACCGGTCACCGTTCGGCCGATGAGGCCGGAGGCGTACGAAGTCTGCGTCAGTGTCTGGAGGTCTTTGATATTCTGGTTGAGCAAGGTGAGCTGGTTGAGGCTCTCGGCCGCCATCATCGTGGGCAGGCTGTCACCGCCGCTGTTGGGGTCCATCGGGTTCAGGTTGCGCATCTGGGCCACGATCAGCTTGAGGTAATCTACCTTCTGCTTCTCGGGCACGTTCGCTGCCGCTGAAGCGGCAGCCTCCGATCGTTGGGCAGCTGTGGCGCCTGCTACCTGCATGACTGCCTACTCCTCATCTTCCTGAGGTTCATCGCCGGCCGGCTGCTCCGCCGCCTCCTGGCCTTCATCGCGCGCGCGCGGCCACTGCTGTCCCGGCCATGGGGTCGCGTTGGGAGCTGCCGAGAACGCAGCGGGCGGCGTAGCCGGCAGCACATGGACATCGGCGATCGGAAGCTGATGGCTGGCCAGCGCCTCGCGCAGATCGCCCAGTTGTGCGCGAAGCAGCTCCCCCACGGCCTCATGCTCGGCAGAGAGGTGGATCACCACTCCCTCCGGGCCGGTGCTGATGCGAGCGCGCACCTCGCCCAGCGCCTCTGGCCGCAGCGTGATCACTGCCTCCATCCGGCCGTCGCGCACTTCCACTGCCAGTGCCCCGGCCACCTGGTCCACCGTGCGCGCCGCAGCGGCACCAGTAGCCGTATCGATGGTCTGGGCTGCCTGCGCCTCCAGCAGCGCACCCGACCGTGCCGCTGGAGCGTTCACCGGACCGGCAGGCGGCATCACCGGCCGCGCGGGTACGCCGGCGCCGGCGGCGGCCGCATCATACGCGCGGGCGGCGTGACCGCTCAGCGACGGCCGGCCGGGGCCGCGCACCTCGTCATGCTCTCCGTCTGTCTCCATCAGCGGTCGGGATGAGACGGTGTGGTCGAGATGTCCCGAGAGCGCACGCTCCATATCGGGTTCAACCGTCGGTGGGCGCCCAGCAACGTTCTCAGGGCGCTCTGCGGGCGGGCCGTACCCCGCTGCCCCCTCGGTCTCACCACCAGATTCATCAGCAGGAGCGATCGCAGCTGCCGTCTCCGCGCGCGCCAGCAGCGCCGCGTCAACCAACCTGCCGGTGCTGGCCAGCCAGACGGGGTCGGCCGCCAGCGACGCCGCAGTCCGTTCCTGCAAGAACGGCGCGGTCGTGGGACTTGGGCCCGGTACCGCCTGGTTCCAGCCGCCGGACGCAGCGGAGCGCCAATCGGGCGCGTTCTCTGGCAGGACAGCCGGCGCCCAGGAATGTGCCGGTGACACCAACGGCGCTTCATCCATCGCCAGCTGCCGCGGTGGAATACCACCGGGCGGCATCAGATCCGGCGGCGATGTGCCTGCCGCTGCCGCCCAAGACGCACCCCGCTCGTGCTGCTCAACCAGCGGAGCCAGGTCTGCCTGCGCCGGCTGCACGCTGCCCGCGACGTGCGGCGGTGAACCCGCCTGCGCGGTGCCAAGCCCCGCGATGGCGCCGGCCGCACCGGACAGACCAGCGCATGACAGCAGATCCGCTTGCTGGCTGCCCATCGAACCCGGAACAGCGATTGGCTGCATCCGGCCGCCGGACAGCACCGAGGTAGCCGGCAGCTCAACATTTACCCCGCCCGCACGTGCAGCAGAGGACAGCGCAGCGGGCATGTTCCCGGTTCCGGCCGGCTGCCGCCCGCCGTACATCGTCACGGGCGGGCCCCCGAATGACCCCGCGATGCCCGCGGGCTGCGCTGCCGGAGCAGCCGCGGCGGTCTCCAGCGGCATCACGGCCAGCGGGATGGGGATAGGCAACAGCTGCGCCCAAGGAGCCAGTTCCGCGCCCGCACGCCCTTCTGCGAGTGTTGATGGGTCTCGGCTAACCGTACCGCTCAACACCTGCTCGAACGGCGGGCCACTGGCGACCGCGTTTGCAGGCGGGCTCAGGGCTGCCACGGCTATGGCGCCACCGGCGCTGATCCCAGAAGCCGGCACGGCAAACATGTCGCCCATTGCTACACCTGCATCCGGAAGATCTC
>WBZO01001715.1_pt1 | contig 32520 bp, 24 predicted proteins | sample 5204261 | NCBI WGS metagenome assembly WBZO01 (sample SAMN12412400, study PRJNA552823) | activated sludge metagenome | isolation source: activated sludge from anammox sidestream of wastewater treatment plant... | place: USA: North Carolina | collected 2017-09
CCCGTGTCCTGAGTTCAGGCGTCTGACTTCAGACTCCTGGATTCCGCGCCCTGCCCGTATCCAGCAGGCGTCGCACGGTCGTGAGCAGATCGGTCGCCGTGAACGGCTTCTGCAGGAACGCCTCGCCGACGCCCATCGCAACGTCACGCCCGGCGGTCTCCGGATTGTAGCCACTGCAGTAAATCACCCGCAGGTCGGGCGACTGGGCCCGAAGGCGCCGGCTGAGATCGTGTCCACTCACGCCGCCCGGCATCAGCACATCGGTCAGCAGCAGCGCGACCTCCGCATGGCGGGCCTCCCACACCTGCAGCGCGTCGGCTCCGGTAGACACCTCGATCACGGTGTAGCCGCGCCGCTCGAGGGTCATGCGCAGCAGGCGACGCACCGCCGCCTCGTCCTCCACGACGAGAATCGTTTCGCTGCCACCGGACGGCGCGACGATGGCCGGAGCCGACGTGCGGGCGGGGGCTGGAGCCGTCGACGGCAGGTAGACGTCCACCGCCGTCCCCCGTCCCATCTCGGTCGTCACGTCGAGCCAGCCGCGGTGCTGCTGGACAATGCCGAACGCGGTGGCAAGGCCGAGGCCGGTTCCCTTGCCGGCTTCCTTGGTCGTGAAGAACGGCTCGAAGATGCGCGGAAGCACCTCGGGCGGGATGCCGGTGCCCGTGTCGCGCACGGTGAAACCCACGTACCGGCCTGGCCTGATGTCGGGGGATCGGCTGCCGTCAATCGTCCGCTCCCAGGTCTCGACGCGCAGGCGACCGCCCGAGGGCATGGCATCACGTGCGTTCACGGCGAGGTTCACGAGCACCTGGTCCAGCATCGACACGTCGGCACGCAGCGCAAGCGCGGACGCATGCAGCTGCAGCTCCAGCGTGATGTCCTCCCCGAGCAGGCGGCGCAGCATCCTCGCCACGGCGGTCACGACGTCGTTCAGCTGGACGTCCTTCATCTGCATGACCTGGCGGCGGCTGAAGAGGAGCAGCTGGCGGGTCAGCTCGGCGCCGCGCGTCGCGCAGGCCTCGATCTCGTCGAGCCCCTCGAGGGCCTCACCGGGCATGCCCGGAATCTCGGCCGACGCCCTGGCCTGCATCATCACCACGGTCAGAATGTTGTTGAAGTCGTGGGCGACCCCGCCGGCCAGCTGGCCGATCGCCTCGAGCTTCTGCGATTGCCGCAGCCGCGTCTCGAGCGCCAGGCGGTCCGTGATGTCGCGGATGAACCCGGTGAAGAGCGGCGGGTCGCTGTTGATCGGGGCGATGTACAACTCGACCGGGAACGTCGTCCCATCGACCCGCACGGCGGACATGCTCATCAGCCGCTGCAGGACCGTGGCCTCGCCTCCGGCACGGTGGCGCATCATGCCCCGCTTGTGGTCGGCGCGCTGCTCGGGAGGAATGATCAAATCCGCCATGTCGCGTCCCACGGCGTCCGCGGCCGCGTAGCCGAACATGCGCTCCGCCGCCGAGTTCCACTCCACGACCGTCCCGTCGGCATCGATGGTGATGAGCGCGTCGAGGGCCGACTCGAAGATGGCGGCCTTGCGCGCCTCGCTCGCGCGCAGCGCAGCCTCGGCCTGCCGGTGCGCCGTCACATCGATGATGGTGGCCATCATGAACGCGCCCGACGAGGTCTCGACCGGCGTCAGCCCGACCTCGACGGCCACCAGCTGTCCGTCCTTCCGCCGGGCATTGAGCACCTTGCCCACCCCCATCGACCTGGCCTGCGGTTCCGCCCAGGCGAGCGCACGCAGCTGGGCGTGGGCCTCCTGCGACACGTCGGGCACCAGCACATCGACCGATCGGCCGATGAGCTCCTCCGGCCGGTAGCCCAGCACGCCCTCCACGCGACGGCTCGCAAAGGTGATGGTGCCGTCCTGCCTGGTCATCAGCACGATGTTCGGCGACGACTCGACGAGGTGCCTGAATCGCTCCTCACTCTCACGCAACTGTCCGGTGCGCTCGGTGACGAGGCGGTCCAGGTCCTCGTTCAAGGCCTTGAGGGCACCCTCCGCCTGCTTCTGCGCGGTGACGTCCCGCAGCGTGGCCAGCACATAGGCGGCGTTGTTCTGCTCGACACGGCTCAGGAGCACCGCCGCGACGAACTCACGGCCGTCGAAACGTCTGTGCACCCATTCGAACGCGCAGCTGCCCGTGCCCATCGCCGACTCGATGTACTGCAGCGCGGCATCGGTCGATCGGCGCCCATCGGGCTGGGTCTCCGGTGACAGCCCCCATGGGGGCGCGGCGCACAGTTCGGCCTCGCTCGACGCGCCGAAGAGTGCGACCGCGGCGGGGTTTCCGGACGCGAAGTGCCAGTCGGGCGGGTGCAGCGTGATGATCGCGTCGCGCGAGCTTCGGATCACCAGGCCGTAGCGCTCTTCGCTCTGCCGCAGCGCGCGGTCGATGGCCCTGCGCGCTGTCACGTCCCTGAAGATGCCGCGCGTCGCCGTCGGGACGCCATTCGTCGTCCGGACCGTCATGCTTCCTTCCACGAGGCAGTGCCGTCCGTCCTTCGTGCGCAGGACAGTCTCGAACACGCCCGGGCTCTCGCCCGCCGCCGCCCGCGCGAGGATGTCGGTGCAGTGCGCGCGCTGGTCGGGGTGGATGACGTCGAACAGGTTCAGCGCCTGGACCTCCGCCTCCGCATACCCGAGCGTCTCGCGCCAGGCCCGATTGGTGAACGTGATAGTGCCGTCCATCTCGACGGTCTGGATCAGTTCACTCGTGCCGTCGACGATGTCGCGGAGCTGATCTTCCCGCTGGGCCAGTTCGGCCGTGCGCGCGCGGACGGTGGCCTCGAGCTCGGCGTTGAGGCGACGCACCTCCTCCTCGGCACGCTTGCGTTCGGTGATGTCGAGGTAACTGCCCAGGACACCCGTGATCTCGCCGTTCCCGTTGCGCAGGGGCACCTTGCTCGCGAGCAGCGTAATCTGCGTCCCGTCCGGCATCGTCAGCGGCTCCTCGATGAGCAGCTTCGCGCGGCCGGACTCGATGACCGCGAGATCGTCGGCGCGGTACCGGTCGGCGTGGTCACGCCAGCCGGTGTCATAGTCGGTCCTGCCGACAATCTCCTCCGGTGTCGCGACACCTGCGTCGTGGGCAAAGCCGGCGTTGCAGCCGAGGTACTCGAGGTCCCGGTTCTTCCAGAAGACGCGGACCGGAATCGTGTCGAGAATCGCCGTGAGCATGCGCTCGGACGCACGAAGGGCGCTCTCGGCCAGCTTCCGCTCGGTGATGTCGCTGTGCGACCCCGACATGCGCACCGGCGTCCCGTCCGCATCCCTGAGCACGGCGCCGCGCGCGAGGATCCACTTGTAGCTGCCGTCCTTGCAGCGCATCCGGAACTCGGGCGAATAGGTCGGCACCGTGCCGCTGATGTACTGCTGCAGCGCGGTGAACGTGGGCTCCCGGTCGTCGGGATGGATCAGGTCGGCCCACGCGGCGTAGTCGTTGGCGATCTCGTGATCCTCGAACCCGAGCATCGACTTCCAGCGCGGTGCGAAGTAGGTCCTGTCGGTCCGCAGGTCCCAGTCCCACAGGCCGTCGCTCGAGCCCCGCACCGCCAGTGCGAAGCGCTGCTCGCTCACGGCGAGGGCGTCGCGGCTCGCGCGAAGGGCCGCCTCCGCCTGCTTGCGCATGACCGCCACGGAAACGATGCCCTGCGCACGGGCGATGAGCTCGAGTTCGTGTGGCTCGGGACGCTTCGGTTCGCGGTAGTAGGTGGCGAACGTCCCCAGCACACGGCCATCGTCGGCACGGATGGGCGTGGACCAGCAGGCCCGCAGCCCATGGCGGAGGGCCAGCGCCCGGTAGTCGGCCCACAGGGGATCGGTCGCGATGTCGGCGACAATCACCTGCCGGTTGTCGTGCGCGGCGGTGCCGCAGGAGCCCGCGGACGACCCGATCGCGATGCCGTCGATGGCCTGGCTGTACTCGGGCGGCAGGCTCGGCGCCGCCCCGTGCAGGAGCCGCGTGCCTGCCTGATCGAGCAGCAGCACCGAGCACAACGCACCCGGAGCCTGCTCCTCCAGGCCGCGCATCAGCGCGTCCAGGACCTCGGCGAGCGTATCGGGACGGAGCACCAGCTCGAGGGCCCGGCGCTCCCACTGCAACTGATTGTCCGACGACATGGAACTCCCTGCGTGAACACGTTACACCGAGCCATGGCCCGCAGCGCAACGCCCGGTGGCACGCCGTCTCGTCCCTTGTGACACAATCAGCACCACCTTCGGACGGACCCCACGCATGATTGACGTCATTCACGGCTGGATCACCACCATCGACGGATGGCTCTGGGGTCCGCCGCTGCTCATCCTGCTCGTCGGCACCCACCTGTTCCTGACCATCCGCACCGGCATCGTCCAGCGGCACCTCTGGACCGCGTTGAAGCTGTCGGTCACGAAGGAAAAGGGAGCAGCCGGCGACGTGAGCCCCTTTGCCGCGCTGACCACGGCCCTGGCCGCCACCATCGGCACGGGGAACATCGTGGGCGTGGCCACCGCCGTGGGCCTGGGCGGACCTGGCGCGGTGCTCTGGATGTGGCTCACCGGCGTCCTGGGCACCGCCACCAAGTACAGCGAAGCGCTGCTCGCCGTACGCTACCGCGTGCGAACGGCCGACGGCACCATGCTGGGCGGCCCGATGTATGCCCTCGAGAAGGGGCTGGGTCTGCGCTGGCTCGGTGTGCTGTTCGCGCTCTTCACCGTGATCGCCTCGTTCGGCATCGGCAACATGGTGCAGGCCAACTCGATCTCCACCATGGCACGCGGCACGCTGGGAGTGGACCCGCGGGTGACGGGAGCCCTGATGGCACTCATCACCGCTGCCGTGATCCTCGGCGGACTCAAGTCCATCGCGCGGGTCTGCGAGGTGCTGGTGCCGTTCATGGCCGCGTGGTACGTGATCGGCTGCCTGGTCATCCTCATCGCCGGCATCGACCTGCTCTGGCCGGCCATCCAGCTCATTGTCTCGAGCGCGTTCAGCGCAAGTGCGGCAGGTGGGGGGTTCGTGGGCGCCACGGTCACCATGGCCGCGCGGTACGGCGTGGCGCGCGGGCTGTTCTCGAACGAGTCGGGGCTCGGGTCGGCGCCGATCGTCGCGGCCGCGGCGCAGTCGCGCAACCCGGTGCGGCAGGCGCTCGTCTCGGCCACGGCCACCTTCTGGGACACGGTCGTCATCTGCGCCCTGACCGGGCTCGTGCTGGTGACCAGCATCATGCGTGCACCGACCGAACTCGGGCCGCTGCGGGGCGCGGAGCTGACCAGTGGCGCCTTCCACCAGGTGATGCCCGGATTCGGTCCGGTGGTACTCACCATTGGCCTGCTGACGTTCGTCTTCTCGACCATCCTCGGCTGGTCGTACTACGGCGAGCGGGCGGCGGAGTATCTGTGGGGCAAGCGCACGATCCTGCCGTACCGCATCGTGTGGGTGGTGGCCGTCTACGCCGGCTCGGTGTTCTCGCTCAACTTCGTCTGGGACTTCTCCGACGTGGCCAACGCGCTGATGGCGCTGCCGAACCTGGTCTCGCTGATCATGCTGTCGGGCGTGGTGGCCGACGACACGAGGCGGTTCCTGCACGGCAACCGCCTGGATGAGGCGTTCGATCCGTCGGCCGACAGACTCTTCTAGAATTGGATCCGTGCCTCGCCCTGCTCACGCTTTCGTCATCGCGCTTGCGCTGTCGACGCTGGTCGCCTGTGGTGGACCACCTGCGTCCAGGCCGCCGGAGGGTGGTGCCGGCACTGCTCCAGCCGTGCCGGACATTGCCGCCAGCAGCGGGCCGGAGGCGTACTTCCACGAGCAGCTCGTGACCAACGGGGAGGATGTGCAGACCGAGTTCGGGTCGGCGATCCTGACGCTCGGCATGAACCCGCGCGACCTGCAGCAGGACACGCCGGAGCATGCCTACCAGACGACGATGCGGAAGGTGGAAGAAGTGACCGACGAGGCACTGAAGCGCGACCTGATGCGCGCCCTCTTCGGGCCCACGCAGGCGCGCTGAGCACCGCCCACCCGTACCACACCTGCGGTGCCCGGCGGGGCTCAGCTCCCGACGTCCGCATCGTGCGCGACACGCGCCAGCATCTCGCGAAGTTCGGTCGTGTCCAGCGGCTTCACCAGGTGGGCGTCGAACCCGGCGGCGGTCGACTTCTGGCGGTCCCGTGCCTGCCCATATCCGGTCACCGCCACGAGGTGCAATCCGTCGAGGCCCGCGTGACACCGGAGCCTGCGGGCCAGTTCGTAACCATCCATCACGGGGAGGCCGATGTCGAGCAGCGCCACGTCGGGCTGGAACGCGTCCGCGGCCGCCAGCGCGGATGGCCCGTCGTGCACGGCCATCGCCTCGCAACCGAAGCCGGTGAGCACCTCGGCAAGCAGGTCGCCCGCATCGACGTTGTCGTCCACCACGAGGACGCGGAGCCCCAGCGGAAGGCGTGGCGAGCCCGCGAGTTCACCGGAATCGGCCGCCCCCTCCCCAGCCTGCGCCGCGTGCAGGTGGGGGAGCCGGATCGTGAACGTCGAGCCCTTCCCTTCACCCTCGCTCTCGACCGTGACCATCCCGCCATGCAGCGACACCAGACTGCGGACGATCGTCAGTCCCAGTCCCAGGCCGCCCCTGGAACGCTCGGACGTCTGCCACTCCTGCACGAACAGGTCGAACACCCTCGGCAGCATGTCGGGCGCGATGCCCACGCCGCTGTCGCGCACGCGCAGCAGCACCCAGCCCTCCTCCAGCGCCGCCTCCACGTCGACGTGTCCGCCAGGCTCGGTGTACTTCGCCGCATTGTTCAGGAGGTTCGCCACTACCTGCGCCAGCCGGTTGGGGTCGGCGTGGACGAGCAGCCCTGCGGCGGGTACGTCCACCCGGACCACGTGGCGCTGCAGCTCGAACAGGGGGCTGGACATCTCGATGGCCTTGGCCACGACCTCGCCGAGTTCGATCGGGGCGCGCCTCAGCTCGAGCTTGCCGCGCGTGATGCGTGACACATCCAGCAGGTCGTCCACGAGCGATACGAGGTGCCGGACCTGCCGCTCGATGATTGCGCGCTCGCGCGTGCCCCCCTCGACGCCGCGCAGCTTCAGCAGTTGCAGCGCCGTCATGATCGGCGCAAGCGGGTTCCGCAGCTCGTGGCCCAGCATGGCCAGGAACTCGTCCTTCGCGCGGTTCGCGGCTTCCGCGGCCTCGCGCAGCTCGCTCAGCTGCCGTCGCGCGATCACCTGATCGGTGACATCGGTGGCCACCACGATGATCCCGGCCGTCTCCTGCCCGTCCCGAAGGGGCGCCCAGACGAAGTCGTAGTAGCTCGTCTGCAGGTGGCCGTCCCGGTGGAACTGCGCCGGGGTTTCCCGGCCGATGTACGGCTCGCCCGACCGGTACACCTCGTCCAGGATGGGGCGCCACGGCTGCTCACGCGCCTCCGGAATGGCCTCGAACAGCGGGCGGCCGAGCATCTGCTCCTGGCTGCGGCCCCAGGCGCGGCAGATGTGATGATTCGCCAGTTCCACCACGTGGCCGGGCCCGCGGAGGACGGCGATCAGGGTAGGCGCCTGATCGAACACGATGCGCAACTGCCGCCTCTGGAGCTCCGCCTCCTGACGTGCAGCGCGCTCGCGCGCCAGGAGGTCAGCCTTTTCCCGGGTCGCCGCCGCAAGCCGGAGCTGGGCGCTCACCCTCGCGGTCAGCTCGCGCGCCGAGAAGGGCTTCACGAGATACTCGTCCGCGCCGGCACGAACGCCCTCCACGCGGGCCTCCTCGCCGGCCCGAGCCGACAGCATGATCACGGGGACGCTCGCGAACTCGGGGTCGGCCCGTAGCGCGTGCAGCAGGGCGAACCCGTCGAGGCGCGGCATCATCACGTCGGTCAGCACCACATCCGGCCGGCGCCGCTTCACCGCCTCGAGCGCCTCGACGCCATCGGCGACGGTCTCGACCGACCAGTGCCGCCGGAGCAGCCGCGCCAGGTACTCGCGCATGTCGCGGTTGTCATCCGCAACAAGCAGGTGCCCTGCGGGCAGCACGTCCTCCAGTTCGCCGTCCTCACCGCTGTCTTCGTGCCGCGGAGCAGGCGCGTCATCCGGCAGCCAGCGGAGCGCCTCCATGAGGAACGGATCGAGTGCCGGGAGCGCTGCCTGCTCCGTGGGCGCGGAGCGAATCCGGTCAGTTGGCAGGTGACCGACACCGATCGGGACCGTCACGGTCACCAACGTCCCGCTGCCCGGCGTGCTGGCAACGGTGCATGTGCCGCCGTGCAGCCGGACGAGATCGTTCACCAGCGCGAGGCCGATGCCCGACCCTTCGTGCGTGCGCGCGCGGGCTCCCTCCACGCGGTGGAACCGCTCGAAGACGTGGGGCAGGTCGGCCGCCGCGATGCCGATTCCGGTGTCGCTGACGGACAGCGCTATGCCGCCGTCCGTCGGTGCGAGACGCAGCGTGACCGTGCCCTCGAACGTGAACTTCAGGGCGTTCGACAGCAGGTTCAGGACAATCTTCTCCCACATGCCCCGATCCACGAACACATCGTCCGGTACGGGTGCGCAGTCGACGAGAAAGCGCAGGCCGGCGCGGTCGAACGCGGAGCGGAACATGCTCGCGAGGTCGGTCGTGTACTGGGCGAGATCGGTGGCTTCGAACGACGGCACCATGCGGCCGGCCTCGAGCCTGGCAAAGTCGAGCAGCGCGTTGACGAGGCGGAGGAGGCGCAGCTCGTTGCGGTAGACCGCGTCGAGCGCCTCGCCAGCAAGCGACCGCTCCGGGCTCGCGAGCGCATCCTCCGTCGGACCGATCATCAGGGTGAGGGGCGTCCGGAACTCATGGCTGATGTTGCTGAAGAACGCGGACTTCTGCCGGTCGACCTCCGCCAGGGCTTCGGCGCGACGCCGCTCCTCCTCGAACGCGCGAGCCGCGCCGAGGGCGCGCGCGATCTGGTCCGCCGCCAGCGTGAACAGCTGCGTGTAGGCGTGGGTGACCTCGCGGAGCGGGTTCAGGCCTGCGACGAGATAGCCGAGTGGCCGTGCGCCCGGGCCCGCCTCGAGGGGCACGACAGCCGCACGACCGACCGCGCGGTCCACCAGGGCAGCGTGAAGTTCGGGGCAGGTCGAGGGCAGGTCGACGATGGCCGGGCCGGCATCGGAGCGGCCGGCCCCGGCGTCGACACGCGCCAGTGACGCCAGGCCCGCCACGACGGCGTCGCCGGGCGTCGAGCGCAGGCCTGCGCAGGCCGCCAGGCGTGCCTCGGCGCCGCCATCGGTGAGGCAGAGCAGGGCGAAGGGAACGTCGGCGGCGTGTCCCTCGAACGCGGCTGCCGCAGCCAGGCACACATCACCACCGGAGCGGCCGTCGGCCATGCGTGCGGCAAGGGAACGGAGGAGACGCAGCTGACGTTCGCCCTGGACCTGCGCCGTGGTTTCCTGGCAGGTGATCAGGACGCCCGCAATCTGACCGTCATCGTCCCTCAGCGGGCTGTACGAGAACGTGAAGTAGGTTTCTTCGAGGAATCCCTTGCGCTGCATGGGGAGCAGCAGGTGCTCGTTCCAGGTCGCACCGCCCCCGCTCATCACGCGCTGGCTCTGCGGGCCGAGAATGTGCCAGATCTCGGACCACACCTCGGACGCGGGCCGGCCGAGGGCGTCGGGGTGCTTGCCGGCCAGCACCGGCACGTAGGCGTCGTTGTAGAGGTTGTGGAGTTCCGGTCCCCACCAGAGAGCCATGGGAAAGCGGCTCTCGAGCATGAGTGCCGCTGACGAACGCAGGCTGACGGTCCACGAGTCGAGGGCGCCGAGTGGCGTGCGTGCCCACGCGAAGGCGCGCGTCCGGTCCGCCATCTCTCCGTGCCCTGCGAGTTCCTGCGGCATCCGCGCTACACCCCTCCGTTCACTCACACGGCGCTCGATGCGACGGGAGGTTTGGAGAATAGCGATGGGCCGAGTACAGGAGCAAGCTGAGCGCTGGTGCGACGGGGCCGGGAGCCCGCGGAGAAGTGGCATCCTGAAGCGGGCCTGACAGCCCGCCGTTCAGGTGCTCCGATCAGCGGCCGGGTGCGAGCTTCGCCTGTGCCGCCCGAACCTCGTCCTCGGTGAACGCAGCCTCGAACACGTCGAGCCCTTCGAGAAACGCCGCCACGTCCTTCAGCGAGAAGCCGCGCGACTGCAGCCTGGCCGTGTCCAGGTGCAGCTGGTTGTTCGCGGCGTCGTTGAAGTAGTTGATGAACCTACCCTCCGGATCGAAGCGCTGGTTGAGCTGAGTCACCAGATCCTCGAGGTACACGCGCCCGCCGGCCGGGGGCTCGGGCGGCTGGCCATGGTCGGCGGTAATCACCAGGACGCTGCGCCCCTTCCCGGCCTTCCTGTCCATCAGCTCCAGGTAGGCCGCCACCTGCCGGTCGAGTTCGGCCAGGGTTGCCCGGATCTCCGGCGAGTCGGGGCCATACGCGTGCGACGTGTAGTCTGGCCCCTTCATGTTCACGAACACGAGGTCGGCCACATCGTCGGCACCCACGCTCGAGGCGTCGACGACCGCCCGGAGCGCCTCGGCCTCGTACTGCTGGAACAGCGCGGAGGCGCGGAACTTCGAGGCGTCGGAAATGTCGTGTCCCATCCAGCGACCGCCGGCCTTCTCCCACACCGGTCGGGCCTTCAGCGTTTCCAGCACCGGCGGCATCGCATAGCACTCGGGGTTCGTTTCCCAGCCGCCATCCCGGCCGCCGTAGCTGGCCGCCAGGATCTTCCGGCCGCCGATGATGCAGGAACCGCGGCCCACGAGCCCCGCCGTGGCGCGAATGGCGCCCCCCTGCCCGATGATGACCGCCTTCCCGTCGGTGGCCATGTTCCACGAGTCGGCCAGCGTCAGCGCCATCAGCTCCCGCGTGTCGAGCTGGAAGTAGGCGTCCTGCACGCGTCCCGTCGTCCGGTTGAAGAGGGTGTTGACGACGATGCCGTGGAAGCGCGGTTCGCTGCCGGTGCCGATATTGGCGTGGCCCACGCCGGTGACCGTGGGCAGGACCACCGTGTGCGTGTTGTCGAACCAGGCGCCGTCCTTCCGCAGCCGCGTCAGCGTGGGCATCGCGTCGGCGTAGGTATCGAAGTAGTCTGCGCGCATGGCATCCATCACCATCACGGTGACCACGCGCGGCGCGCCGCTCGCGGCCGTGATGGCGTCCGTGAGCGTCCGTCCCGTGTAGGTGGGCAGGGGCGCCGCACCAATCAGGGTACCGACGGTGGGCGCCACGTCCTGCTGCCTGGCCGCAACCGTATACTGTCCGGGCTTCACGAAGGGCGCGCCGTAGAACAGCAGCGGGATGTGCGTGTCGTACTCCCATGGCGACCCGTGCATGAACTTGTAGAGGTCATCATGGGAGGTGACGAACCACTGCTCCTTCGGAACCACGAACACCTGCCCGCTGCGCCCAGGAAAGTACCCGCGCGCGAACATGTCGAGCCACTGCTGGCGCGTGGACGTCGATGCAGCGCTCCCGGGCGATGGCCGCGCGACGGCCGTCGTGGTCGACGATGAGGCACAGGCGTTGAGCGAGAGCGCGAGCAGGGCGGCAATGATGGGTCGGGTCACTCCGCCATTGTCCGCGAAACCGCCGCGGGACGGTAGGCTGCGACTAGAATCGACAATCTGCAATCTGAAATCTCCAATCTGAAATCTGCAATCTCCAATCTGCCATCTGCAATGTCCGGAGCTTTCCTGATGCAGACACGTGTACTTGGCACCAGTGGACTCAGTGTGTCGGCCCTCGGCTTTGGCTGCATGGGTCTCAGCTTCGGCCTCGGCCCGGCGGTCGGCCGCGAGCAGGGGGTCGGGATCATCCGCGCCGCCGTGGATGCGGGCGTCACGTTCTTCGACACCGCGGAGGTCTACGGCCCCTGGGTGAACGAGGAACTGGTCGGTGAGGCGCTGGCGCCGATCCGCGACCAGGTGGTCATCGCCACCAAGTTCGGATTCAAGCTCGATGCAGGCCGGCAGGCAGGCCTGGACAGCCGCCCCGCGCATATCCGCGAGGTGGCCGAGGCGGCGCTCACCCGCCTCCGGACCGACCGCATCGACCTGCTCTACCAGCACCGCGTCGATCCCGCCGTTCCGATCGAGGAGGTGGCCGGCGCCGTGCGGCGCCTCATCGAGGAAGGCAAGGTGAGGCACTTCGGCCTGTCGGAAGCCGGCGTGCAGACGATCAGGCGCGCGCACGCAGTGCAGCCGGTCGCTGCCCTGCAGAGCGAGTACTCGCTCTGGTGGCGTGAGCCCGAGCGCGAGATCCTGCCCACGCTCGAGGAACTGGGCATCGGGTTCGTGCCCTTCAGCCCCCTCGGCAAGGGGTTCCTGACCGGAGCCATCGACGAAACGACCACCTTCGACAGCACGGACTTCCGCACCATCGTACCGCGCTTCGCCACCGAGCACCGCGCGGCGAACCTCGCGTTCGTGGCGTGGCTCAGGGTGTTCGCGGAACGCCTGGGCGCCACGCCGGCGCAGGTGGCCCTCGCCTGGCTGCTCGCGCGCAAGCCGTGGATCGTGCCGATACCGGGCACCACGAAACCGCACCGGCTGGCCGAGAACCTCGGCGCCGTGCACGTCAGGCTCACCGCCGACGATTTGGCCGAGATCGACCGGGCCTCGGCCGGCATCGACGTGCAGGGCGCGCGGTATCCCGACCACCTGATGAAGCTGATCGACCGCTGAGTCGTCGCCACCTGCCCGGAAGGCTGCTGCTATCCTAGCTAGCCAGTGGTGCCGCACCGTGCGGCGCCGGGGAGAGGGCACTCATGATCGGGCACGTCACGCGCCAGCTCGCGCTCGGCATCGCACTCGCGACGCTGGCCGCAGGCTGCAGCAGTTCACCGGCCGCGCCACCACCCGCCGGCCCCACGTCGATCGACGCACCGGAGATGGCGGCCGTGCTCGACGCCGTCGACGGGGAGCGGATCCGGCAGCACATGACCGTGCTCGCCGACGACAGGCTCGAAGGCCGCGGACCAGGCACGGCCGGCTACGACGAGGCACTGCGCTACGTCGAAACCACCGCCCGTTCCCTCGGCCTGGCCCCGGCCGGCGACGCCGGCAGCTTCCGCCAGCGGGTCCCCATGCGTAACAGCGTGGTGGTCGAAGACGGCAGTTCCCTCGCCGTGCACGCCGCCTCCGGCACGACGCGGCTCACCTACGCGAAGGACTTCCTCCTCTCGGCCGATCCGCTGCGTGCGGAGGTCAGCCTCGCCGACGTGCCGGTCGTGTTCGTCGGGTACGGCGTCAGCGCCCCCACGCTCGGCTACGACGACTATGGCTCCGGCGTCGACGTGAAGGGCAAGGTGGTTGCGTTCCTCAGCGGCGCGCCCGCGAAGCTGCCCAGCAACGAACGCGCCTACTACTCCTCCGGCGCCGTGAAAGAGGCCGACGCGCTTCGTCGCGGTGCCGTCGGCACGATCAGCTTCACCTCGCCAGACGACCCGCGCTTCCGCTGGGACGTCAGCGTGGCAACCAGCAAGCAGGGCGGCTACGCCTGGATCGACGACCAGGGCCGGCCGAACCGCGGCGACGAAGCCCTGCGCGGCGCTGCTTCCCTCAACCACTCGGGCGTCGCGGCGCTCTTCAGGGGTGCCTCGAGGACGCCTGCCGACGTCTTTGCCGCGGCGAAGGCCAGCACGCCCCAGGCCTTCGACCTCGCCACCCGCGTGTCGATGACGACGACCTCGACCCATAAGGATGTGGAGAGCGCGAACGTCGTCGCCCGCCTGGAAGGCAGCGACCCCGCGTTGAAGAACGAGCACGTGGTCTACGTGGCGCACGTGGACCACTTCGGGCGCGGCGTCGCCATGAACGGAGACGAGATCTACAACGGCGCGCACGACAACGCCTCTGGCGTCGCGATCGTCCTCGAGGTGGCACGCGCGTGGGCCGCGCTGCCGGCACGGCCACGGCGTTCGGCCATCTTCCTGTTCGTCACCGCCGAGGAACGCGGGCTGCTCGGGTCCGACTTCTTCGCGCGGCATCCCACCGTGCCGAAGGACGGCATCGTGGCGGACCTGACGCTCGACATGCCGTTCATGTATCACCCGCTGCTCGACATCGTCCCCTACGGGGCGCAGCACTCCACGCTCGATGCCCCGGTGAAGCGGGCCGCGGAGCGACTGGCGCTCGAGATCGGACCCGACCCGATCCCCGAGCAGGCACTGTTCATCCGCAGCGATCACTACAGCTTCGTGCGGCAGGGGGTGCCGTCGCTGTTCATCAAGAGCGGTTTCAAGACCGGCGACCCGGCGAAGGACGGCTCGGCCATCAACGCCGCCTATCGCCGGGACGTCTATCACAAGCCGAACGACGACATGTCGCAGGCCTTCGACTTCGCCGCGGGCGCGAAGCACGCGCAGGTCAACTTCCTCGTCGGCTGGCAGGTGGCCCAGGAGCCCACGCGTCCCGCGTGGAACGACGGCGACTTCTTCGGCGGACTCTTCGGACAGGGTGCGTCCGCGACGCAGGCGCCCGCCACGGGTGGAGGACACTGAATCCATGCAGAGGACGCACTTCATCGACAACACCTGGCAGGCGGCCGGCAGCGGCGACACCATCGACATCGTCGACCCGAGCACGGGCTCGGCATTCGGGACGATCGCGCGCGGTACGGCGCAGGATGTCGACCGGGCTGTGGCCTCGGCGCGCGCCGCCATTGGCGAGACGTTCGACGGCCCCTGGGGCCGGCTCTCGGCCACGCAGCGTGGCCGGCTGATGCTGAAGCTGTCGGCCGCCGTCACCGAGCGGAACGAGGAGTTCGCGCAGCTCGAGGCGCGCGACACCGGCAAGTCGCTCAAGACGGCGCGGGTGGACGCCACCGCCCTCGCCCGCTACTTCGAGTACTACGGCGGCGCGGCCGACAAGCTGCACGGCGACACGCTGCCGTACGAGACCGGCTTCACCGTCCTCACCATCCGCGAGCCGCACGGCGTCACGGGACACATCATCCCGTGGAACTACCCGATGCAGATCTTCGGCCGCACGGTCGGCGCCTCACTGGCTGCCGGCAACGCGTGCGTCGTGAAGCCGGCGGAGGACGCCAGCCTCTCCACCCTGCGGCTCGCTGAACTCGCGGCCGAGATCGGCTTCCCTGCTGGCGCCCTCAACATCGTCACGGGCTACGGCGCGGAGGCCGGCGCGGCGCTCACGGCGCATCACGGCATCGACCACATCTCGTTCACCGGCTCCACCACGACCGGCCGGCTCATCGCGGAGGCGGCGGCGAAGCGGCACTGCCCGGTCACGCTCGAACTCGGCGGCAAGTCCCCGCAGATTGTCTTCGAGGACGCCGACCTCGATGCGGCGCTCCCGGTGATCGTGAACGCCATCATCCAGAACGCCGGGCAGACCTGCTCGGCGGGCAGCCGCGTGCTGGTGCAGCGCAGCATCTACGAGATGGTGATCGAGCGGCTGGCGGGGCGGTTCAGCAGCCTGCGTGCAGGCCCGCCTGCGCTGGAACTCGAGATGGGGCCCCTGGTGAACCGCAAGCAGTACGACGTCGTGCGTCGCTTCATCGAGAATGCCGAGGCCGCGAGCATCCCGGTGGCCGCACGGGGCACGTTGCATCCGGACGCGGCAAGTGCCGGCTACTACCAGCAGGCGGTCCTCTTCCGCGACGTGCCGCACGAGAGCGAACTTGCGCAGAAGGAGATCTTCGGGCCCGTGCTCGCGGCCATGCCGTTCGAGGACGAGGCCGACGCGATCCGGCTGGCCAACGGCACCGACTACGGACTCGTCGCCGGCGTGTGGACGCGCGACGGCGGGCGGCAGATGCGGCTGGCGCGGAAGCTGCGGTGCGGCCAGGTGTTCATCAACAACTATGGCGCGGGTGGCGGTGTCGAGCTGCCGTTCGGCGGCGTGAAGTCGAGCGGGCACGGGCGTGAGAAGGGGTTCGAGGCGCTCCTGAGCTTCACCGTGCTGAAGACGATCGCCATCAAGCATGGCTGAGATGAGGCGGCCCTCGGCGCGCGCCACCCGTGCGCCGAAGGAGCCGCGCGGTGAGGGGTTCAAGAACTACATGACCCCGGGCGGCTTCCGCCGGATGAACGAGGAGCTGACGCAGCTCTGGAAGGTGGAACGGCCGGCCATGGTGGCCACCGTGGCCTGGGCGGCCGGCAACGGCGATCGGTCGGAGAACGGCGACTACATCTACGGCAAGCGGCGGCTGCGCGAGATCGACCGGCGCATCCGCTTCCTGTCCAAGAGCCTCGACAGCGCGGTCGTGGTCGACAACGCCAGCCGGTCGCCAGACCGCGTGTTCTTCGGCGCCACTGTCACCTTCACCAACGAAGCGGGCGACGAGCGGACCATCACCATCGTCGGCACCGATGAACTGGACTCTGGCAGCGAGCGCATCTCGTGGCGCTCGCCGCTCGCCACCGCGCTGCTCAAGGCAAAGGTGGGCGATACGGTCACCGTCCGCACGCCGCGGGGGCCGGAGCGGATCGAGGTCGAGGACATCCGCTACGACCCGCTGACCTGATCCACGTTACTCCCTGGGGGCGCTGCCTATTCCCCAATCTCCAGGCGGAGGGCGAGGTAGCGGCGACCGCGATCCGTCAGCGCGACGAACTGCTTCAAGTCACCGCGCATCGGGATGTCCCACAACGCGTGGTCCACCAGCTTCGTGATCAACCCGAAGTCCCTGAGCCTGATGATTTCGTTGATGAAACGATCGTTTCGACTGGCACCCTGGTCGTAGAGGAACGGGCCGTCGGCTGCAAGACTCCTCAGGTGCGTCATCTCGTAGTCGTTGACGAAGCCGCTGACCAGGAAACGCAGCGCGTCGACCTCCTTGCGGAGTTGGGCGTGACGCTGCTCCAGTAGTTCGAGCTTTCCCAGGCCTGGGACATCGATGCTCTTGACGATGGACGACAGCCACGGGAGCGCGGCCGCGACCAGCATCCAGGCGGTGATGGCGTCAGGAATGAACCGTGCCGGGAAGAGCATGTGACCCACAGCTGCGGCAAGCGCCACCAGGGAGACGCCAATCCTCAATCCCCTGCCGTTACCTTCCATGGCTCTCCCCGTCGGACGCGACGCTGTGAATGTTCCACGCACTCTACCCCAGGTCCGGGCCGCCAGGAGATGGAGCCAGCCCGTCCTTCGGGTCCAGGCGACAGCCGCGGCTGACGGGCGGGCGGGGCTGGCATTCCCAGGCCGACATCATTACCCTATGTGGCCGCGGAGGCGGAATCCTGCCGAACCCGCACGCCTGCGCTGCGAGCGGGCGGGCGGGCGGGGCGGGCTGGAGCAGCCATGCGACCCGGAGAGTTCTTCGACTACAGCCCGCTCGAACGCACACGCCTGCAGGCCACTACCATCCTCGACGGTCTCCTGGGAGCGGGGAGCCTCGCCGTGCTCGCGGGCTGGCTTGTCGGTCACCCGCTGCTGTACGCGCCAGCCTCACCGGTGATGTCGCCGTTCACGGCGCTCTCCATCCTGATCATGGCAGGCACCCGCCAGGCCCGGCTGCACGTGGAGACCTGGCCGATGGTGCTCAGCCTCGCGATGACGGGACTCGTGCTCGGTGGCAACGCCTCGTCCATCATCATGCTGCTCTCCACGCCACCGGAGATCTGGGCGAGCTTCCCGAGCCTGGTGCTCACCTCCGTGATGACCTCGGTTGGCCTTGTGCTCTTCTGCGCCTACGACCTGCTGATTGCGCTCCGCGAGACGCCGGACACCGCCTTCATCATGGACGACATCCTGGTGCACCTGGCGCTCGTCCCCGGCGGACTGAGCCTGCTCGGGTACCTGCTGGGCAACCCGACGTACCTCAGCATCCACGCTGACCCGCGCGTGGGCATCTCCCTCCTGGAGATGGCCTTCATGGGCGTGTACGCGGTGGCCGCCGTGGTCTCGAACCCCCGGCTCTTCCTGTGGCAGTTCCTCGGCGCCCGCTGGTCGAACCGGGTGGTCTTCGGCCTGCTCTTCGCGAATCAGTTCGTGGCACCGCTGGTCGTGGCCCTGCTGCTGGCCAAGCCGGGCGCGCAAGGCCCAGGCATCGAGATGTTCGTGCTGCTGGCAGGTGTGGTGACCACCGTGTCGTTCCTGCTGCTGCAGGCGCGCGTGGCGCGGCCGCGCACCGCCGGACCAGAGGTGGTCCAGGCCTGACGTGTCGGCCCGTGGGTCAGCGGCGCAGGGCTGCCCACACGAGGTTCGGCGAGTGTCCGCCCGCGCGCACCATGCGGACCCAGAGCAGCGTCATGTGCTCCAGGTGCAGCGCCTGCACGAGGCCACCCACGTCCACCGGCTCGAAGCCGCAGTCGGCAATCAACCCGCTCACCCGCGCCTTCGCCGCGGCATCGTCGCCGCAGAAGAGCATGGCGGGCTTCACGCCGTAGCCTGGATACGAGGGGTTCTCGAAGTTCTCGAAGCCGTAGATCGTGAAGGCCTTCACCACAGTCGCGAGCGGCACGAGCGCCTGGAGGAACTCGCTGCCCGAGCGCTCGCTGCGAAGGCCGTGGGTGAGGCCGGGACCGACCGGGTTGGTGCAGTCGACGAGCACCTTGCCGTCGAGCGCCTCGGCGATGGGGCCGAGCAGCGCCTCGTTCGCCGCAAAGGGCGTGGCGAGGAACACGACGTCTGCCCCGCGCACGGCGTCGGCCAGCGGACGAGAGGTCAGGCGCGCCGACCGGGCGAGCGTGGCAGTGATGGAGGCCGAGCCGTCCTTCGTCTCGGCGAGGATCACGTCGTGCCCGGCCTCGGCCAGGTGTGCGGCAAGCGGGGCACCGACCTTGCCGGTGCCGATGAAAGCGATGGTCATGAGGCTCCCTTGCCTGATCGTTGTCAGGCTCAGCGTCCGAGTGTCTCGATCACGAGGTTGGCCGTTTCGGTGCCGGAGAAGTTCTGCTGTCCGGTAATCAGGTTGCCGTCACGCACGGCGAACCCGCGCCAGCGTCCGGCCTGCACGAAGTTGGCGCCACGGCGGCGGAGTTCGTCTTCGATCCGCCACGGCATGAGGTGCGTCCCGCGCGGCAGCGCGCCCATGGCCCACACCGCCTCGTCCGCGAAGTCCTCCTCCACGTTGGCGAAGCCGGTCACCGTCTTCCCGGCGACCAGCAGCTCGCCGCTCGACAGTGTCGCGTACCGGAGCAGCGCCACACCGTGGCACAGCGCACAGGCCACCTTCCCGGATTCGTGGAACTCGACGAACGTGCGGTGGAGCGCCGCGGCATTCGCGAACGTGAACATCGGCGCCTGACCTCCAGCCACGACAAGGGCGTCGAATCGATCCACGTCGATGTCCGCGACGGGCGTCGTCTCCTCGACCAGGCTCGCCAGGCCGGGCGTGGCGATGAAGCCCATGCTGATCAGGTCTGACGCGGAGTATCCACTTGGGTCGCGTGGATCGCTGAGCCCATCGGCCTCGCAGCGTCCGCCGTCGGGGCTGAAGACCTCCACCTCGTAGCCGGCCTCGTGGAAGGCATGGTAGGGGTGCGTCAGCTCTGACCACCAGAAGCCGACCGGCCAGCCGGTGATGGACGACACGGCGGGATTGGCAATCACGATGGCGACCCGCTTCTGGCGCGCCGCGCGGTTGGGATCCTTGAGACTCATCGGCCCGTGCTCCTCCTGAAGGTGTCCGCTCCACACGATAGGCAAGCAGGCCGGCGAAGGATAGTACGCACTCCTGCGTGCCATACTTACCGCGAGGAGAGTGTCACCGTGCCGGAGTTCCAGTTCGAAGGGCGGCGCTACCAGAATCCGGTGGAGCTGGCGCAGGACGTGATTGGCGGAAAGTGGAAGATGCCCATCCTCTGGCGCGTGGCGAAGCGCACCTGGCGCTACAACGAGCTGCGGCGCGAGCTGCCCGCCATCTCGCACAAGATGCTCACCCAGCAGCTCCGCGAGCTGGAGCGGCACGGGCTCATCACGCGGACGGTGCACCCGGTCGTGCCGCCGCACGTGGACTACGACATCACGCCACTCGGCCGCACGACGCTTCCGGTCATCGAGGCGCTTCGCGAGTGGGGCAGCGCGTACAGGCGCCGGCGTGGCACCGCCGCCTGACCTGACACGCCAACCCGGACACCACTCATGACACATTCCCCTCGAACCCCTGGCGAGCCCGTCACGTCGGTCGACTCATGGCTCGTCTCCGCGGGTCGCGATCGGCGACCCGGTTCGCCGCTGAACGTTCCACCGGTTCCCGCCTCGAACTTCGTGCTCGGTGACGCCCGTGCCTACGCGCGCGACGATGGCACGCCGGGGTGGGAGGCGCTGGAGGCGATCGTCGGCGGCCTCGAGGGCGGCGTGTCGGTGGCCTTCGCGTCTGGCATGGCCGGCATCGCGGCGGTGTTCGAACAGCTTCCAGTGGGCTCGGTGGTGGTGCTGCCTGACGACTGCTACCAGGGCGTGGCCGGGCTCGCCGAGGCCGGCACGCGGCGTGGACGCTGGACCGTGCACCGCGTGGGGGTGACCGACACCGCACGCTGGATCGAGTGGTGTGCCACGGCCGACCTGATCTGGCTCGAGTCGCCGTCGAATCCGCTGCTCACCGTGGGCGACGTCGACGCCATCTGCGCCGCCCCTCGGAAGGCGGGTGCGATGCTCGCCGTGGACAACACGTTTGCCACGCCGCTCAACCAGCGCCCGCTGGCGCTCGGCGCCGACGTGGCCGTGCAGTCGGTCACCAAGTTCATCGGCGGGCACTCGGATCTGCTCGGTGGCGTGGTCACGGTGCGCGACCCGCGCCTGCACACGGCACTGCGCCACTCGCGCGAGCTGACCGGCGCCACGCCCGGCACCCTCGAGGCCTTCCTGGCCGTGCGCGGCGTGCGCACACTGGCCCTGCGCCTGGCGCGAGCCCAGCAGAGCGCGATGGTGCTGGCGGCACGCCTGGCCGGGCATCCGCAGGTGACGCTCACGCGCTACCCGGGGTTGGCAGGTCACCCTACGCACGATGCGGCGCGTCGCCAGCTCGCGGGCTTCGGCACGATCATCTCGTTCGACGTGCGCGGTGATGCGGCGGCGGCCGACGCCGTGTGCACCAGCCTTCGGCTAGTCCAGCACGCCACCAGCCTGGGGGCCGTGGAGTCGACCATCGAGCGCCGCGCCGCCATTCCAGGCCAGGAGCACCTGCCTCCGTCGCTGCTGCGGCTGAGCGTCGGCATCGAAGCGGTCGACGATATCTGGGCTGACCTGGACGGTGCGCTGCGCGCCACACGGGGACGGTGACCCCCGGGGTGTGCGTGACCCCAGGGCGACGCGTCCCTGCCTACGGCTGCTTCCTGCCGAGCAGGTCCACCGCCGCCTTCACTCCCTGCGCCAGCGACGCCGCCTGGCCGGTGCCGTAGTAGTGCAGGAAGACCACTCCGGGCTGCACGCCGGTCATGTGGTGGTGAATCGCGACCACCTCGATCCCGCGGCCGCGCAGCGCCTTGAGGACCGGCGTCACCTCGTGGTCGAGCATCGCCACGTCGCCGGCCACCATGGCGTCCGCGTCGGTGCCCGTGAAGGCCGCCCAGGTGTTCAGTCCCATCCGCGCGTTGATCGCTGCACCGTGCTCGCGCACGTCGAGGTCGGCGCGGCCGATGGTGATCTTGAAGACCGGTCCGGACTGCTCGCCCGGCGCACCGACGATGCGCGCCAGCGCCTCGGTGTTCAGGGCCGCAGCCGCCGGCGTGGGCGCCGGGGCGCCACTCGCCGCCGACGTGTTCCTCTTCATCGCCTGATCGATCAGGTCGATCGCCGGCGTGATCCGGCGCGTCAGCTCGGCCGGGCTGCCCATGCCGTGCACGTGCATGTAGAAGATGCGCGGCTGCTCGTGGAAGAAGTGGTTGTGCAGCGCCGTCACGTCGAGGCCGTTGTCGAGCACGGCCGACATCACCGGGTTCACCTCGTCTTCGGTGAGGACAAGATCGCCCATCATGACGTCCATGCCGCCGGTGCTCTTCGTGAGGGCAATCCAGCCGCCGAAACCCAGTGGCGTCGGGGCGGGCCGGCCCGCGATGGTCACCTTCAGGTCAGCGCGAGGGATGTTGACCTTCAGGACGCGATCCTTGAAGTCTCCGCCCTTCCCGAGCGCGGTCATCACCGCCTGATACTCGGCCGGCACATCCTGCGCCCACGCACTGGTGCCAGCGGCCAGCGTCAGCAGTCCCGCCGCAACCACTCCAGCGACAGCTCTCATGTGTCCCCCCATCCGTGCATTCTCCGCGATCCAGGGCTGCCGTCGGCACGAACATCTCGGACAGTCCCGACGCAGCCCAACCGTGCAGGCCCGGCCTCCGCGCCGCCGGCCCGGCCTTTTGACACGCTCGAGTCTCCCGCGTACGTTGGTGACAACGCATGGACAGTCCACCCTTCCCGTGTGTGCTCGACGCCTGGCAGACGCACGAGGCGGAACTGCGACACTGGCTGCTCGGCCAGGTGCACGACGGGGCGCTGGCCGACGACCTGCTGCAGGATGTCTTCGTGAAGGCGCTGCGCGAAGGTGCCCACTTCTGCGAGCTGGACTCTCCGCGCGCGTGGTTGTTCCAGGTGGCGCGCCACGCCGTCATCGACCATCACCGGGTCAGCAAGCCGACCGTGCCCGACGTCGACGCGCTGGCGCAGCCGGAGGTGACCACTCGACCGGTGGACACGCTCACCACCCGCCTCGATGAGGCACTCCGTGCACTCGACCCCGACGACCGCGACGTCATCGTCCGGTGCGACATCGACGGCCAGACACAGGCGGCCTATGCCGCCGCCCACCAGCTCACCGTGCCGGCGGTCAAGTCGCGCATCCAGCGTGCCCGCGCGCGGTTGCGCCACGAACTCGTGCAGCGCGCCGCGGTCCGGTTCGACCCGCAGGGTCGCGTCTGCTGCCACGGCCGCTTCGGCCAGGGCGACTGACGGTCGCCTGCATCCTTCCGGGGGACCGTTCGTCTTCCCGGCAGGGCTCCATGCAGGTCATCGACGCCAGCCGCCACTGGACCGACACCCATCCCAGGACGTTCCTCGCCGTGGCCGCCCTGTCGTGGCTTGCCGCGTACTCGGCGCTCATCCCGGCGTCGGAGGCGCTGGTCGCGACGCTCCCGGTGGACCGCACCAGCCACCTCGGTGGCGCGCTGCAGTTCTTCCTGTATGACACCCCGAAGGTCCTGCTGCTCCTGACCGGCATCGTGTTCGTGATGGGGATGGTGAACTCGGTGTTCACCCCTGAGCGAACCCGTGCACTGCTGGCCGGACGGACCGCCGGGCTGGCCAACGTGATGGCGGCCAGCCTTGGCGTGGTCACGCCCTTCTGTTCCTGCTCGGCCGTGCCGCTCTTCATCGGGTTCGTGCAGGCGGGCGTGCCGCTTGGGGTCACCTTCTCGTTCCTCATCGCGGCGCCCATGGTGAACGAGGTGGCGCTCACGCTGCTCTTCAGCCTCTTCGGCTGGCGTATCGGACTGCTCTACATGGGGCTCGGGCTCTCGGTGGCGACTGTCGCCGGCCTCGTCATCGGACGGCTCCGCATGGAGGCCCACCTTGAAGACTGGGTGCGCGACATGCCGCGACTCCACGCCCGGGCTCCCGATCTCCGCCTCACGCTCGCCGAACGGGTCGACGTCGGGCTCACCGCCGTGCACGACATCGTCGGCAGGGTCTGGCCCTACATTCTCGGGGGCATCGCCATCGGCGCAGCCATTCATGGCTACGTGCCCGAGGCGTTCATGGCCTCGGTCATGGGAAAGGACGCATGGTGGAGCGTGCCCGTGGCCGTGCTGGTCGGCGTGCCCATGTACACCAACGCCGCAGGCGTCATACCCATCGTGCAGGCGCTGCTCGCCAAGGGCGCGGCGCTGGGCACCGTGCTGGCGTTCATGATGAGCGTGATTGCGCTGTCACTGCCCGAGCTGGTGATGCTCCGGAAGGTCCTGAAGGTGCGGCTGATCGTCACCTTCGTCGGCGTGGTGGCGGCCGGCATCCTGCTGGTCGGCTACGTGTTCAATGCGGCGCTCTGAGCGCCGGGGAGACTGGTCATGATGCAGGTGAAGGTTCTGGGCAGAGGGTGCGCCAACTGCAGGAACACGATTGCGCTGGTGCGGGCCGTGGCGGACGAGAAGGGGATCGCCATCGAGCTGGAGAAGGTGGAGGATCTGCGCGACATCATGAGCTACGGGATCATGTCCACGCCGGGCGTGGTGATCGACGGAGCCGTGGTGCACGCGGGTGGCGTGCCGAGCCGGCAGAAGGTGGAGGGCTGGCTGAGCGGTGCTGCCTAGGTCGCAGCCCCGCTGGGCTCAGAACTGCACGACGTTCTCGAGGTAGGCGAAGACGGCCGGACCTTTGCGGAAGGTCGTCCGCACCACCGGTCCTGCTCCGGCCACGCCGAGGTAGGCATTCACCGACCACCGGGGATCGATCCGCCAGTCGACCGCGCCTTCAACCACCTCCATCAGCCGCGTGTGCCCGCCGGAGGGCCTGAGCGCATACCCGAAGATGCGCCCGTTGTTCTGCGTGGCGCCGCTCCCGGCGTACCAGCCGTCGGCGCTGCTGGCAAGGCCGAGCAGGTGGCCATCGACCCGCAGGGACACGGTGGGCGAGGGCCTGAGCATCAGTTGCGCGCTGAGGTCGCGCAGGTTTGCCAGCGAGTACAGCGTGCTCTGCGAGTAGCGCCTGATCGTCGGCAGCATCGGGAAGAACGTGCCGTGCGTGCCGTCCGACGCCGAGCCATCGCCGCCCAGCCACGAGAAGCCGCCGCGGATCCACGGCCGCCAGGGCGCCTGCGAGAACTGGTACCCGGCCTCCGCCATCGCCGCGAACGCCCGGTGGTCCTGCTCGTACCAGCGACCGAACTGGCCGGCCCCCCAGAACACCAGGTCCATTTCCCCGCTGCCCAGCGGCTTCGCCCCGACGATGTGGGCGCCGAACGTGCTGATGCCGACATCCACGCGCGTGGCTCGACGGCCGGTCAGGTCGGGACGGCCGGTCACCGCTCGGTCGTCCTCGTAGTGGTGCGCGAACAGCTGCACCTCGCTGCGCGGCACGATGACGCCTGGCGCTGTGGTGAGCGCCGCGGAGTACACGCGAACATCGCGCATCGACAGGCCGGCCGCATCCTCGTAGCCGCCCTGCGTTGGCTGGAATGCCGTGCCGGTGACCTGTACGCGGCCCCCCCGCCAGTCCACACGCATCCCGTCGAACGCACGCTGGTAGATGGCCCACTCGAATTCGCCCACGAGCCGCGAGTCGATGCGCTGGCGCTTCACGGCCTCGATCGTCGGCACGCCCGAAGGTCGCTCGGCCCCGCTCGTGTACGGCATGCGTCCCACCTGCAGGTCGATGCCTCCGGGAAGCTGTCGCACGGTGAGGTGCGCGGCCTTCAGGAACACCTGGTGGCTCGTGCTGCTGCCGCTGTGGTCGAAGTAGTTGGCGCCGGTCCCGAGCGGCCCCGGCCCGATGGCGTCCGTTGGCAATCCACCGAACTGCACGTACTGCAGGCCCACCGTCGCATCGACACGCCCCCGCCGCAGGCGGACACCGGCCTGCAGGCGGTTGCCGACATGAGCGGTCGTGGGGTCGCCTGGGGTGAACGTCGCGGTCTGGGCCGGCGGCTCGAAGAACTGCCACATCTCGAAGCGGGTCCAGTTCCGGACGTACGGCTGCAGCAGTGGGGGCGACGCGGCTGCCGTCTGCGCGAGGAGCGGCTCCGCCTCGACGGCAGCGAGCGCGGCGAGCATCAAGGCCCGGACAACGACGGTTCCACGCATGACAGTGCCTCAGCTGGAGTCGCCGTGTGGCCTGTCCACGCCGGGCCCCCTCCCCATTTATCGGTCAAGTGCCGGGTCGCGTGAATGGCGATGTGTGGATTTGAAAGGATGAGCTCAGCCGACGAGCTATGGCGTCCGGGCATCCTTCGGTAGAGCGAAGACAAAGAGCGCGTTGCCTTCGGCCGGCCTGGGGATCTCGGGAAGCAGCGCGGTGGGGACGCGATCGGCCCAGGTGAGTCCGCGCGTCGTCGCGCTCACCGTGAAGGCGACGTACTCCGTGCCGCCCACGCCGTAAGCCATCGGGAAGCCGTTGGTCATGGTCGGCAGGCGTGTCTCCCAGAGCAGAGCGCCGGTGTGCGCGTCGTACGCCTGGGCGAAGCGGTCCCAGGTGCCGACGAAGACCAGGCCGCCAGCCGTGGTGAGCGTGGCCGTGTTGAACGGCGCACGACGGCGCTGCCGCCACGTCGCCGCGCCCGTGGCCACGTCGAGGGCGACCAGTTCACCCAGCATGTCGGGGCTCTTCGGGTGGAACTGGTACGACGTCACGCGCACGGGCCCGGTGCCGCCGCCACCGAGCTGACGGTCGACCGGCTCGAAGGTGGCGGTTTCGCAGTTCAGGCTGAGCGGCACGTACAGCGCGGCTGTGTCCGGCGAGTAGGCCATCGCCCTGAGGCTCTTGAACCCGCCGGTGCTCGGGCAGAAGGAGATCTCACGCCCGAGATACTGCACCATGCCCGGCTTGTAGCTGGCGCGGCCCGTCTTCGCGTCGATGTTCACGAGCGTCTGGTAGCCGAGATCCGTCGCCTTCACGAATGAGCCGGTCCGCCTGTCCAGTTCCCAGAGGATGCCGAGCTTGCCCATCGTGTACGCCGAGCGACGCCCGTCGTGATCGATGAGCACCCGCTCGAACGCCTCGTCCATGTCGTAGGACTCGCCCGGCAGGTGCTGGAAGTGCCAGCGCAGCGCGCCGTCCGCCGGCTGCAGCGCCAGCGTGGCATTCGTGTAGAGCGCATCTCCGTCACTGCCGCGCGCCATCTGGGCCCACGGCTTGGCCTGCGCCGTGCCCCAGTAGATCAGCTTCAGCAGCGGATCGTAGCTGCCCACCATCCACGCGTCGCCGCCTGCGCGGAACGGCAGTGGCAGTGCGCCCCACGTGTCGCCGCCAGGCTCACCCGGGCGTGCGATGGTCGGCCGGCGCCACAGTTCTCGACCGGTCCTCGCATCCAGCCCGACGATGTCGCAGGTGTGTTCGTCGAAGCGTGAGCATCCGGTCAGTCCCGCCACGACGACACCATCGGCCACGACTGATCCGCTGGTGAACGTGAAGCCGGCGCCGGGAGCACCGACCACCGTGTCCCAGCGCACGCTGCCGCTGCGTGCGTCGAGTGCCACGACATGCGCATCGACCGTGTTGAGGTAGATGAGATCCTCGTACACCGCCAGGCTGCGCGTCTGGGCCGACCGGCGCCGCTGGTCGTCGAGTGGATGGCGATACTCCCAGCGCAGGTCGCCGGTGCTGGCGTCGAGCGCCTGCACCACGTTGCCGGGGTTGGCGAGGTACATGACACCGTCGTGCACGAGGGGTGTGACCTGCGCGGATCCGGGCTCGAGCGCCCAGGACCACGCGAGGCGCAGGCGGCCGACGCTGTTTCGGCTGATCTGCGTGAGCGGGCTGTAGCCCCAGCCATCGAGCGTACGCCGCCAACTGAGCCAGTCGTCGGGCGACGGTTGGGCAAGCATGGCATCGGTGACCGCGTGCCACGCGTCGGTGGGCAGCGCCCGCCAGGTGCGCGTCGGTGCAGAGGGTCGCCCTGGTGCGCGCGTGGCGGCCGGCGGGGCCTGGGCGGGTGACGGCACGGGCGTGCCGGCGAGCTGGCGGAGATACCCGCCGATGGCCCGCACGTCGGCATCGCTCAGCGTGGATGCCGGAATGGCAAGCATCTGCGAGCCCCCCGACCGCACCAGCGCGAGCAGCGCCGCGTCGTCCTGGCGAAGTGGAACGAGCGAGGGCGCAAACGAGCCCAGTGCGTCGGCCCCGTGGCACGTGGCGCAGGCGCGGGTAAAGGCAACGGCGCCCGGATCATCACCGGGCGCCCGGCCGAGGGCCTGGGGCGCAGCCCCCTTGACTGCGGCCGTCGTGGCCTCCAGGCCGCGGCCGTGCCACGACCATGCGGCGCACACGACGAGCCCCACCGACACAGTCCACGTCCAGGTCTTCATGGCGATTGGCGTAGCTTACACGGAGAAACCCCTGGCGCACCGGACCAGGTATACACTGCTACGCCGCCCGGATTCACTCACGGCCGATCACGTACTTCACTGGAGCACACCGATGACCGACACGACTTCGGCGATCAACGCCACCACCCTGGGCGGGTCGCTCACGTGCAAGGACCTGGGCGCCTCGATCCGTTTCTATCGCGATGCGATCGGCTTCGCTGTCGCCGAGAGCTACGAGCACGAGGGTGAGGTCGTGGCAGCCGTGGTGGCCGCCGGCCACTGCCGCCTGGTGCTCAACCAGGACGATGGGAAGCTCGGCTGGGATCGAATCAAGGGACAGGGCTTCTATCTGCAGATCAACGTCGCGTCACCCGCGGACGTGGACGCGGCGGCGGCGCGGATCAAGGCGGCCGGAGGGGCGCTGCTCAACGAACCGGCCGACCGCTCGTGGGGCGTGCGCATGTTCCAGTTCCTGGATCTGGACGGGTTCAAGCTCGGTGTGTCCACGCCCCTGGCGTAGCAGGCGCACCGCCAGTCAAGGCTGACGGCCACGTGGCCCGTGCGCCTGGTGGCCGCCGTCGGCATGCACGTCCTCGCACCGCTCCTCGAGTCGCGCCAGAGGACACTCCTCAGGCCTGACCGATGAAGGCGAGCAGCGCGTCGAGTGCGACCGGCTTGGTGAAGTGATCGTCGAAGCCGGCGTCGCGGGTGCGTTGCCGATCGGAGGCCTGCCCGTAGCCGCTCACGGCCACGATCCGGATCGATGCCAGCTGCGGATGGCTGCGGAGCCGCTTCCCCAGTTCGTAGCCGTCGATGCCGGGCAGGCCGAGGTCGAGCAGCGCCACGTCAGGCGTGAATGTCTCGACGGTGGCCAGCGCCGCGGCGGCGTCGTACGCCACCTGCGTCACGTGGCCACAGAGTTCGAGCGTGGCGGCAAGCGCATCTGCAGCGTCGACATTGTCGTCGACGACCAGGACCCGGCGGGCCACGAGCACCCGGGCGTCCGCCACGCCCGGCCCCGCCTCGCCAGAGGTGTCGACAGCGGAGAGGGGCAGCCGGACGACGAACTCACTACCCTGGCCTTCGCCGGCACTGTCGGCGGTCACGCTGCCACCGTGCGCGGCGGTGATGGTCCTCACAATCGACAGGCCCAGTCCAAGCCCACCCGACTTGCGATCGCTCGACTGCGGAGCCTGGGTGAACGGCTCGAATACCGTCGCCAGGAACTCCGGCGTCATGCCGATGCCGTTGTCGGACACGCGGATCACCACGTGGCCGTCGTCGCGGGTCACCTCGACACCGAGGCGTCCACCAGTGGGGGTGTACTTCGCGGCGTTCGTCAGGAGGTTGACCAGGAGCTGGGTGAGCCGCGTGGCGTCGCCGAACACCACCAGGTGCTCCGGCACCTGCACATGGACCGAGTGCTGGTGCTGCTCGATCAGGTCCGCGACCGATTCGAGCGCCTGGCCTACGACGGCGGCCACGTCGGTCAGCTCCCGCCGGATCTCGATCTTGCCACGCAGGAACCGGGACACGTCGAGCAGGTCGTCCACCAGTCGCGACAGATGCGTCGCCTGCCGGCCGATGACGGCCCGTTCGCGCAGGAACGCGTCGCCCCCCTTCAGCTCCATCAGCTTCACGGCGGCGACGATCGGCGCCAGCGGGTTCCGCAGCTCGTGGCCCAGCATCGCCAGGAACTCGTTCCGTCGTCGTCCGGCCTCGATCAGCGCCTGCTCGGCAGCCTTGCGTACGGTGATGTCGATCGAGGATCCGATCAGCCCGATCACCTGTCCGTCGGCGTCGCGGAACGGTGCCTTCGTGGAGAGCCAGACGGCGCGGCGACCGTCGGGGAAGCTCACCTCTTCCTCGAGCGACTCGGGGGTGCCGCTCTCCATGATGCGGCGGTCGGTGGCCATCACGGCCGCCGCCTGATCCTTCCGGTCGAGCGACTCGACGTCGGTCTTCCCGAGGTAGGCCTCGGGCGGCTTGCCCAGCAGTTCACTGACGCCCCGGTTGGCCACCAGCATGCGCCCGTCGCGGTCCTTCGCGTAGACCACGCCGGGGACGGCATCAACGAACGCGCGGAGCAGTTGCGTGGCCTGGTCGCGCTCGGCCTCCAGCGCGCGACGCTGCCCCACTTCGAGCAGCACACCGGGGAAGCGGAGCGGCGTCCCGTCGGCGGCATGGTCCACACGCCCGTTCGCCTGAATCCAGCGGTAGGTTCCGTCCAGTCCCCGCACGCGGTACTCGCGGCTGTAGGGTCCGCCCCGCGCAATCGCCTCCGCGATCGCGTGGCGCACGCCGGGCAGGTCGTCGGGGTGCACCGTGGCGATGACGGTCTCCATCGTGAGGCCGGTGCGCCCGAGTGCGGCGTCGAGCCCGAAGCTCTCGGCGAACTGCTCGTCGACCGTGATGCACTCGCGCTGCAGATCCCAGTCCCACGTGCCGATGATGGCCCCGGCGGCGAGGGCGAGCTGCACGCGTTCCGCGGCCGCGCGCGCCTCGGTGTTGGCACGCGCCAGCTCCTCACGGGCCGCGTGCTCGGCCTCGAACAGGCGCGCACGCTCCAGCGTCTGGGCGCACTGTTCCGCCACCGCCCGCAGGTACGCATCGTCTGCCGCATCGAACCGCTGCGGCTCGGGGAAGATGAAGCTGATCACGCCCAGTTCCCGCCCGCCGACGAGCAGCGGAAGCGTGGCGTCGGCCTGGATGCCAAGGGCGTCGGCAACCGCGGCGAAGCGCGGATCGAGCCCGACATAGTCCGCGCGCGTACGGCTGTAGCAGGGCTGGCGCGTGGCAAGCGCACGGCTGGCCGGCAGCTGCGGCGCTCGCTCGTAGCGCTGCCATTCGGAGGCCACGTGAGGGCTGATGCCAGGGCCGGCCACCATCTCGAAGGCGCGCCCCTCGTCGACCAGCAGTGACACCGCCCCGCCGCTGGCGCCGAGTGCCCGCCCGCCGAGGGCGACTGCCGCCTCGATCACGTCCGACGCACGCACGGCCCGCGCAAGCGCAGCGGTGAGTTCCTGCAGCTGATCGGTCCGAATCCGCGCGGCACGCTCGGCCGTGATGTCGAGGGTGGCACCCACCAGCCGATCCCGGACCCTGGTGGCACCATCCTGCCGGTAGACAATGCGGGCGCGTGTGCGCACCCAGCGCAGCGCCCCGTCGCGGCGGATGATGCGGCACTCGATGACGGACTCACCGGGCCCGTCTGGCGCGATGGCGTCGCGTGCCGCCGCAGCAAGGTGACGATCGGCTGGATGGATGAGCGCACCGAGGGATGCCGTGGTGACGAGTTCGCCCGGGTCGACACCGAGAATGGCGCGGCACCGGTCGGAGAGGGTCCACACGCCGCTCTGGATGTCCACCTCGAAGAAGCCAACCCCCGTCGTCTCGATGGCCAGGTCGACGGCGAGCGGGTCGAGAGCCGCGGTGTTCCGCGAATCAGCGTGGGAGTCCTGGGTCGGTTGCATGGACAGCGTGCCGCGAACGCGCTCTATCGTGCGCCCGTCGGGGCACGACGTCGTCTGGCGTTGAACGTGCCGACCACCCGATGGTAGCCGATCGCCTGCGGCTGAGCAGGGCGCCGTCGATGACGTCCGTGAGTGCAAGACTCGACCGTAACCGCCCGTGGCAAGGGCGGGTCAGGCCTTGCGGTACGTCGAGACCGCGATCGCTTCCCCCTGGCGCTTCGAGACAACGCGCGACCCGCGTTCGTCGTCGTGGACCGTCTCGAACACCACCTCGTGCTCGTGAATTGCTCCGTCGCTCTCGAGGATGCAGGCGAGAAGGTCATCGCCGATCTCGAACCGGAAGCGGAGGGCGTGCGCGGTGTCGTTCAGGATCCGCAGGTCCTTGTAGCCGTAGAACACGGTGGCATCCGCTCCAAGTGGCGTGTAGCGCGGACGGTCGTGATACAGGTCCACCGAATGGTTCCACCGCTCCAGCACCCGAAGTCCGGCACGCAGCGACACGTGGTAGATGATGCTCGAGAGCTGGCAGAGCCCACCGCCGAAGTCTTCCACCACGCGGCCGTCGACGATGTTGATGCCTTCGCGGAAGTGGTTGGCACGGGATGGCCGGCCCACCACCCGATAGAACGAGAAGATCTCGCCGGGATGAATGACCGTCGCCTCGATGCTCGACGCGGCGACCGTCATGTTGTGGATCTTGTTGATGCGGCTCAGTTCCGTCGTGGCGTTGAAGACCGGCTGTGTGAGGCAGAGGGCAGGCACCAGCGGCCGCGCAGCCGCTGCGTTCTCGCGGCCAGGACGGGCGAACCGACGCCTCAGCCCGGTGCGGAGGTCCGCCACGCAGCGCTGCGCGAGGCGCAGGGCCAGCTTGACCGGCTGTGGGACAACGTGTCTCACCATGGCTGAGCTGACAGGATCGGGGGATCGGGAGACAGTCGTCAACTGCGCCTGCAGCCAGCTGGCGAGAGGACGCGTGGCATCCCTGAATTCGGGCATGCAGCAAACGGCTCGAATAGGGGGTGTGTCCACGCTCGAGCCGGTGTAGGGTAGTCGCACACACGGAGGAACGATGGACCGACGAACGATGATGACAACCCTCGCAGGCGGCGTGCTCGCGGCCGGATACGCAGGCCGTG
>WBZO01001566.1_pt1 | contig 32518 bp, 35 predicted proteins | sample 5204261 | NCBI WGS metagenome assembly WBZO01 (sample SAMN12412400, study PRJNA552823) | activated sludge metagenome | isolation source: activated sludge from anammox sidestream of wastewater treatment plant... | place: USA: North Carolina | collected 2017-09
AGGCGTGACGGCCGTAATCGCGTGGGCGAATCTTCAAATTTAATGTTCGCGGGGGGACTGGAAACGCCGCCGCGGACGTATATTTGACGGAGGAATTCTTTCGCAATCGAGGAGACGGACCATGTCGATCATCGGACATGCCGGAAGAAGGATGAGGGCCGCCTCCATCGCCGCGGCAGCGGCGCTCGGCATCATCGTCACGGGCGCGGCCGCGACGCCCGCATCCGCCCATGGACGCGTGAGCATCGGGATCGGCCTCGGCTTTCCGATCTTCGCCGCGCCGGTCTGGGGCGGCTATTACGGCCCTTACTACAACCCCTATTATTACGCGCCGCCACCCGTGGTTTATGCACCACCGCCGGTCGTCTACCGGGCGCCGCCCGCTTATTACGGCCCGGCCTATTACGATTATGGCGCGCCGCTGGAAGCGACGCCCACCTCTCCGGTCTATCAAGCCCCGTCGGGGCAATATTGCCGCGAATACCGCACCACCGTGCGCGTCGGCGGCCACTATGAGGATGCCTATGGCACGGCCTGCCAGAAGGCCGATGGAAGCTGGCGGGTCGAAAACTGATTTCCGGCTTGTGAGGCAACAAAGGCGGAGGTTTCGAAATGGCCTCCGCCTTCTTTTTGTCCACCAGGCGCGCGTCGGCGCGCCGTCATGCCAACATCACAAGGCGCGTCAGCGCGCCGTGATGCCGCCATCGATAACGAGTTCGGAGCCGGTCATGTAGCGCGACTCGTCGGAGGCGAGGAACACGATGCCCGCCGCGATGTCCGCCGGAAGTCCCGCATAACCGAGCGGCGTGGTTGCGGCGATCATGTTGGGATCGATCGCATTGGCGCCAGCCGGGATGAGTTCCGAACGCATGGCACCAACGCCACCCTGCGGAATCTTCTGCCAGATCGCCGTGTCGATGATGCCGGGATGAACCGAGTTCACGCGCACACTCATCTTGGCCTGCGCGCATTCGAGCGCGACCGCCTTGGTGAAGAGCCGCACTGCACCCTTTGTTGCGCAATAGCCGGCAAGCCCCGGCGCGCCCTGAAGTCCGGCCACGGACGAAATATTGATGACCGATCCGCCGCCCGATGCCACGATGAGCGGAATGGCATGCTTCACGCCGAAAAAGACGCCATCGACATTGATCGCCATCTGGCGGCGCCAATCCTCATAGGACATCTGGAAGATGTCGGCGCCGATGCCGATGCCCGCATTGTTGACGAGAACATGCAGCGCGCCTTCCGTCTTCTTGATGTCCTCGACGATCTCGGCCCAGCGCGCTTCGCTGGTCACATCCTGATGGTAGGTCGAAACCGCGCCGCCCGCCTTGGCAATGAGATCGGCGGTTTCGGCAAGTCCCTTGTCGTCGACATCGCTCGCCACGATCTTCGCGCCCTCGGCCGCCAGCGCCAGCGCCGCCCCCCGGCCGATGCCGCTACCGGCCCCGGTGATCAGCGCAATCTTTCCGCTCACACGTCCCATCGTTTCTCTCCTTTTTCCGGCTGTTTCTTTGGCCGGGCCTCGCGGCCCCGATTTTTGCCTTGCTCCCTATGAACTCTCTCTTAGGGTACATCCCCTAGGACCGGCAACGGCATTTTCCGTTGCGTGGGCTTGGGTTGGGATGATCCAGCGGACCCGGAGAGGGACGGCGCGGACCTTCCCTTCAGGGGTTTCGGCCCGGCGCAAAACTGTTGGAGATAAGTGGACTTCGGTCTATTTTCATGGGCGCCGGATTTGGCAATGGGAGAGCATCATTAGCGACCTCAAGGAAGTGGACGAGGCAGGCCCGGGCGGCGGAACCAGGCGCGCCCGCAAGAAGGAGCGCACGCGGCGCGAAATCTATCGCACGGCGATGGAGCTCTTTTCGATGCGCGGCTATGACGGCGTCACCATCGAGGACATCTGCGCGGGCGCCGGCGTCGCCAAGGCGACCTTCTTCCTGCATTTCGAGAACAAGGCGGCGCTGATCAAGGAATTCAACGACGAGATCACGCAATCGCTCGCCGAGCGCCTTGCCGGCCATGAAGGCGATACACAAGACCAGTTGAGCCTCATTCTCTCCGCCTTCGAGGAAGCCTGGGAAACGAACGGCCCCGTCATGCAGAAGATGCTGCGCGACTTCCTCGACCAGCCGACGCTGCTTGCCACCGCCGCCGCCGTCAACGAGAGCATCGTCGATCTCGTCAGCGCGATCGTGAAGCGCGGACAGGAAAGGGGCGAACTGCGCCCCGGCATCGCGCCGGAACTCGCCGCCATGGCGATCGTTTCGACCTGGAGCGCCATCAGCGCCTGGTGGGCGGAGCATCCCGAGGCGGAGGCGGAACTTGCGAGCCGCCAGATCATCGACATCACGCTCAACGGGCTCAAGAAGAAAGCCTGACGAGGAAGAAATCCGAACGAAACAGGAAGGCACTCACATGACCACCGAAGGCAAGCTCAGAAGCGGCATATTTCTGGCCCCGTTTCATCCTGTCGATGAAGACCCGACACTGGCGATCCGCCGCGATCTCGAACTCGTCGAATGGCTCGACAAGCAGGGCTATGAGGAAGCATGGATCGGCGAGCACCACTCGGCGGGCTACGAGATCATCGCCAGCCCGGAGCTTTTCATCGCCGCCGCGGCCGAGCGTACCGAGCGCATCAAGCTCGGCACGGGCGTCGTCTCGCTGCCCTATCACAACCCCCTCATGGCGGCGAACCGGATCATCCAGCTCGATCATCAGACGCGCGGCCGCGTCATGTTCGGCGTCGGCCCCGGCCTTCTACCCTCGGACGCCTTCATGCTCGGCATCGAGGTCGCCAAGCAGCGCGATCGCATGGTCGAGGCGCTGGAAGTGATCCTGCGTCTCTTCAAGGGCGAGACGGTCAGCGCCGAGACGGAATGGTTCAAGCTCCAGAATGCGCGGCTCCAGCTTCGCCCCTTCTCGACGCCGCACCCGGAAGTTGCGGTCGCAAGCTCGGTCACGCCATCGGGCGGCAAGCTCGCCGGACGCCACGGGCTCGGCATGCTCTGCGTCGCGGCCACAAACACGGCGGGCTATGACGCGCTCGGCATCAACTGGGACGTGGCGCAGAAGACGGCCGCCGAAAACGGCCGCGTCATGGACCCCGCGCGGCTTCGCCTCGTCGGTCCCATGCATCTCGCCGAAACGCGCGAGGAGGCCCGCGCCCAGGTGCGCTACGGCTTCGACAAATGGCGGCACTATTTCGGCTCGATCAACCCGATGGGCCTCGACACGCAGGAGGGCAAGGATCCCCTCGACGCCATGATCGAATCCGGTCAGGCCGTGGTCGGCACGCCTGAGGACGCCATCGCCCAGCTCGAGCGGCTGCAACAGAAGATACCGGGCTTCGGCGCCTTCCTCATGCTCGCCCACAACTGGGCGAATTTCGAGAACACGAAACGCTCCTACGAGCTATTCGCCCGTCATGTGAAGCCGAAATTCCACCGCGCCAACGAGGCTCGCGAGGCATCGCTGAAATGGGCGACGGAGAATTCCGGCGAGTTCATCGGCGCCGCCATGAACGCCGCCCTCCAGACCATCGCCAAGCATCAGGCGGAAGAAGAAGCCAAGGCGAAAGCCAAGGGCACGCAGGCCGCCGACTGACACCCCGAAATCGAAACAAGAGAACCGGAGACAAGACGAAATGCTCGGACAGAAATTGCGCTTCGGCGCCTTCATCGCGCCCTTCCACCCGCTCGACGAAAACCCGACCCTCGCCCTCGAACGCGACATCGAGCTTGTGCAGTGGATGGACCAGCTCGGCTATGACGAAGCCTGGATCGGTGAGCACCACTCGGCGGGCTACGAACTCATCGCGAGCCCCGAACTCTTCATCGCCACGGTCGCCGAGCGCACGCGCAACATCAGGCTCGGCACGGGTGTCTCCTCGCTCCCCTATCATCACCCGCTGATGCTCGCCGACCGCATCAACCAGCTCGATCACATCACGCGCGGCCGCGTCATGCTGGGCGTGGGCCCCGGCTCGCTGCCTTCCGACGCGATCATGATGGGCATCAACGTCCAGAAGCAGCGCGACATGATGGACGAGGCGCTCGACGCCATCGTGCCGCTGCTCCGCGGCGAGACGGTGACGATGAAGACCGACTGGTTCGAGCTCAACAATGCCCGCCTGCAAATGACGCCCTGGTCGCGGCCGAGCGTCGAGATCGCGGTCGCAAGCCAGGTCTCGCCCACAGGCGCGACGGCGGCCGGCCGCCACGGGCTCAGCCTCCTCTCCATCGGCGCGACCTCGGCCGGCGGCTTCAACGCGCTCGCCACCAACTGGGCGATCTGCGAGGACACGGCGAAGGACAACGGCAAGACGGTCGACCGCTCCGGCTGGCGCCTGGTCGGCCCGGTGCATATCGCCGAGACGCGCGAGAAGGCGCGCGAGAATGTGCGCTTCGGCCTCGACAAGTGGCTCTACTACTTCCGCGAAGTGGCGGCCCTGCCGCTCGCGCCGACCGACGGCTCCGATCCCGTCGATGCGCTTATCGCCTCTGGCATGGCCGTTGTCGGCACGCCTGACGATGCCATCGCCCAGATCGAGCGGCTCCAGAAGCAGTCGGGCGGCTTCGGCTGCTTCATGCAGCTCGCCCACAACTGGGCGAACTGGGAGAACACCAGGCGTTCCTACGAGCTGATGGCGCGATATGTGTTCCCGAAGTTCCAGAACCTCAACGACAATCGCGAGGTGTCGCTCAACTGGGCGAAGGACAATCGCGAAAGTTTCATGGGCCAGGCCATGATGGCGGTCGGCGCCCGCGTCGCCCAGCATGTCGAGAAGAAGGGCACGGAGAACATCCGTCCCGAAATCCTCGCCGCCATGGGTCTCGACAAGAAGTCCGGCGCCGCGGAGTAACGCCGCTTCAGGCCTGCGAAGATACGAAAAGGGCGGCCCGCAAGGCCGCCCTTCCTGTTTTCTCAGTGGCGATCAGAGCCTGAATTCGCCGGAACAGATCTTGTCGTGAAGCGCCTCGTCGAGCGGCACGAACTTCCGGTCCACGGGCGAGTTGAAATAGATCGGATCGCTCACTCGCTTCACATCGAAGCCCTCGCGCACAAGCTCGACCTTGCGATGCTTGAACGTGCCCGTGACCTCGATCTCGGGGCTCACGCGAATGAAGAGCGGACGCGCATATTCGGGAAGTTCCTTCTCGATATGGCCGCGCAGCTTGTCGAGATCGAGCGAGCCGTCGGCAACGATCGAGGCCATGCCCGCGCGGCCGTCCGTGCCCGGAACCTGCACGCCATAGACATTCGCTTCCTTGATGCCCGGGAAGACCGAGATCGCTTCCGTGACTTCGGCCGTCGACACATTCTCGCCCTTCCAGCGGAAGGTGTCGCCGATGCGATCGACGAAATAGAAATAGCCGAGCTTGTCCTGACGCAGCAGATCGCCGGTGCGGAACCACGCATCGCCCTTCTCGAAGACGTCGCGAAGGATCTTCTTTTCCGTCTCTTCCTTCTTGGCGTATCCGTCGAAGCGCCCGGTCGGCGTGTCGGGATCGTCGGAGATCTTGCCGATCGCCTCGCCCGCTTCGCCCGGCGCGCATTTGATGCAGAAACCATCCGCGCCGCGCACCACCGTTTCGCTTTCGAGATCGAAACGCACCAGCTCGACATTGAAGCGCTTCTTCGCCCAGCCCGGAATGCGTCCCACGGAGCCCACCGTGCCGTCATAGTTCATGAGCGCGACATTGCCTTCCGTCGCGCCGTAGAACTCAAGAACGCGCGGGATACGGAAACGCTTCTGGAAGGCCGGCCAGATTTCGGGGCGCAGCCCGTTGCCGATGGCGAGCCTGATCTTGTGCTTGCGCTCGCGCGGCTGCTTCTCCGTGTTGAGAAGATAGCGGCAAAGCTCGCCGATATACTGGAAGAGCGTCGCCTCGTATTTCGCGCAATCGGCGAAGAACTCACGCGCCGAGAATTTGCGCCGGATGATAACGGAGCCGCCGACCGTGAGCGTGGTGCCGACCGCGCAGACACCGCCCGCCGAGTGATAGAGCGGCAGCGCGATATACATCCGGTCCTTCTCCGTCGCGTTCGCCCCAGCCGAGAAGCCGGTCATCATGGTCAGCACGCGCGCATGTGGCAGCCGCGCCGCCTTGGGATTGCCCGTCGTGCCGCTCGTATAGATGAAGAGCGCGTTGTCGTTGAGCGTGAGCCCATTGCGCGTGTCGGCCGGAAGCGGCTCGCCCGATTGCTGCGCGAGGGCGGCGTCGAGGTTCTGCATGCCCTGCACCGCGCCGCCGGTCGCCCAGACGGTGAGCGGGCGCTCGAGCCCCTCGGTCGCCGTCGCATAAGCGTCCGCAAGTTCGGCGCCGAGAACGAGATGCTGCGCGCCCGAAATGTTGAGACTATGCGCGAGCGGCCCCTTGACGAGATTGGTGTTGATGAGCGCCGCCGACGCGCCGATCTTGATGATACCGATCCAGGCGATCAGATATTCCGGCCGGTTCTCCATCATCAGCGCGACAACATCGCCCTTGCCGATGCCTTGCGCCTGCGCCCAGCGCGCATAGCGGTTGGCTGCCTCGTCGAGTTCGCGATAGGTGATCTTCCGGTTCTCGAAATAGATCGCGACGTTTCTGGGCTTCGATTTCGCGAGATCCTCGATCGTATCGGCGAAGGTACGATTGGGCGTCTTGTAGATGGCGCTCAATCGGCCGAGCGTGCGGAGCGCCGCCCGCAGATAGATGATCTCATTGCGGATTCGTCTGAAAAAGCCCATCGCGATCTCCTTCCCCCCTGATGCGGCTCTCAAGAGAGAACGCGCATTCGACTTGCGTTTATGCCTGCGGAGGCTCCACAAGGTCAAGGTGACGCAAGGAAAGCCTTGTCGTTACGCTTGCCCCCACGGGATGACAGGGGGCTCTTTTGGGGCCATGATCCCGCCCCCGAAGATGCCTCGCTCACGCTCGAAAGCGAAACGGACCAGAAGCAGGACAGTCGCCCAATGCAGGAAATGACCGAGCCGGAACTCATTCTCGACGTCATGGGCCAGAACTGCCCCCTGCCCGTGCTGCGGACGAAGAAGCGCCTTGCCAATCTGGAGCCCGGCACGCTGCTTCGCGTCTTCACGACCGACCCCGTTTCGCGCGTCGACCTGCCCCATTTCTGCGCCGAGAGCGGCCATGAGCTTCTGGAAACCCGCGACAGGGGAAGCTGGATCGAATTCCTGATCCGCAGGGCCGCGGAGCTTCGCGAGACGTCTAGCTGAGAAATTCCTCGGCGAGGATGGCGTAGAGATATTCGTCGCGCCAGTCGCCCTGGATGAATTTCGATTGCCGGAACGCGCCCTCCCGGCGCATGCCGATCCGCTCCATCACCCGGGCCGACGCCTTGTTGCGCTGATCGCAACTGGCGACGATGCGCCGAAGGCCGAGCTCGCGGAAACCCGCATCGAGCAGCGCGCGCGCCGCCTCGGCGGCAATGCCGAAGCCCCAGAAATCCGGGTGCAGAACATAGCCGAGATCGCCGAGCCTGTTCGCCCGGTCGACGATGGAGAGCCCGGCGCCGCCCACAACCTCGCCACCACCCTTCAGCGTGATGGCGAGATCATAGGCGATGCGCGGCCGCCGGCGCTGATCCTCCAGAAACCCCTCGACCGCCTCGCGGCTCTGCGTAGGCGTGTTCGGACCCCAGATCATGTAGCGCGCCACATCCTCGCGCGACGCATAGGCATGCACGTCTTCGACGTCGCCCGTCCTGAAATCTCGGAGCACGAGACGCGGCGTCTCGATCGGCAGCGCGATCCCGCGATGAGTGGGGGCGCGCTTGCGCAAGATCATGCCTTCGCCGCCCGGACCGCCGCCTTTTCCGCATCGCGGAAACCCGCGATGACGGTCTTTCCCATGTCGAACACCGGCCGCTTGATGAGTGCCGGATGCTTTTCCATGAGAGCGATGGCGGCGGCTTCGTCGGGCAGGCTCTTTTCGTCATCGGCAAGCCCGCGCCAGGTCGTGCTCGCCTTGTTGAGAAGCTTGTCGGCGCCCACGGCCTTTGCGAAGCGCGCAATGTCGGCCCGCGCAATGCCGTCGGCCCTGAGATCGACGAAACGATATGCGATCTTCTCCTGCTGGAGCCAGGCGAGCGCCTTGCGGCACGTATCGCAATTCTTCAATCCATAGACGGTAATCAATCCTGCCTCTCAACCTTCATCAACTGCCAATATGCCAAGGCACCCGCGGCGGATCGCGAAGATCCGCCGGGGCGCATGGAGGCAGCATATCAGCAATGAGGGAGGGGCCGGAAATCCCGTGGCCGCCCTTCAGGCAAGGAGGCGCGCTCAGGCGGCCGTCTTCATGCCCTGGCCGGTCATCTTGGTCTTTTCGGCGGCGGAGGTGACCGGCTCGATGCGCTGGTAGATCACGGGTGCGGCGATGCCGAGCCTTGCCCGCACATCGGCGAGCGGCAGGGAGAGCAGCGTCTCCCAATCGGCGAGCGGCAGCCATTGCGCGGCCTTGCCGAGGCGATAGCCCTCGCGGACCGCGCGCCAGATGCCGAGACCCGGCGCCTGCTTGCTCGCGACGCGGGCACCCACAAGCACGATGAAGCCGATGCCGCGATTGCGCGTCTGCGCATAGGTGAAGGCAAGCAGGCAAAGCTCGCCGAGCCCGTCGCGGCCATAGCCCGTCGTCACATGCCAGAGGTCGTGCGAGTCGCGCATCCGGTCGCGGAAGATCGTGGCGGCCTCGGGCATCTCGCCATAGCGCCGCGGCGCTTCCGCGCTGGCCTCCACAAGCCCGTCCGCCGTCAGGTTCTCGGCCGCCATGAATTCGTGATAGATGCGCCCGAGCGTGCCCTCGGGAAGCCGCGACAGCCGCTCACGATCGCAGAGCGTCGCGAGGAGGGAGCGCTTCTCACCGACGATGCGCTGGCCTGTTTCGTTGGCGATGAAGCGGCCAAACATGCGCTCGTCCGACCCGCCGGACAGAGCGTCGATGATCCTGAAGACCTGGCCCGTATCCTCCTTGTCGGCGATGAGCGCGCGAATGGCCCTGATCGCCTTCAGCGGCTCGATACGCTTGCGCACCGGCCTCGAACCGCCCTTAGTGGAAATGTCGGAGATCGTCGTCATCGCTTGGCCTCTCCTGATAGAATACCCAAAGCAGAATTCCGTCTTCAGAAAATATGGATTATACTGACATTGCTGTCAATATCCGTCCGGGAGGTATCGCATAGTGACGACTGCAACGAAGCCGGGCACACCCCATCTTCATGCCACCGCGAACGCGCCGGCCGGATCGAAGCCCGCCGCCAAGCGTGTCCGGCGCTCGGCCGAGGAGGCGAGGCGCCTCATCCTCGACGCCGCTGAAGTCAGGCTGGCGACGCAGGGCCCGGAAGGGATCAGGCTCCAGGACATAGCGCGCGATGTCGGCATATCGCACCCGGCGATCCTCCATCACTTCGAAAGCCGCGAGGGCCTCGTCCGTGCGCTGATCGCCAGAACGTCCGAGCAATTGCGCGACAAGCTGATGGCGGCCCTGAAGGGCAAGTCCGGCAGCGAACTCGAAGCTGCCGAACTCATAGAGAATGTGTTTCAGGCGCTGAGCGACCGTGGCACGGCGCGCCTTCTCTCCTGGATGATGCTCACGGGCCGCATCGTCGATCAGGGCACGTCGCGCTCCATGATGACCGATATCGCGAGCGAGCTTCATGCGGGCCGGGAGAGATACGCGACGAAGGCAGGCGCGTCCGCGCCCGATCGCGAGGACACGCTGTTCATCGCCATGCTGACGGCGAGCGCCGCTTTCGGCGACGCGATCATCGGGCGCCAGCTTGCCGAGGAAGCGGGCCTCGATCAGGAAGGCGTGCTGCGCTTTCGCCGCTGGTTCGCCGATCTTCTGAGCGAACATGCGGGGGTGCCGCGCAAATTGAAGGCCTGACCCCCCGCCACAGGCCTTTCAGAAAGGCGTCTCATGGTCTCCGTCCGTAGCGCGACCATCGAGGATATTCCCGCCATTCTTTCGATCTACAACGACGCGGTGAGACACACGACCGCCATCTGGATCGACGAGGAGGCCGATTTCGACAACCGCCGCGACTGGTTCATGGAGCGGCGCGTAGCGGGATTTCCGGTGCTCGTCGCAACGGACGGCGACGAAATTCTCGGCTACGCGACCTATGGCCCCTTCCGGCCGCATGAAGGCTACCGCCACACCGTCGAGAATTCGGTTTATGTGCGCGCCGACCGGCGCGGCAGGGGCATCGGCGCCATGCTGCTCGCATCGCTCATTGAAGCGGCGCGGTCGGAAGGCCGCCACGTCATCGTCGCCGCCATCGAAGCAGGGAATGAAGTCTCGCTCGCCCTTCACGCCCGCTTCGGCTTCAGGGAAACGGCGCGCATGCCGGAAGTGGGCCGCAAATTCGGCCGCTGGCTCGACCTCGTCATGATGCAGCTCATCATCGAAGGCTGACAGAAGAACCGCTCACACGGCAATTATGGTGAGTACATTTTGAGTCAGATTTTCTGCATTCAAGGAATGTAGAGAAAGACCTTGAATAAAGGCGAATTTCGCGTCCGCAGGAACGCAGAGCCATTATTTACCTGCGTAATCACATTTTTTTGCGGGCATCAGCGCCGGAGTGCGGTTATCTAGAACGTATCTCGAAATTACCGGACAACTGACCTTCACGGGCGATATGGATTATCATGTAAAAATTCAACTGCTGCCGCCGAAGCTCAAGATCAAGAAAGCACGGCGCGATCCGGCTATGCCGCTATGGGCGGCGGAGGACGACGTCTGGATCTGCTCCTATCCGAAATCCGGGAACACCTGGATGAGGTTCTGCCTCGCAAATCTTCTCCGGCCGGCCGAGGCTGCCGATTTCCGCACCGTCAACGATCTGATCCCGGACATCTACCGGCTGAACAGGGGCAATTTCTCGAACGGTTCTCGCTCGCGCTACCTGAAGAGCCACGAGGTTTTCAGACCCGATTATCGCCGCGTTCTCTATCTCTGCCGCGATCCGCGCGACGTTCTCGTGTCCTATTTCCACTACAGCCGGAAGCAGGAAGACATCGCCGACGACATGACGATCGCCGAATTCGCCGAAATTTTCCTTGAGGGCAACGTACCGGCACGAAGTGCCGGTTCCTGGGCGGAAAATGTCGGAAGCTGGCTTGGCGCGCGGCGCGCGAGCAAATCCTTCCTCATGCTGCGCTATGAGGACCTGCTGGCCAATCCGCATGCGCGGCTCGCACAGGCCGCCCGCTTTCTCGGCATTCCCTTCACGGACGAAATGATCGCCGGCGCGATCGAGGCATCGGCCGCCGACAGGATGCGCGCCATCGAGGCGCGGGAGGCCGACAGCGACCCTGCGCTGAGAAAGCGGCGCGACATCCCCTTCGTCCGCAAGGCGACATCCGGCGGATGGCGAAAGGAACTGCCCGCCCCGGTCGCCCGCAAGGTCGAGCAGCGCTGGGCGCCGCTGATGCGCGAACTCGGCTATCTGAACTGAAGCTGCCGGATTGCGGCAAGACCTTGAATTGGTGCCCCTGGCCGGACTCGAACCAGCACGCCCGTGAAGGCAACAGATTTTGAGTCTGCCGCGTCTACCATTCCGCCACAGGGGCCCCCTTAGGGAGCGCGCATGATAGTCGGCGGTTTCTGCCGATCAAACAAAATGTGAGCACGGGGCCGGGCCCGCCCCAGCCGCCCCCTACCGGCGCGAGATGGACACGCCCCGCCGGAGCCTGCTAAACCCGGTGCGGCTCCAACCGGGACGATGTCATGCTGCGCGGCCTCTACGACTGGACGATCCGCCTTTCAGGGCACAAGCATGCCCATTGGGCACTCGCCGCTGTTTCCTTCGCCGAAAGCTCCTTCTTTCCGGTGCCGCCGGACGTGATGCTGGTGCCGATGACCGTCGCCCGGCCCGAGCGCGCGTGGTTCTACGCCACCGTCTGCACGATCGCATCGGTCGCCGGCGCACTTCTCGGCTATGCGATCGGCGCCCTCCTCTATGACACGCTGGGCCACTGGCTCATTTCCATTTACGGCTATGAGGACAAGCTGGAGGAGTTCCGCGCGCTCTATGCCGAATGGGGGGCCTGGATCATCCTCATCAAGGGCGCGACGCCCATCCCCTACAAGCTCGTGACCATCGCCTCGGGCTTCGCGGGCTACAGCCTCTTCTGGTTCATCGTGCTGTCACTTATCACGCGGGGCGCGCGCTTCTTCCTCGTCGCGGGCATCCTCAACCGCTTCGGCGAGCCCATAAAGCTCTTCATCGAAAAGCACCTCGGCCTCGTCTCCGCGGCCTTCGCCTTGCTGATCGTTGCGGGCTTCGTCGTCGCCCGCTACGTCATCTAGCGCCCGCCCGCGAAGCAGCGACACACCGCGACACAATTTCGCGCCACCCTTCCCGCGGCAGCGCGGGTTTTCCATTATTTTTTCTCGCCTGTACCTCTCCCTATCGGCCACATTATAAGTCTACACAACATACGGAACCGCCAGACGCTACAGGGAGGCGCATGCTTCATAACACCCCCCTCATAACCACCATCGTCGGCGGCCTCGTGCTCGCGTTCATCTTCGGCGCGATCGCCAATCGTTTCCGCGTTTCGCCCCTGGTCGGTTACCTGCTGGCGGGTGTGCTTGCCGGGCCGTTCACACCGGGCTTCGTCGCCGACCGCGCGCTCGCGCATGAACTCGCGGAAATCGGCGTCATCCTGCTGATGTTCGGCGTCGGGCTGCATTTCTCGCTGAAGGATCTCCTCTCCGTAAAGGGCATCGCCATCCCCGGCGCGCTCGCCCAGATCGCCGCCGCGACGCTCCTCGGCATGGCGCTGGCATGGTCCCTCGACTGGTCCATCGGCTCCGGCATCGTCTTCGGCCTCGCGCTCTCCACCGCCAGTACGGTGGTGCTGCTTCGCGCGATGCAGGAGCGCCGCCTCGTCGACACGGAGCGCGGCCGCATCGCCATCGGCTGGCTCATCGTCGAGGATCTCGCCATGGTGCTGACGCTGGTGCTGCTGCCGGCCCTTGCCGGCATCCTCCATGCGGCGGGCAGCGGCGCGGAGGGCGCCAGTATCGACGCATGGGGCGTGACCAAGACCCTCGTCATCACGCTGGGCAAGGTCGCCGCTTTCGTGGCGCTGATGCTCGTCGTCGGGCGAAAGATCATTCCCTGGATTCTGCATTTCATCGCCCATTCCGGCTCGCGCGAACTTTTCCGGCTGGCCGTGCTCGTCATCGCGCTCGGCGTCGCCTATGGCGCGGCCGTGCTTTTCGGCGTCTCCTTCGCGCTCGGCGCCTTCTTCGCGGGCATGGTGCTGAGCGAATCTCCGCTCAGCCAGCGCGCCGCGGAGGAAACGCTGCCGCTGCGCGACGCCTTCGCCGTCCTCTTCTTCGTGTCCGTCGGCATGCTGTTCGATCCGAGGACAGTGCTCAACGAACCGCTGACCGTGCTCGCGACGCTGCTCATCATCGTTCTGGGCAAATCCGCCGCGGCCTTCATCATCGTTCGCGCCTTCGGCCACCCGACCTCGACCGCGCTCACCATTTCGGCAAGCCTCGCCCAGATCGGCGAGTTCTCCTTCATCCTCGCGACGCTCGGCGTCAGCCTCGAACTTCTTCCGGCGCGCGGGCGCGACCTCATTCTCGCGGGCGCCCTGCTCTCGATCGTCGCCAACCCGCTCTTCTTCATGGCGCTCGACCGCCTCAAGCCCTGGCTTGAAAAGCTCGGCTACCCCGACCTTGCCGACAAGCTCGAAGTGAAAAACGAAGAGGAAATTCCGCCAACAACGCTTCGCGATCATGCCGTCGTCATCGGCTTCGGCCAGGTCGGCAGCCTTCTCGGCAAGAGGCTCCAGCAGGCGGGCGTGCCCGTGCTCGTCATCGAGACGGCGGAGGACATCGTCGCGAAACTGCGCGAGCAGGATTACGCGGTCATCAAGGGCAATGCCGCAAGCGCCAGCGTCATCGCTGCGGCCAATCTTCCCGCCGCGCGCTGGCTCTTCGTCGCCATCTCCAACGCCTTCGAGGCGGGGCAGGCCGTCCAGCAGGCGCGGAAGCTGAACCCCTCGCTCGAAATCATCGCCCGCGCCTATTCCGACGCCGAGATCGACTATCTGCGCCAGCACGGCGCGAACCTCATCATCATGGGCGAACGCGAGATCGCGCGCGGCATGATCGAACATGCCCTGGGCAATGGCGCCAGCGACGACATGAAGGGGGCGGTCATAGCCCCGCACACGGCCTGATGCCCCCGCCCAGTGCGGCGACAAGCCTCTCGTCCTTCGGCGCGAGGCATGATTGAATGCCGCCCATGCTGGACCGGATCTCGCCTCTCTCGATCCCCTGGATCGTCCTTGCCGCAAGCGTCGCCACGCTAGGTGGCGCCTATTTCTTTCAGTACGTGCTCGGCTACGCGCCCTGCCACCTCTGCCTGATCGAGCGCATGCCCTATTACTTCGCCATTCCGGCAGCGCTGTTCGCCGGGCTCCTGTCGCGCGAGGCCAATCTCGGCATCGGCCCGGTCGTCCTTCTCGCGCTCTGCGCGGCCGCCTTCGCCATCAATGCCGGGATTTCCGGCTATCACGCGGGCGTCGAATACAAGTGGTGGCCGGGCCCCTCGAGCTGCACGGGCGGCGGCCTCGTCTCGAACTCGCTCGAAACTCTTCAGGCGGAGCTTCAGTCGGGCATGAGAACCCCTCAATGCGACAAGGCGCCCTGGACGCTTTTCGGCATCTCGCTCGCCGGGTTCAATTTCCTTCTGTCGCTCGCGCTTTTCGCGCTTTCCTCCCTTCCCGTCATCCGCTTCAGGCGCGATGCGCGCGGCCTGGAATGAGGCGACCCGACCATGCCGAGACAACCCCGCAAATCGCCCCGCCCCGTTTCCGCCCAGCCTGGCCGCCCGCGCAACAGCACGGTGGAGGAGATCCTGCGCGTCGATCACGCGGGCGAATATGGCGCCGTCCGCATCTATGCGGGCCAGCTCGCCGTCTTCAAATATCTGCCGGGCAAGCAGGAGACGGTCGAGGCGCTGACGCGCATGTCGAAGGATGAGGAGCTTCACCTCGCCCGCTTCAACGATCTCGTGAACGAGCGCCGCGTGCGGCCGACGGCCTTCGCGCCGATCTGGCATGTCGCGGGCTTCGCGCTCGGCGCCGCTACCGCGCTCATGGGCGAGAAGGCGGCCCATGCCTGCACCGAGGCGGTCGAGGATGTCATCGACGAGCATTATGCGGGCCAGGTGCGCAAGCTCGAGGCCATGGGCGAGGAGGAAGCGCCGCTCCGCGAAACGATCGAACGCTTCCGTCTCGAGGAAGTGCAGCACCGCGACGAGGCGATCGCCAAGGGCGCCAAGGAAGCGCCCGCCTATCCCCTGCTGTCGAGCCTCATACGCACGGGCTGCCGCATCGCCATCAGGCTGTCTGAAAAGGTCTGAACGCGCCTGCCCTCAGGGCTCCAGCTCGCTGTCCCAGTAGAGATAGTCCTGCCAGCTCTCATGCAGATAGTTCGGCGGAAAATGCCGTCCGTTCTTGTGCAGATCGTTGACGGTCGGACGATAGGGCTTCTGCAGCGGAAACATCTCCGCCTGCTCGGGCATCTTGCCGCCCTTTTTGAGATTGCAGGGCGCGCAGGCGGTCACGACATTTTCCCAGGTCGTCTGCCCGCCGCGCGAGCGCGGAACCACATGATCGAAGGTAAGCTCGTGCCGCGCTCCGCAATACTGGCAGTTGAAGCGGTCGCGCAGGAACAGATTGAACCGCGTGAAGGCGGGGTACCGCGCGGGCTTCACATAGGATTTGAGCGAGACGACGCTCGGCAGCTTCATCTCGAAGCTCGGTGAGCGGACATAAGTGTCATAGCAGGAGACGATGTTCACACGATCCATGAACACCGCCTTGATCGCGTCCTGCCACGACCAGAGCGAGAGCGGGTAATAGCTGAGCGGTCTGTAATCCGCATTCAGCACAAGTGCCGGACAACTATCCGGATTGGCAAACGAACCGTGCACGCTGCCCTCCTGGGATCGCTAACGCCCCAATGACGGACCGCGTCCCGAATTGTCACGAAGAATACTACATCTCGTAAAACAACTTTGTGAAGCCACTCCTAGTGGTTTTCGTGCTGCCTCGTTCAGCGGCGCTCATTGAGCTATAAAGAGCCCGCCTTCAATGAAGCGAGACTCGTTCGATCCTCATGCCCATGACCCGGCCGCAACGCGACGTCCTCCGCTTCGCACCGAGCCCGAACGGCTGGCTGCATCTCGGGCATGCCTACTCGGCGATCTTCGCCTATGAGACGGCGAAGGCGCTCGGCGGCCGCTTTCTCCTTCGCATCGAGGACATCGACACCGGCCGCTGCCGCCCGGAATATGAGCAGGGCATCTATGAGGACCTCGCCTGGCTCGGCCTCGATTGGGAAGAGCCGGTGCGCCGCCAGTCCGAGCATTTCGCCGATTATGAAGCGGCGCTGAAGCGCCTTCGCGCCATGGAGGTCGTCTATCCCTGCTTCGCGACGCGCAAGGAGATCGCCGACGCCATCACCGCGACGGGCATCGGCCCGAAGCACTGGCCGAGCGATCCCGACGGCGCGCCGATCTATCCCGGCATCTACAAGGACCTGCCCGGCCCGGAACTCAACAGGCTCATGTGGGAGGGGCGCTCCTATGCCTGGCGGCTCGACGTCGAAAAGGCGCTCGAACTTGCCGAGAAGAAGGCGGGCGGCCCCATCTCCTTCCATGAGGAACATGGCGGCCCGCGCGGCGAGCTTGGCCGTATCCCGATCGATCCGCTGCTCTTCGGCGATGTCATCATCGCGCGCAAGGACGTGCCGACGAGCTATCATCTGGCGGTGACTGTCGACGATGCCCTTCAGGGCGTGACGCTGGTGACGCGCGGCCAGGACCTCTTTCCGGCGACCCATGTGCACCGGCTGCTGCAGGTCCTGCTCGATCTTCCCGAGCCGCGCTACCGCCACCACCCGCTGGTGCGCGACGAAACGGGGCGGCGGCTCTCCAAGAGCGCGAAGGATATGGGGCTGCGCGAATTGCGCTCGGATGGCCTCACCCCCGCCGATGTGCGGCGCCTCGCCAGCATCTGAAACGGCGATTTCACTGGCCTGATTTCTGCTTGGACGGAACCCGGAGCTTCACGGCGTTCCATCGGGGGACGTGCGTCCGCAGAAAGTACGGTAAATGACCGCCACCAAGCCGCGCATCGACTGGGTAGACGCCGCCAAGGGCCTGACCATGGTGCTCGTCGTCATGAAGCACGCGACCTATAACGACGCGGTCGCGCTGCACAAGATGCCCTATCTCTTCAACATTCTGTGCGAATTCACCATTCCCTTCCGGATGCCGCTCTTCTTCCTCGTCGCCGGACTGTTCGCCGCCCGCTCGCTCCGCAGCGATCTGCGCTCCTTCATCGACGGCAAGGTGCTGCACTTCGTCTATTTCTATCTGCTCTGGTCGGCGATCCAGATCGGCCTGAAAATGGCGCTGCCCCATGACAGCGAATGGGTGGTGGACTACAAGACGCTGCTGATGATCCCCTTCGAGCCCTTCGGCATCCTCTGGTTCATCTACGAGCTGAGCCTCTTCTTCGTGGCGATGCGCCTCATGCGCGACCTGCCGAAGCCGCTCGTCATCGGCCTCGCGCTCGCCCTCTACTTCACGAAGCTCCATACGGGCTGGACGGTGCCGGACGAATTCGCCGGACGCTTCATCTTCTTCGTCATCGGCGTCTATGGCGCGCCCTACATCTTCCGCATGGCCGAACTGGTGCGCGCCCGGCCGTCCGCGGCGCTCGGCGCCGGCGCGGCGCTCTATCTCGCCATCGGAACGGTCGTCTTTTCCGGCGAGATCGAAATCCGCGCCTTCGAACTCTCGACCGCCTTTGCCGGTGCTGCCGCGACGCTCATCCTCGTCGTGCTGCTCGTCGAACGCGGGCTCGCGGCGCCGCTCACCTATATCGGCTCGCGCTCGCTCTATGTGTTTCTCGCCTTCTTCCTGCCCATGGCCGCCACACGCGTGCTGCTCATCAAGCTCGGCGTCACCCATGGCGATTTCCTGACGCTGCTCTCGCTCGCCATGGCGGTCGGGATGCCGCTTCTCGCCTTCCGCATCGTCGAGAACACGCCGCTCTCCTTCGTCTTCGTGCGGCCGGACGCCTTCAGGCTGAAACCGCGCGGAACGAAAGAGCCCGCCACCGCCGCGGCATGAGAGCCCGGCCTACCAGTCGTAAAGGCCCGTGAAGTTCCTGAAACCCGCCTTCTCCGCATAGGCCGTCCACTCCTTGCGAAGATGCGTCGTGGCGGACGGGCTTCCCGCGCCCTGCCCGAGCCCGAGGATCAGCAGCCTGTCGCAGCCGGCGAAGATCGGCGCAGGCGCGGGCAGGCGGCCGCCGCGCTTCGTGAGCGTTGCATATTCGGAATCCTCGAACCCGTCCGTAAGCAGAATGATATGCACGGACGATGCCTTGCAATCGACAAGCTCGGCCTCCGTTTCGAGGAAAGGCACGATGCTCGTCTTTCCCTGCGCCTTGAGCTTGCCTTCCTTGACGAGCTTCGGAACATTGGCGATGAGCGCCGCCATTCCTCCGGCCACGGCCTCGGGCCGCGCATGGGCCGAGATCACCTGATCGACCTTGAGCGTATTGGCGCTGCCATCGTAAGAGCCGAAGGTCCTGAGCACCACGCGCGACTTGAGCGGCAGCGCCTGAAGCTCCGCGGCGGTGCGCGCCGCGACGCGCGCGGCATAGGCGTCGTCCTTGACGAGCGGATTGCTCATGGAGAGATCGAGCCCGATGACGACCGTTCGCGGCTGAGGCCCATCGGCAAGGGCTGGCGCCGAAAATGCCGCCGCGAGACAAAGCGCGAGAGCGGCACGGCGCATCGCGCTCACTCCGCCGCCCTTTCGAGCCCCATCGGGCGGGGCGCCCGCAAGGGCGGCAGAACCTCGCCGAAAGGCTCCCGCATGCCGCCCGCTGCCGTCGGGCCCGCCTTCATCGCGTTGCGCGAGCGCCGCTCCCACCACTCATCGAAAAGCCTCTCATAGCGGCTGACGTCGCGCGAGGCTTCGCAGCCCTTGAGCCGGTCGAAGGCGGCGGCGGGCGCCTGCGCGCCCCGGCCGATGAGCCTCGGTACGCGGGCGGCAAGCGGCAGGGCGCGGCGCGCCTCGTCGAGCCCCTGCTCATAGGCGCGGGCCTCGCGCATGAGGCCCGTCCAGAGCAGATGCCGCCTGTTCTCAGGCCCTTCCATTTCCGAAAGCCTCTGGCGGATCTCGTCATGTTCCGCTTCGAGGGCCGCGAGCTGTGCCATGTCGCGGCGGCGATGCGCGAAGTCGCGCGCAAGGACGATGCGCCTCAGCTCCTGCGTCGCGAAATGGATGCAGAGCGCGGCAACGCCCGTGACGACGAGAAAGACGACGCCGAGCGAACCGAGCCAGAAGAGAGGCTGCCAGCTTCGCACCGCGTCGAGTTCGGAGGAGACGCGGGCCGCATCGCCCGTCGCGAGCGCCTCGATGCCGAGCCCGGCAAGCGCCGAGCCGAGCGAGGAGCCGACGCTGGAGCCGCCGCCCGTTGCCGCAAGCCCGTTCGGCAGCGACATGGTGGCGAGCAGCAGGCCGACGCCGACGAGCATGGCGAGCGCAAGCACGAATACCGCGCGCACGAAGAAGCCGCGCCCGAAGCGTCCCATATGCTCATAGAGAATATGGGCGGCGATGGTCGCGAAGAGGACCTGGAGGGATTTGAACGCAACCGAACTTGCGAGCGTGCCAGGTAGCTCGAGGAACTCATTGGCAAGCGCGCGCGTCCAGAACTCGCTGACGATCATGTAGTCGACGAGAACGGCGCCGAGCGAAACGAGAAGGAGCACGAGAAAGGCGCCCGCATGGAAAAGCGCGAACCGCGCCTCTCGCTCGCTGGCGATATAGTTCCGCGCGATCTCCGCGCGCATCGCTTCGGGGATGAGGCTTACGCTCGCCATCGCTCACGCCCTCCCCGTGCTGTTGCGCCGCCTGCTCTCGCCCGGCTCCGGCAGCGGCTCGGCGAGCCTTCGAGCGAGCATGGCGATCTCGCGCGTCAATGTCTCGGCGCGGGCGCGGGCCTCCGCAAGCTCGCCGGCATAGGCCTCGTCGAGTTCCGAAAGCCGCGAAAAGACGTGAATGTCGGGAAGTGGCTCCGCATTTCGCCCATAGTCGCGCGCGGAATGCTCCGCCAGCGCCGAGCCCGCATGCCTCGCTTTCGCATCGCTCATGCCCGTCCCTCCAATCCGCGTGTTGAGTCCGTTAACTCTACCACGTGTCAGATTGGAACGGCCCAATGCGGCGGAAGCATTATGGGAATAAGGCAAGAATGTGGCGAAGGGCTCACGCCGCCGCGTCGGTGTTCCAGTCCACCAGCCGCACGATGTCGGCCATGATGTCGGTGATCTGAAAGTCCTTGGGCGTATAGATGGCAGCGACGCCCGCGGCGCGGAGCCTTTCGGCATCCTCGCGCGGAATGATACCACCCACGACGACCGGAACGTCGATCCCCTCATCCTTGAGGTGCGTCATCACCTCGGTCACGAGCTGCACATGCGAGCCCGAAAGGATCGAGAGCCCAAGCACATGCACGCGGCCTTCGCGCGCCGCCTCCACGATCTCGGCGGGGGTGAGACGGATGCCGTCATAGACGACATCCATGCCGCAGTCGCGCGCGCGGACCGCGATCTGCTCGGCGCCGTTGGAATGGCCGTCGAGCCCCGGCTTGCCGACGAGGAACTTGAGCCGCCTTCCGAGCTTCACCGAAACGGCATCGACCATCTCGCGCACGCGGTCGAGTTCCGGCGCATCGTTGCGCGCGGCGCGTGAAACGCCGGTCGGCGCGCGATACTCGCCGAAGATCGAGCGCAGCGCCGTTCCCCATTCGCCCGTGGTCACGCCGGCGCGCGCGCAGGCGATGGAGGGCTCCATGATGTTGCGGCCTTCCTTCGCCGCGCGGCGAAGCTCGGCGAGCGCGGCCTCGACCGCCCCTGCGTCGCGCGCCGCGCGCCACGCCTTGAGCCGCGCGATCTGCCCCGCCTCGACCTCGGCCGGAACGGTGAGGATCGAGCCCTCTCCGGTCGCCAGCGGCGAAGGCGCCGTCTCGACATATCTGTTGACACCGACGACCACCTGCTCGCCCGCCTCGATCGCGGCGAGCCGCGCGGAATTCGACGAGACGAGCTGCTCCTTCATATAGGCGCTCTCGATGGCGACGATCGCGCCGCCCATCTCCTCGATCCGGGCCAGTTCCTGGCGCGCCTCGGCCTTCAGCGCCTCGACCTTGGCATCCATCACATGGCTGCCGTCGAAAATATCCTCATACTGAAGAAGGTCCGTCTCGAAGGCGAGAATCTGCTGCGCGCGAAGCGACCATTGCTGATCCCAGGGGCGCGGCAGGCCCAGCGCCTCGTTCCAGGCCGGAAGCTGCACGGCGCGTGCCCGCGCCTTCTTCGACAGCGTGACGGCCAGCATCTCGATCAGGATGCGATAGACGTTGTTTTCCGGCTGCTGCTCGGTGAGGCCGAGCGAATTCACCTGCACGCCATAGCGGAAGCGGCGGAGCTTCGCGTCCTCGACGCCATAGCGCGTCCGGCAGATCTCGTCCCAGAGATCGACGAAGGCGCGCATCTTGGCGATCTCGGTGATGAAGCGCACGCCCGCATTGACGAAGAAGGAGATGCGCCCCACGACCTGCGGAAACTCCGCCTCCGGCACCTGCCCGCTCGCCCGCACATGGTCGAGTACGGCGATCGCATTGGCGAGCGCGAAGGCAAGCTCCTGCACCGGCGTCGCGCCCGCTTCCTGCAGGTGATAGGAGCAGACATTGGTCGGATTCCACTTCGGCACTTCGCGATAGGTATAGGAAACGATGTCGGTGATGAGCCGCATGGAGGGCTCGGGCGGGAACACATAGGTGCCGCGCGAGAGATACTCCTTGATGATGTCGTTCTGCACCGTGCCCTGAAGCTTCGCGCGGTCGGCGCCCTGCTCGTCGGCGACGGCGATATAGAGCGCGAGGAGCCAGGCGGCCGTCGCGTTGATCGTCATCGAGGTGTTCATCTTTTCGAGCGGGATGCCCTCGAAAAGCTGGCGCATGTCGCCGATATGGCTGACCGGCACGCCGACCTTGCCGACCTCGCCGCGCGCAAGCTCGTGATCACTGTCATATCCGGTCTGCGTCGGCAGATCGAAGGCGACCGAAAGGCCCGTCTGCCCGCGGGCGAGATTGGTGCGGTAAAGCTCGTTCGAGGCCTGGGCGGTCGAATGGCCCGCATAGGTACGGAAAATCCAGGGCTTGTCCCTGCCCGCATCCGGCTGGCCGCCTTCTTCCTTCGCCATGTCTTCCGCCTTTTACGCTGCGTCCGAATAGCCTCGCCCATTATCACAGGCATGGTTGCAGCGCAAAAGCATTGGGGCCCGGATCGGCGCCCGGGCCCTGAGGCGGGCCGCCGCCCCGTCAGCGGACATTGGACAGGATATCGACGACGACGCCCGTCGCCACCGCCACGAGCACGATGTCGTCGCCGACGATATAGGCCTCATAGCCGTGACCATGCGGAAAGCGATAGGAGAGATCGGCCGGCAGCGGATGCCTGTAGGCGCCGCGCGGCAGCTTGTGCCCGACCCTGACGCGCTGACCGTGCGGCAGCGGACGTCCTTCCCAATTATGCATGCGGTAATAATCGCGCGCGAAGCCCGACTGATCGGCCGTGAATTCGGGATGCTCGCGCCGCATCGTCGTGCGGTGCATCTTGCGGCCTTCCTCCGCGCGGTGCTGGGGCGGCGGCTGCATGTGCCGCTCGCCCTGCGGAGGCATGTTTTGCCCTTGAGGCGGAGGTGTCGGCATCCGCTCCGCGGTCTTTTCCTCGGCAAGCGCCACCGCCGGCAATAGCAATGTCGCAGCGAGAGTGATGGCGGACAAGCGGTGTCTGAAATCGCGGGTGGCTTTGGTCGTCATCTGTCCCTCCGGGATCGAATGAAGCCCCCTGACCGAATTCATCATACGCTCTCGATCCGCGGACCGACATCCCAATCTGCCGCGACCCGACATACCAATCAAAAACGCCGGAGCCTTGTGGGCCCCGGCGTTTCACTCGCGCCGATCGACTTTCTTTTTCGAGTCTTATTCGGCGGCGGACGCCCTTGCGGCGACGCGTTCGATATGTTTGCGGCGGGCGTCGAAATCCCGCGCGATGCTGTCATCATTGCTCTGGAGCGCCTCGACGTCCTGATCGGCAAAGCCGATCACGCCCATTTCCTCATACCCCTTTCGGATACGTGGCCCCCAGAGGCCGATATCCTTGACGATGGGCACGATGCGCTGGAAGAGCCCGTTGCGGAACGTCTCCATGAAGCCGGAGTGATACATGTGCTCGGCGCAGTCGACCGGGTTGAGGCCGAGATTCTTCCACACCTCCACGGCGTCGAACCGGTCGCGCATGAGATAGCTCGCCTCGAGCAGGAACTCCTCGCGCTCGTCGCGCTCTTTCTCCGTGAGCTGAGGATAATAATCCCTGAGCGCGAGGCGGCCGAAGGCGACGTGACGCGACTCGTCCTGCATCACATAGGCATTGACGGCGGCGGCAAGCGGGTTCTGCGCGTGGTCGCGGATTTGCGCGAAGGAGGCGAGCGCCAGCCCCTCGATCACGATCTGCATGCCGAGATAGGTCATGTCCCAGCGAGAATCGAGCAGCGTCTGCTCGATGAGATCCTGCAAGGGCTTCGTCATCGGATAGGCGAGGCCGAATTTTTCCAGAAGGCGCTTGTAGCTCTCGACATGGCGCGCCTCGTCGATGACCTGCGTCGAGGCATAGAACTTGGAATCCATGTCCGGCACCTGCGTGACGATCTTCGCCGTGCAGATGAGCGCTCCCTGTTCGCCCTGCATGAACTGCGAAAGCTGCCACGCCTGGAAATGCTTGCGGACGTTGGCCTTCTCCTTGCGCGACATCTTCTCGAACTGCGCCATGCCGTTGATCGGCAACATCTCGTCGGGAAGCTGTTCGGGATTGTCCTCGTCAAGCTCCTGGGACCAGTCGATGCGGGTATTCGCATCCCACTGCATCTCCACGCCCTTGCGATAGAGGCCCATCATCGCCGCGCGCTCGGGATCGTATTTCCAGTTGAACGTGGCGTCGAAGCTCTGCGGCACCGACCAGTGGCTGCCCTCGAGCGGGATGGCGTATTCCTTGGCGAAGCTCATGCGGTTCCTCCCTCCCTCACGAATTTGCGGAGTAGTGCTCCGCAGTACGAAAAGCCTATACCGGAAAAGAAGCGTCAGGAAAGAGGAATCCGCGTGCCCGCCCCGCTCGCCTTCGGACGGGACGACTGAAACGGATATTATGTTGCACCGCAAAAATTCCTTGCATCCGTTGCGGCATGCTTCAATGATCCGCGCCGCTGGCGGGCACCCGCCGGCTCCCACATGTTAGGGATCGTTGGAGAAAGCCTTTTTCCGCCGCGACGGAGCGGCGGAAGCTGAGGCGCGAGCAAGGATGAAACATGGCCAAGAGTGACGGCGCGGCGGCCGCCAGCGGTAACCCGCTTCCCAGAAAGGACCTCTATGAGATCGGCGAGATCCCGCCGCTCGGCCATGTGCCGCCGAAAATGTATGCCTGGACAATCCGGCGCGAGCGCCACGGACCGCCGGCGCAGGCGATGCAGGTGGAAGTCGTGCCGACATGGGAACTCGACAGCCACGACGTGCTCGTTCTCGTGATGGCGGCAGGCGTCAACTACAACGGCGTCTGGGCGGCCCTCGGCACGCCGATCTCCGTCTTCGACGTTCACAAGCTGCCCTATCACATCGCTGGCTCGGATGCGTCCGGCATCGTCTATGCCGTCGGCTCCAGGGTCACGCGCTGGAAGGTCGGCGACGAGGTCGTCATCCACTGCAACCAGGACGACCATGACGACGAGGAGTGCAATGGCGGCGACCCGATGCTCTCCCCCTCGCAGCGCATCTGGGGCTATGAGACACCGGACGGCTCCTTCGCGCAGTTCGCCCGCGTGCAGTCGCAGCAGCTCATGGCGCGGCCGAAGCACCTCACCTGGGAAGAGAGCGCCTGCTACACGCTGACGCTCGCCACCGCCTACCGCATGCTCTTCGGGCATCGTCCGCACACGCTCGAGCCAGGGCAGAACGTGCTCGTCTGGGGCGCGAGCGGCGGCCTCGGCTCATTCGCCGTGCAGCTCTGCGCGACCGCTGGCGCGCATGCCATCGGCGTCATCTCGGATGAATCGAAGCGCGACTATGTGATGTCGCTCGGCGCGAAAGGCGTCATCAACCGCAAGGACTTCAACTGCTGGGGCCAGCTCCCGAAGGTGAACTCCGCCGAATTCAACGATTTCATGCGCGAGGCGCGCCGCTTCGGCAAGGCGATCTGGGACATCACCGGCAAGGGCGTCGATCCGGACATCGTCTTCGAGCATCCGGGCGAGGCGACCTTCCCCGTCTCCTGCATGGTGGCGAAGCGCGGCGGCATGGTCGTCTTCTGCGCCGGCACGAGCGGGTTCAACCTCACCTTCGACGCCCGCTTCGTCTGGATGCGCCAGAAGCGCATTCAGGGCTCGCATTTCGCGCATCTGAAGCAGGCTTCCGCCGCCAACCAGCTCGTCATCGAGCGGCGCATCGATCCCGGCCTTTCGGAAGTCTTCGCCTGGGAGGACATTCCGAAGGCCCATATGAAGATGTGGAAGAACGAGCACCTGCCCGGCAACATGGCGGTGCTCGTCTCGGCGAAGCGGGCGGGCCTGCGTACCTATGAGGATGCGATCGAGGCGGGCAACCGCTAGATCAGGACCGCGATCCCCCGCGCGCTCACATAAAGCCCGACGAGAATGACGACGCCCGCGAAGAGGCGGACGAGCGCTGCCTTGCGCGCGGCGAGCCTGCGGGCAAGGAACGTGCCCGCAAGGGCGCCGACGAGCCCGCCGCCGAGCAGGAGGGCGGCGACATGCCAGTCGACGAGGCCCGATGCCGCATAGCTCGCCGCCGTTGCCGCGCCGAAGGCCGCGACCGAGACGAGCGACGAGCCGACCGCATTGAGGATCGGCATGGCGGTCGCATTGATGAGGCCGGGAACGATGAGGAAGCCGCCGCCGATGCCGAAGAAGCCTGAAAGCGCGCCGACCGCGAAACCGTAGCCGGAGAGCGAGGGGAGCAGCGCGCGCGCCGAGGCAAGATCGAGCCGCACATCGGGATTGCCGCCCTGCGCGCCGCGCCGGAGCATGGAGAGGCCGACCGCAATCATGACGAGGCCGAAAAGGGCGAGCAGAAGCTCGCCATCCACAGCCTTCCCGAGCCGCGCGCCGGCAAAGGCGCCGACGACGCCCGCAGCCGCGAAGACGACGGCGCAAGGCCATTTGACCGTCTTCGCCCGCGCGTGAAGCGCGACGCCCGCAAGCGCATTGGCTGCGACGGCGACCGCGCTCGTCCCGATGGCGATATGGGGCGAGGCGATGCCGACGACATAGATGAGCAGCGGCACGGCGAGGATCGACCCGCCGCCGCCGATGAGCCCGAGCGTAAGCCCGACGAGCCCACCGGCTCCGACCGCCATGAGATCGGCAAGGGCGAACATGGTCACCTCCCGCTCAGCTCCGCAGCGCCCGGTTCCACGGCATCAGCATGAGAAGCCGCGCCATGCCGCAAAAGCCGCTGACGCCCGCAAAGACGAGCCCGGCGCCGACAAAGGCCGAAAGCACATGGAAGGCCGGATGGATGAGCGCGCCAAGCACGGCGCCGATGACGACGAGGCTGCCTGCCGCGATCTGCACCTGCCGCATCAGCTCGAGCGGCTGCTTGCGATCGACCGCGACGGGAAGCTGCGCGGCCTTCCAGGCGTCGAGGCCGCCCTCGAGAATATAGGCCTCGCAGCCGCTGGCGGCCGCCAGCTTGCCGGCATTGGCCTTAGTCCGCATGCCGGACTTGCAATGATAGATGACGATGTCAGCCTTTCCGGTCGCGACGGTGCCCGCGAGCTTCGAGAGCGGCTCGTTCCGCGCGCCGGGAATGTGCTCCCGCGCGAACTCGTCCGGCTCGCGGATATCGACGACGGCGGCCCCGCTCTCGATGAGCGTCCGCGCGGCGGCAGGGGTCAGGGTCTTGAGTGACATGGCAATGCTCCGTTCCGGGTTGCGCCGTAATTTATCTGTTGCTAATTTAACTGTTGCTAATATATAAATCAAGAGCGATCGAAACGAAGCCCCCCTGTTTGAAGGAGAGCCACATGAACAAGCGAGCCCAGCCGGCCATAAGCGGCTTCTTTGACGAGGCCACCAATACGGTGAGCTATCTCGTCGTCGACCCCGCGACGCGCGATGCGGCGATCATCGACCCCGTGCTCGATTTCGAGCCGCGCTCGGGCAAGGTCGCGACCGCGAGCGCCGATGCCCTGCTCGCTGCCGCCGACAAGGCGGGCGCGAAGATCGTCTGGATTCTGGAAACCCATGCCCATGCCGACCACCTTTCCGCCGCGCAGTATCTGAAGGCCAAGACCGGCGCCAGAGTGGGCATCGGCGCGCATATAGGAAAGGTGCAGAAGATTTTCAGCCCGATCTTCGAGGTGACGCCCGCGCCTGCCGATGGAAGCGAGTTCGACAACCTCTTCGAGGATGGCGAAACCTTCGCGCTGGGAAGCCTCACCTTCGAGGTGCTGGCGACGCCGGGCCATACGCCGGCCTGCATTTCGTACAAGCTCGCCGACGCGGTCTTCGTGGGCGACACGCTCTTCATGCCGGATTACGGAACGGCGCGCGCCGACTTTCCCGGCGGAGACGCCCGCGCGCTTTACCGCTCGATCCGCAGGCTCCTTGCCCTGCCGCCCGAGACGAGGCTCTTCATGTGCCACGACTACAAGGCGCCGGGCCGCGACGCCTATGTCTGGGAAACGACGGTCGCCGAGCAGCGCGCGCACAACATCCAGATCCATGACGGCGTGAGCGAGGAGGAGTTCGTGAAGCTGCGCGAGGCGCGCGACAGGACGCTCGCAACCCCCGTCCTGCTCCTGCCCTCGATCCAGGTGAACATCAAGGCCGGGCACATGCCTCCGGCGGAAGCGAATGGAAGGCGCTATCTCAAGATCCCGCTCGCCATCCCGGAGGAAGCGGCCAAGACCATCTGAGCCGTATCCACCGGCCTTCCGGCCGACCACGGGACATGAAGGCGCAACAAGAAGGATGCAGCGGGCTGCCCGGCGGATTTCACCGCCGCTGGCGGCCCGCAGCGCTTGGGGCTATATAAAACCCGACATGGCGAGAGCCGTTCCCTCCTGCTCCCGTATGAATTCCCGAGCCCCGTGTCCCCTCGTTTGAGAAGTCGTGAGTGCCGCCGATGAGCCATGCCCAGAATTCCACCGCCGCGACCGCGGGCGAAATCCTCGCTCCCGGCAATCTTCTGCCGCTGACCGAAAGCGCCGTTGGCGCGGCCGGAACGCTTCTTGCCCATGCGCGGAGTGCCGTGACGCGGAAGGTGAGCAAGGACGGCAGGATCTCGGCCGCTCTCATCGAGCGCGAACAGTTCGCCGCCCATGGGCTCGCCTGGATGGCGACCTATGTCGAGGCGCTGCGCCAGCTTGCCGCCTATGCCGCCCGCATGACGGAGGAAGGCCGCCTCGGCGAAACCGAAAGGCTGATGGTCGCCATCGCCTTCGGCGAATATCTGAGCCAGCTTTCGGGCGGCATCCCGATGAGCCAGGGCGAAATCGTCCGCCCGCACGATCTCGGCATTTCGGATGCGGATCACGCGGCCTTCCACACCCCGGCCGTGCGCAGGCTGATCGCCGAGGGGAATTCGCGCGAGACGCGCGCCCGGCTGGCCGAACTCATGGCCGAAAAGGCGGGCGCCGCGACCTTCGGCGATCCGGGCCTTGAAGAGACTTACGAGCAGATCCGCGACCAGATGCGCCGCTTCGCCGACACCGAGGTCGTGCCTTATGCCCATGAATGGCATCTCAAGGACGAATACATCCCCCTCTCGGTGATCGGACAGATGGCCTCGCTCGGTGTCTTCGGCCTGACGATCCCGGAGGAATTCGGCGGCCTCGGCCTTGGCAAGGAATCGATGTGCGTCGTCTCCGAGGAATTGTCGCGCGGCTATATCGGCGTCGGCTCGCTCGGCACGCGCTCGGAGATCGCGGCCGAACTCATCCTCGGCGGCGGTACGCCGGAGCAGAAGACGAAATGGCTGCCCAGGATCGCGAGCGGTGAGATCCTGCCGACCGCTGTCTTCACCGAGCCCAATACGGGCTCCGACCTTGCAAGCCTGAGAACGCGGGGGCGGCGCGACGGCGACGTCTACCGGATCACCGGCAACAAGACCTGGATCACCCATGCGGCGCGCGCCGATGTGATGACGCTTCTCTGCCGCACCAATGACGAGCCGGGCTACAAGGGCCTGTCGATGATGCTGGCCGAGAAGCCGCGCGGCGACGACGCCAACCCCTTCCCCGCCAAGGGCATGACGGGCGGCGAGATCCCCGTTCTCGGCTATCGCGGCATGAAGGAATTCGAGATCGGCTTCGACGATTTCGAGGTGAAGGCCGAAAACCTGCTCGGCGGCGAGGAAGGCCAGGGCTTCAAGCAGCTCATGCAGACCTTCGAGAGCGCGCGCATCCAGACGGCGGCGCGCGCCATCGGCGTCGCGCAGGCGGCGCTCGAACTCGGCCTCAAATACGCGCAGGAGCGCATCCAGTTCGGCAAACCCATCTTCGACTTCCCGCGCGTTTCCGGAAAGCTCGTGATGATGGCGGTCGAAATCCTCGTTGCCCGTCAGCTCACCTATCACGCCGCGCGCGAGAAGGATGGCGGACGGCGCTGTGACCTCGAAGCAGGAATGGCCAAGCTCCTCGGCGCGCGCGTCGCCTGGGCGGCGGCGGACAATGCGCTGCAGATCCATGGCGGCAACGGCTTCGCACTCGAATATCCGGTGAGCCGCGTGCTGTGCGATGCGCGCATCCTCAACATCTTCGAGGGCGCGGCGGAAATTCAGGCGCAGGTGATTGCCCGCCGCCTTCTCGAAGGCGGCAATTGATGGTGTGAGGGCGGCGAAGGCAACGAAGCCCGCGAAAGACAAAGCCTCCAAATACAAAGGAAGACGCGATGGAAGAATTTTTCCGCTATCTGGGGCCCATCGCCATGGCCGCCGTCGTCGCGGTTCTGGTGCTGGGGCTCCTGAACATGATGCGCGGCGGACCGGGCTCGCGCTCGCAGATGCTGATGCGCTGGCGCGTCGGGCTGCAATTCGTCGCCATCATCTTCCTGATGACCGCGCTCTATTTCGCCGCACGCTGACGAACGCTCTCCTCGCGCGCCGTTGAGGCGATCACGACCGTGCGCTCCAGAGCGGCATCGCGATGATTGAGCGCCTTCACATAGCGCTCGACCCGCTCCATGGAGAGGATCGCCTTCGGCTCGCTATATTGCATGACGGCGATATCGTCCCAGGCCCCCAGCGTCGGCCCGCCCTTCGCCTCGCGCAGCACCGCCTCGACCCTGCCGTAAAAGACGAGATGGCCGCCGGTCCTGTAGACCGTCTGCATCGCGACGATGCCATAACGATTATAGGCCGCGCGGCCCGAGGAAGGCGTGCGGCCGGCATTCGTCCCGGCATAGCGGGCGGCCGGGTAATATTTGAGGAAGTTCACCATCGAGGGCTTGTAGGTGACGGGCTGCGCCAGCAGCCGGCCGATGGCCTCCGGATCGGGCATCGCATCGCTGCGAAAGCCCGTATGCCCGAGATCGGCGGAAACCTCGCCCTCCGGCATCCGCCAGATCCGCGTCGCGACGAGGAGACGGATGACGCCCAGCACGAGCCGCGGCGGCTCGCCGAGCGCAAGCCGCGCCACAAAGGCATCCTCGACCTCGTCGGAAAGGCGCAAGGGGATGGCATCGCTCGCGCCGCCCGCAACGATCAGGAAACGGTCCCAATAAGGTTCGCCCCCGCCGATGAGAGTAAAATCGGCATCCGCGCTCCAGCGGATCTCCGCTCCCGCAACCGGCTTTTCCACCGGCTGCTGCGGACCTCGATATTTGAGGGCGACAAAGAAGGCGGGCGCGCGGGCGCTGACGCGGTAGACGGGCTCCCTTCCACCGATTTGTCGCAGAAGAAAGATGCCGAGCCCGATCAGGGCGAGGATGACGAGAGCGGTCTGGACGGCGGACATGGTTGCGATCCGGAAGGTTTTCGGACGGTCACGGAAAGTGACACGATTTGTGCCACAACTCAAACATGAACCCCCGTCACGGGCGCGCCCCCGGCCGGAGGCAGGCAGGCCTCGGGCGGGACAGGGCCCACGGGGCCATCCGCGCGCGGAAGGGGACCAGAGGCAAATCGGCAACAGCCTTGCAAGAATCTTCCGGAAGGGCGCAGAATCGGCCACAGAATGAGTTATTTTCCACGGCGAGCAACCGATAGAGGCAGCCGCAGGACGAGCGGCGGCAGAAGGGGAACATAGTGCCGAAAAGCAGACTTTTGATGGCCGCCGCGGCGGTGGGGGTCCTGGCGACCGCGGGCGTGCCCGCACTGGCGGCCGACAATCTCGTCGATGAGGTCCGGGTCGGTCTTTACGATCACAATTCGAGCCTCTTCGCCACGAGGCATGAGACGAGCAGGCCCGACATCAACGGCGAGGTTCTCTTCAAGTCGCCGGACTGGCTGTCCTGGGCCTTCGCTCCGCGTCCCGCCATTGGCGCCAATATCAATACGGGCGGCGGCACGAGCATCGCCTATGCGGGCCTCGCCTGGACGTTCGACGTGACGCCCGCCCTCTTCGTCGAGGGCTCGTTCGGCGGCGCCATCCACAATGGCGAAACGTCCGGCCCGACCAATGGCCGCAGCCGCATCAATTATGGCTGCCGCTTCATGTTCCATGAGAACGCCTCGCTCGGCTATCGCCTCGACGACCAGTCGAGCCTCATGCTCACCATCGACCATATGTCGAATGCGAGCCTCTGCTCGCCCAATCCCGGCCTCACCGGCATCGGCGTGCGCTACGGCTTCAAGTTCTGACTTCGCAAGGAAGCAAGACGCAAATCGAAGGGCGCCTTTCCAGGCGCCCTTTTTCGTGGGAATGCGCCAACTTCCCGGCGCCATGCGGCGACATGACTCGGTCCTAATTTTGCCATCGGCCCCCACAGGCGGCTATGCTGCCTCCCCCCGGAACGAAACGAGGCCGATATGACAGCGATTTCGCCCGCCGAACTTCCCAAGCAGACGGTCAACATCGCCGGCCGTCAAATGGCCTATGTCGAGATTGGCGAAGGCGATCCCATCGTCTTCCTGCACGGCAATCCGACATCGTCCTATCTCTGGCGCAATGTGATGCCGCATCTGAAGGATCAGGGCCGCTGCATCGCGCCGGATCTCATCGGCATGGGGGACAGCGACAAGCTCGAGCCTTCCGGGCCCGAACGCTACACCTTTCAGGAGCATCGCCGCTTTCTCGACGCCTTTCTCGAGGCTGTAAATGTGCGCGAGCGCGTCACCCTCGTCGTTCACGACTGGGGCTCGGCGCTCGGCTTC
>WBZO01001716.1_pt1 | contig 32518 bp, 28 predicted proteins | sample 5204261 | NCBI WGS metagenome assembly WBZO01 (sample SAMN12412400, study PRJNA552823) | activated sludge metagenome | isolation source: activated sludge from anammox sidestream of wastewater treatment plant... | place: USA: North Carolina | collected 2017-09
CGCTCGGGATCGCGTCCACCGAGCCCTGATGATCGCGCAAGAGGTATGAGAGCGCGTTCGTCCCGGTGCTCTTGCGGGAGTAAAGCGCGACCGCCTGCCCCTCGGCGAAGAGGTATTGCTTCCAGTCGACGGTGCTGCCCTGGGTGACCTTCTTCAGCAGGCTCAAGGCATACCAGATGATCGCGCTGCAGTTGCGGTTGGTCATGTTGCCGTTGGCGCCGTGCAGTCGAGCCGGTAGAGGTCGTCGCAATGGGCGTTCTCGGTCAGGCCGTGGTTATTGTCCTCGTGCTGCGCAAGGTTGCCCGCTTTGTCCCACAGGTAACTGAGGTTCTGCAGCGCAGTGCCGCCACCGGGGCCGGTCCCGGAGGAAGGTCCGGCATCACGCGATCAGGCAGCACCCTGCTGTGCCTTGAACCGTGGTGCGTCAGCGCCGACCCGCACCCCGCGTCCAGGAGACATTGACGCCCAATCTTCTCCCGTCGCCGTAAAGGAGATCGACCGGTCGTGGCATGGAGGGGTAGTAGGCGCCGCCGCGACCCGATACCGCGCGCAGGAAGCGCCGATCGGTGAGGTTGCTGCCCCAGAGAACCGCACTCCACGGCCCGCGTTCCACGGAAACGCGCAACCCCAGCAATCCGCGGGCACCGTACCAGGCACCGTTGATGCCGCGGTCGTACACCGCGTCCTGCCAGCCGTACTCGGACTCCGCCCGCCATCGCCAGCCCGAGGTCGTCTGCGGCAACGACAGGCTCAGGAGCACGTTGCCGCTCTGGCGGGAGGCCCGTGCATTGTGGTTTCCGTCGAGCCACGGAACGAGGGGCATGCTGCCGCCGACGGTGCCTCGCGGCGGACCATATCTGCAGAACGTCGACGACGGTGGCATGGCGGTGAGTCCGCAGAACGCCCGTGACCCGGGATCGTCGCTCCCCGCCTTGAAGCGCGGGTCCGCGAGACTCCATGCGAGTTGCGCGCGCATCCATGAGACGGGCACGAGATCGACGCGCAATTCGATGCCTCGCGTCCAGAGCCCGGCCGTGTTGCGGGTCACGAGCGTACTGACTCCCGGCGTCGCCGCGAGGCCCAGGATCTGCGTGTTGCGCCAGTCGACGTAGTACAGCGTGGTCTGCACGCCACCGAGCCAGCCGCCGCCGCGGTAGCGCATCGCCACCTCGTGCGTCCAATTGAACTCGGGCTCGTAGCGCCGCTCGGCCGGATCGAGCCCGGCATTGACGTTGAAGCCGCCCGACCTCGCACCACGGGCGCTCGAAACGTAGGCATACCACGATGGGTCGGCCTCGTAGTCCAGCGAGACGCGTGGCGTCATGACGTCGAACTCGATCGGCTGCGGATCGGGCCTGGCATCCGGCTGGTAGTTGGCGACCCGGGAATCGCGGCGCTGGCGCTCGCGAGCGCCGCGCAATTCGACCCGCAGGTGCGAGGCGGCAGTCCAGTGCCAGTCGAGGTATCCGAAAGCGGACCAAATCGTGGAGTCGAGTTCGACCTCGCTCTGCAGCCGCTGTTCGCGATTCGCGTCGGGCACCAGCGCCGCGTTGAGTGCCGACAGCGGGCCCACCGCATGGGGATTGCCGATGAGGATCGCAGTGAGGCGCTGGTCGGCACTCAGGTTGCCCTGGTCTGCCCCAAAAGCGCCCCGCTCTGTCGTGCGCGTCACATTCGCCGAGAGGCCGAGCATCCAGTCGATGCGTGGACCGGACTGCCCGTACAGGCGCAGCTCCTGTGACCAGTCGGTCGCGTCCTGCCACGGGTGCGACACGACATTGGGGGAAGCGAAGCGATCCAGTGGGAGTCCGCTGATCGGAGGGCAATTGACCCCGACGCGGCAGACGCCGACCGGAAAGCCCGCGTCACCGCCGTCGAAATCGCGGAAAGCCGACGAACGCGAATGATAGAGACCTGTGAGGGAACGCAGTGTCAGCGCGCCGAACTTCATTCCAAGTGCCGCGGAGACCTGCGCCACTTCGGACTCGCTGCGCGGAATGCCGGGGCTCAGCGAAAGCTCCTGATCCACGGGCAGTTCGCCGCAGTAGAAGCTCCAGATGCCGGACAGCGCGTCGGGCGCACCACAGTTGAATTGTGCGGCATCGATGCTCGCGGACGGCGGGTGAGCCAGGCTCACGCGCGTCAAACGCGCGGTGATCATGACGGGCCGCTCGGCGTCGTTGCCGGCGCTGCGATCCATGCTCACGACGATCGAGTCCGCGCGTCGTGCGCCGGCATCGGGATCGTGCTGCACGGGGATCGTCCCGCCGGCCTCGGCGTGGCGATACGCGACGCGGCCGAGCCAGCCGGATGCGCCCAGCGGCCCGGACAGTGACGCCTGCCCGCCGAACAGTTGATCGCTGCCGAGCTGCAGGCCGACGGCGAGTTCGGGGCGAAGTGTCGGGCGGCGGCTCACGTAGCGGATCGCGCCCGCGAACGTGCCTCGACCGAACAACGTATTCTGCGGACCGCGCAATACCTCGATCCGCTCGAGGTCGAAGGCTTCGAGGTCGAGGCTGGAACGCCCCGCCTGATAGATATCGTCCACGAAGACGCCGACATTGTCGCCGGCGGCACTCGGCTGCGCCTGACCGCGGATCACCGGTGTCGCGATCCCTCCCCAGAACGACTCGTGGTTGAGTCCGGGCACGCGTGCGGACAGCGCCTGCAATCCGTCGACGTTGCCCGCGCCGAGGGAACCCCGTGGCACGACGTCGACGGCGAGCGGAATCGCGTGAGCCGGTTCGGCCACGCGCCTCGCGCTCACGATGACTTCATCCAGCGGGATCTCTGCGGATGCGGGCGGGTCGTAGAGCACGATGGCCACGATCAGCGCCGCGAAGCATGGGCATTGCATGGTGTGTCACCTAGGGCACGACACCCTGCGCTCGAAGCTGCGCGAGGCGCACGCCCTGCGCACGCACTTCAGCCTGTACGTGCTCCGCGATCTGCAGGAAGCGGGGATCCTGCCTGATTGCATCCCACGTGGGATCGAACCGCAGCGTGTACCACCACAGCGTCCGGTCCTTCTCACGGAAGGAACGATCGAGTTCCTCGAGTGCAGCGTCAGTCTGTCCTTTCAGCATCATTGCCTGTGCCCTGGTGCGCAGGTTGTACACCGGCCCGTAGATGCCATTGGCATCGATCCACGCGATGACTTCATCGAGCCGGCGCATGGCTGCATCACGCGCGCCCGAAGCGAGAAGCAGGTGCGCATAGAGCTGCGCCTCGCGGAAATTGTCGGTTCCGAGATGCCAGGCACCCTCGCGCGGCAGGTCGTAGTGACGTGACAGGAACTGCATCGCGCGAGCGGGATCGCCGCTGCGCAGACCGTAGTCCCGCACCGCGACCGGCACGCCCCAGCGCTCGGGCTTGGCGAACACGAGGCTCGCGGGGTCGTAGGCGGCAATCCCCGCACCCCGCCAGTCGCCGCGATACATCGCACGCACTGCCCGCGTACTCTTTTCGGCTACGGCATTGCCCTCGACCACTGCGTCCGCGGCCCCGGGCTCTTCCACGTCGAGATAGAACACGACTGCGGTGTGCAATGCCCAGGGGTTCCCGGGATCGGCGGCGATCGCCCTGCGAATGATCGAAATCGCCTGCGCGGTTTCACCATGGTTCATCCATCGGTACTTCGCGAGGCGCTGGAGGGCGGGGTAGTACTGCGGGTCGAGTTCGAGCATGCGCAAGGTCTGCTGCTCGACAGCGGAACCCACGACACGGAAGTTGCGCTGGGCCTTCCTGAAATGCGCGCGGGGCCACAACGGGTCCACCCGCAGCGCGCGCTCGAGCCATTCCGCCGCATCGCCCGGCCGGCCCAGCCCGTCGAGCAGTTCGGAATACGCCGTCATCGCCCGGGCATTGCCGGGATCGCGGGCGAGGCCCGCTTCGAAGCCGGCAATGCGCTCCTGCGGGTCTGCGGCGGACCACATGGCCGCCGCGAGCTGTGTCGCACCGGCGCCCGGCCGCAGCCGCTCGGCGCGCGCGAGCAGGCTCGCATTGGCCCTGCGTGCGCCGTCGAGGTCTACATGGCGCAATGAGGCCTCCTGCATCCGGGCATCGTAGAGTCCGGCGAGGGCAGGAACGAAATTCGGATCGAGTTCGAGTGCCTGCCCGAACTCCGCAGCGGCCGCCTGCGTGCCGACGACGGTCGTGCGCCCGAGCAACGAGCGCCCGCGCAGGTAGGCGAGCCACGCTTCGCTGTTGCTGCTGCGCTCGGTCCGCGGCAACGCGGGATCGAGGCCGGCCAGCTGCGATTGCAGCGCCTGCATCACTCCGCGGGCTACCTCGTCCTGCAGGCCAAAGAAGTCCCGCGCGTCGTGCGTGTACTGGCGTGTCCAGACGAGGCGGCCCGATTCGCTGTCCGTGACGGAGGACGTCACGCGCAGCGACTCGCCTTGCTGCTGCACATGACCGGTCACGAGATAGCGCGCGCCGAGTCGACGCCCCAGTTCCGGCAGACTCGCGCGATGATCGTCGACGAGGCGCGAGGAGTAGCGCGAAATGACGGTGAGACCCCGGACATCACCGAGGCTCGCCGCAACGCTGTCCGCGAGGCCATTGCCGAGCTCGCCGTTCCCTTCGGAGTCGAATGGCAGAACGGCTGCGACCCGTGAATCCGCGGCGTTCGCGGCGAGGCCGACCGGTTCACTGTCCGGCTTCCAGGTGCGCCATGCCCACGGCAGCAGCGCAATGGCAAGGGCGACGCCCGCAACCGGAGCGATCCGAAGCCCCGTGCGAGGTGCCGCACGGATTCTCGCGCGGCCCGCGTCAGGAATTGCCGTGGCCTCGACCTCGGGAATCCACCGATAGCCCCTGCCCCGCAGGCCCTCGATGTATTGCGATTCGCGCGGTGAGTCCCCCAATGCGTCGCGCAACAGCTTCACGCGCTGCGTTACGGTCTCCGGGCTGACGACGACGTCTTTCCAGACCCGGGTCATCAACTCGCCGAGGGAGACCACGTTCGGCGAGGCCTCGACGAGGGCGATCAGCAGATCGTAACTGAGCTTCGGCAGTTCGACCGTGGAGCCGGCGCGCTCGACGCGCTGGCGACCCGTGTCGATCGCGAGATCGCGCGTCCAGAGGACCCTGCCCCGTACCGCGGGTTCCGGGTGCCCATCGGTCATGCCGCCATTATCAGCGAGTTTCGGGCGACCGGGCACCGCTTTTGCGAGTCTTCACGAGGGCTGGGGAGAATCTTCGGATGGCGTTCATGCATCGGCTCTGGCGCCGGTGAACGATGACTCCCGCCAGTTCAGGCGGGAGACGATCATGATCAGCCGGATTCGATGTCTCGCATGGGCAACGGTATGGCTATCGGCGAGCGCAACCGGATACGCGGGCCACCTCGATTCGACGTTCGGCAATGCAGGGCGCATCGCGTTCGCAGAGCGCGACCAGGGATGGAATGTGATGAGTCTCCCGGACGGGCGCATCCAGACAGTTTCCGTCGCGGCGGGCCGGCTGATCGTCCACCGATACGACAGTCACGGGAAACCGGATCCCGGTTTCGGAACGGACGGTCGCCTCGAGACGACTGTTCCCTCCGGCTGGGTGGACGATGCCCTCATCGCCGCCCAGTTCGCGGATGGATCGGTGCTGCTCCGAAGCCGTATCCAGGGAAACGATCACGTACAGAAGGTCGACGCCTCGGGTCGACCCGACCTCGATTTTGGTCGCGACGGCACTTTCGAGTTTCCGCCGCCCATCAACGATATCGACTCCATGCTCTCGCTCCTCTGGGACGTGGCGCAGGGACCCGATGGGTCCCTCTACGCGCTCATCGGACATCGTCCGTCGAGCGCCTACTACGACTGCGATACCGAAACCCACATCTACCGTCTCCTGCCGGACGGCCAGCCGGATCCGGACTACGGCGACGCTGGCCAGGTCTCCGTTACGCCGCTCTGCTGGTTCAACGACGATTGGGGAATGTTGCTCGTACCGGGCGAGCAGGGTGTCGTGTACGTATCGGCGATCGGGGGACAGAGCGACGTCGCGCTGTTCGACCAGTACGGCTCGCCCCGCATCGCACCCGCTCCCTGGTCCGACTGGCTGCGGTCTGTCCAGCCGCTCGCCCAGAATGCCATTGCCGCCACGAGCGGCCACATCTACACGACAGAGTCGAATCGCAGCCGCACCGGCGAATGGCTGACCGTCGTCCGGCGCTGGCATGACGATCTCTCGCCGGATGTGGCTTTCGGAGCGACGGGCGATGGCACGCTCGAACTCGAGCCTCGCGACTGGCCGTCCGGAACAGCGGCAGATGCGCACGGGATCGGGAGAATCCTGCCCTCGAGAGATCCAGCGACCGCGATCTGGGCCGAGGCAGTCGCAACTGTCGGCGGCAAGACGGACGCCTGGCTGATCCGCGTGCAGCACGACGGGACGTTGGATCGCGGCTTCGGCAACAACGGGTTCCTGTCGATAGCCGGCGACGTGAAGCTCGTGGATACGGCCCGAGGCCTGCTGGTCAGCCAGCGGGACTACGGTGTCGTGCGTCTCGACGCCATGCCCATGGACAACCCGGGGTTGCTCGTGCCCAGGCTCGATTGCCGCCATGGCGAAACGGTTCAGGCCGGCGCGCCTTTCGCGCTCGAAATTGACCGCCTCTACGGGGAGGCAGGGCCTGCGAGCATCGCGTATCGCACCGCGCCCCTCACGGCACAGCCCGGCGTCGACTACGAGTCCACTGACGGGACAGTAACCTGGAATGACGGAGAGTCTGGACCAAGGACGGTGTCGCTGCGCACGTTCGCCCCGCCGCGACCGCGCGGGAGCATCGCGAGCTTCAAGGTCTCGTTCGAAGCCGACTCCGGCTCGCCTGCGCCGACATGCCAGGAATCGACCATCACGATGTCCTGGGATACCGACAGCCAGCCTGTCACGCCCGGGCCTGCGCAGGGCTCGGGCGGTGGAGGCGCGCTCGGCGGAGGATTTCTCGGCGCGTTGCTTGCGCTCGTGGCCTGCGGCGAGCTCGGTCGCCGTCGCCGAAGACCGGGTTGTCGGGCCTGGCCCTTCAAACCTTGGCCACGAACAGGCCACACCACCCGTGCGGAGAGATGACGCCTTCGACCAGTTTGCAGGTGCCACTCGAGGTGGGCGTCTTGCCCGGGATGAACTGCATGCACGCGTCGCATCGCTGCGTCCCGTTCGGCTTGTCCTGATACATCGCCGTGGCTTGTGACACCTTGGCCTGCGCGCCGGCCGGAGAGGCCGCCAATGCGCCCAATGCCGCGACGCTGCCCATCGCTGCAACCTGGATGCCCTTCCCGATCAGCGCACGCCGGCCGGCATCGAACCGGTCATTCCGCTTTTTCATGAGGTCGTTCCTCCTGTGTAGAGTCGACGGCCGGTATCTGGTACACCCAGTAGTCGCCGTGCTGGTATACAAGTTGTACGGCTCGAAGCCCGGTTGGCCTCGACGTCGTGAACGGCAGCATGTGCGCCAGAAGCGTGTCGCCGCTGCGGGCATCGGTCAGAAAATAGGCGCGCACGGCGTTGCCGGACAGTTTCTGCAGTTCGTAGCCGGCGTATTTTTTCTGGCGCGCCCACAGATCCACGGCATTGATGTCGCCATGGATATTGCTCTGCAACGGGAAGACCCTCGACGCCACACCGAGACGCTGGGGCCGCATCAATCCGAGCTTGTAGATGTCCGATACACTCACGGCGATATACGCCTCCTGCCCACCGACCAGCTCCTGCAGGCGCGCGACACCCGTCGCGACGTCCGCCGAGAGTGCATCGGCAAACTGCGCGAACTTGCGCTGCACATCGACGCCGGGGACAGCGCCCCAGAATTCACGCTCGTACCTGTCGATCGATCTGCCTTGCGCACGCCAGAACGATGGAGTGATGGCCGGCTCGGCGAGATAGGCATCGAACGGTGTCACACGCCCCGTCAACAGCCGGATCTGGCGCGAGGTGTCCCACCATCCCAGCACGATGGCCTTCTGCGACGTGTGCTTGTCGATCGCCTGCGCGAGGGAAGCCACCTCGGGAAAGCTGACGTCGAGCGATCCCATCGGCTCTTCGCTCAGATTTCTCCAGTCGATCATCACCGGCCCGCCCTCGCCGCGACGTGCCACGTGCATCTGCGCGACCGGCTTGTCGACGCCGTCGACGAGCATGGCGTACTTCTCGATCCTGAGATCCGGCCAGTTTCTGGTGTCGAGCTTGCCGGAGCCCGGCGAACTGCCTTCCTTCTGCAGTTCGTACCGATAGGGCGCAGCCGGCAGGGGCCTCAATACGGAATAGGCGACCCAGCCGAGCAGGAGAAGTCCTCCCGTCACGAGAACAAGTCCCAGCGACGGGAGGACTCTGACCACGGGCCGCGCAAGTGCCGATTCCATGATCATCTCGCCCGCAGTACGACCTTCAATCCGGTCTTGAGTCGCGCCTCCGCCTGCCCATCAGCGCAAAGCCTGCGAGCAGCATGACGCCGCCCAGCCCGCCAAACGCCGCGCGCTTGCCGGTGCTGTCGGGGTTGAAGATGCTGCTGAGGCGCTTCTGACTCGCTTCCAGCGCCGTCACGCGCTTCTCGAGCGCCGCCCTCGCGCGCAGCCGCTCGTCCTCGTTCATGATCTTGGTGTAAGTCTCGTTGAGCTGTTGCCAGCCCGCGGTGTAGGTCCATCCGCCCGGACTCACGTGGGCGAGCGCCACGTGCAGCTTCGAGGTGTTGTCCTCGAACAGATGCACGCCCATCAGGTCAGCCCATGACGGATTGTTGCCCTTGGTCTCGAACAGCTGGAAGAACTGGTGCGCTCCGTCCTTGTCGGGCGGGAGCGGCGCCGGCCGGTTCGTCAGTTGCCCCGGCAGCAGCTTGTCGTCATAGAGCTTCTGGACCACGTCGTATGCTTCTTCGGCCTTGGCGACGCCCTGTTCGGTGCCCTTGTCCATCACCTGCAGATACGCGCTCGCGAATTTCGGCGAGTGGCACTGCGAGCAGGTCGCCACCCAGGCGGCGAGCCGCTGTTTGGCCCAGTCTGTCTTGATGTCGGCCACCACGCCGGGAACCATCGGATAGTTTCCCCAGCGCGACTTGCGCACGAGGTTGTGCGTGTACTTGCCCTCGTACTCCATGTGGCAGGTCTGGCAGGTCGGCGCGGTTTGCCCGCCCTTCGTGAAGGCGTCCTTCAGTTGCACGTTCCAGTTCCAGGTGTTGCCCAGGGCTGCAAACTGGACACCGTGCTTCGAGAGCAGGTATTGCTCGATGTTGTTGTGGTCGACGCCGTTGTGGCAGGTGGCGCAGGCCTCGGGCTTGCGCGCCTCGACCGTCGAAAACAGGTGGCGCGTGTGGCAGCCATCACACTTGTTCTGGTTGTAATGACATTGCGAGCAGCCTATGGCGATCTCGCGCTGCGGTATGGCCGCCCAGACCGTCGTCTCCGCAACGGCTTTCCAGTCGAGCGCGTGAGACGGGCGACCGTTCGGGTAGGCCTGACCGAACTGCGGATCGTTCGGCCACGTGATGGTGTCACGTTGGGATTCGCTCTGGCCGAACTCCTTCAAGTGACATTCGGCGCACACGGCATCCGTCGGAAGCCGCAGGGCGACCGAGTGGTCGGCAGCTTTCTGGTCATTGACCGCGACGTGACAATCGATGCAGCCCACCTGCTTCAGGTGCTCGCCGGCGGCCAGCTTGCCCATCGAATGCAGGTTCGCCTCCACCTGGTCGAGCTGCTCCTTCTTCCAGTAGGTGGGATCGCCCGGCTTGAGCGCACGAATCTTGTCGAGGTTTGCATGCGGGCTCTGCTGCCACTGGCGCACCCATTCAGGGGTGACTCCGGCATGACAGGCCACACACTGCTCACGCGTCGCCGTGATGTGGACCGGGGGCGGCGAGTAATAGTCCGCGGGGTCCATGTACTGGGTGAACGGAATCGGCCCCCAGTACTTGGCCAGCGTGCCCGGGCCGGCGCCCTGGGCCTTGTCGTAATAACGCTTCGTCAGTGCGTCATACACCTGCTTGGGCGACGCGGAGGCGTCGAGGTGCAGTGCGTCGTAGGTGGCCTCGGGAATGTCCGTCGCCAGGGTGTTTGCGTCTGCTCTCGCGACACCGGTCAGGGCGACACCCCATGCGGTCATGAGCACGAGCACCATAACCTGCGAAGAAGTGATTTTCATGGTACCTCCGGCGAAATCGCTCACCCGCACGGACCGGGTTTCCTGCACCTTCACGTGTATCCGAAAAGTGCGGGAGGAAAAAGCGCCATGGATCACTTCTTCATGGCGCCACAGGCGATTTCCTCATGGTGCCGAGGCGATTGCCGCGTGCCGCGCTGCCGGCTCAATCGTCGATCGCGTGATCGATCACGATCCGCACGCCGACGCTGCCGACATTGACGCCGTCGATTTCGCCCTGCAGGTCGCCCGGCTCGACGTTGGCGCTGCCGGTGTGCGAAATCCGCGCGTAGAGGTTGACGTTCGCGAACTGCGAGAGCCGCGCCTGCGGCGCCATGGCATGCGAGTCGTCCAGCGTGAACGGGGCCGGCAGGCGTGCCACGCTCCCGCGCACGACCGCGAGCGGCATGGCCGGCCCGCCTGCGGCGGCTCGGGCAAACACGTACATGGTGTCCGTTGGCGAAACCCTGTCCGCAAGCTTCGGACTGACGACCACCGTGCCGCTGATCGCGGCGACAGCGGGCACGGGTGCGGCCACGCCTTCGGCCTGCGCAATCAACGCCTTCACTTTCGCCAGGTCCTCCGAACCGGGAGGCACCAGCTTCTCGAGGCGGGTCCAGTACTGCACTGCCTCCTGCTTGCGCCCCGCCTGCAACGCGGCGCCGCCCGCCAGTGCCAAGGCATCGAGGTTGTCCGGTTCGAGCTGCAACGCTCGCCGGATCAGCGCTTCGGGCTGGCCGCCGAGCTTGTGGTCGTGCACGACGCCGAGCGTCTCCGCGTATTCGATCAGGAGGTTCGCGTCCTTCGGCTGCAACGCGACGACCTTCCGGTATGCCTCGACGGCGCGCTGCGGCTCGCCGATCGCGGCACGGCTGCGCGCGAGCAGCAGCCACCCCTGCGCGTCGTCCGGGCTTTTCTCGAGGCGCCCTTCCAGCTGGTCGATCACGGCCTTCAGTTGCGGGTCGTCCTCGAGCGCGCTCGCGGCCTGCATGTCGTGACCGGGAATACCAGGCCCGACGACGATCGCGGCAGGCTCTCCGAGACCGAGGTAGAGGCCGGCAGCAGCCACCGGCACGACGACACCGATCGCGGCAAGGCTCGCCCACACTGCACCGCGCCGCGGCCCGGCTGCACGATCCGGGTCCGCGGCATCGACCTCCAGCGCCTGTCGCTCCAGTTCCTGCCTCGCCTCGTCGTATTCCTCGCGTTTCAGCGCGTGCACCGCGAGCTCGGCGTCGAGTTCGCGCAGGTTCGCGGCCATCAGGCCGAGTCGGCGCGCGCGATCCTCCATTGCAACCGCAGGTCGCCTGCGCAGCAGCGGCAGCAGCACGCCCGCCAGCGCCGCGAGCACCAGCAGCGCCCCCACGATCACGAACTGGGCAGTCATGCGGGATCCTCCCGATGCGCGGCCAGCAGCGCGCTGGCCCGCCGGGATTCGCTCGCGCTCAGCGCGCCAGGCGGTTGCCGGCCACGCCGGCGCACGAGCAGCAGGATGCCGATGATCCCTGCCACGATCGCGAAGAGCGGCGCGAACCACAGGAACCACGTGGAGCCGGTCAACGGTGGCCGGTACAGCACGTAGTTGCCGTAGCGCGCGACGAAGTACTGGCGGATCCTCGCGTCGCTCCAGCCGAGGAGCAGCTTCGCGCGGATTTCCGCGCGCATGTCCCGCGCGAGCGCGGCCTGCGAATCGGCAATCGACTCGCCCTGGCAGACGAGGCAACGCAGCGTGTAAGCGATTGCGAGGGTGCGGCGTTCGAGCGGCGTTTCCTCGACGATGCCGGGTGCATGCGCCGACGGGGCCGCGGGCGGTGCCGACGCCGATTGCCCCACGGCGGGCAGCAGCAGCGCAAGCGCCAGCATCCAGGCGCAGAGGGATGCAACCCTCATTGCGACAGCCTCGCGACCAGCGGCAGGATCGTGTGGTCCACGACCTGCGGGGTGAGCGGACCGATCTGCTTGTAGCGGATCACGCCCAGCTTGTCGATCACGTAGGTCTCGGGGACACCGTAGACGCCGAAGTTCATCCCGACCGTACCCTTCGGGTCGCTGGCACTCGAGAGGTAGGGATTGCCCGCCGCAGCGAGCCACTGGAGCGCCGCGTCGCGCGTATCCTTGTAGTCGAGCCCATACAGTGGCAGGTTCGCCTGATCGCGCAGGACCATCAGCACCGGATGCTCCTGCCGGCACGACACGCACCACGACGCCCAGACGTTGAGCACCCAGACCTTGCCGTGCAGGTTCGCCGAGTCGAAGGTCCGCGCCGGATCGGCGACTTCTGGCAGGACGATCGGCGGTGCGGCCTTGCCGACCAGAGGCGAAGGCACGAGTCGCGGATCATGCGTGAGGCCGGAGCCGAGCAGTGCGGCGATCGCCAGCAATGCGGCGATCGGCACGAGGTAGCGAATGCCCGCCTTCATGTGGCGCTGCCCTCGTGCAGACCGACGGCTCGTGGCTGCGGTGCCGGGCGGGGGTTTGGCGCGGGGGACAGCGCAGTGGCGACGTGCGCCTTGACGCGGATCCGGTAGCGCTTGTCCGAAATCGCGATGAACCCGCCGATGGCCATCACGACCCAGCCGAGCCACATCCACTCGACGAAGGGCTTGTGATACAGGCGCGCTGTCCATGCGCCGTTGCCCACGTCATCGCCGAGGGCGGCGTACACATCCCCCCGCAGGCCGTAACTGATGGCCGCGGTCGTCACCGGGGTGCCGGTCGCGATGTACACGCGCTTCTCCGGGTGCAGCGTCGTCACAGCACGTCCGTTGCGCGAGACCACGATCGTTCCTCGCTGCGCCGTGTAGTCGGGACCACTTGCCGGCCGGGTGCCCTCGAAACGCAGCGCGTAGCCCGCGAGCATCGTGGTGTCGCCCGGTGCCAGCTTCACGTCGTGCTCGACCGAATACGCGCTCACGAGCGTCAGGCCAAAGACGAATATGCCGACGCCCGCGTGCGCGATCAGCATTCCCGCATAGGCGCGCGGTACGCGGAAGCGGCGCCAACCCATGCCGCTCGCACCCTGCAATGCGATTCGCCGGCGGAAGTTGACCCAACCGCTCGCGAGGATCCACGCTGCCGCGATCAACCCGAGCGCGACCAGCGGTTTCCAGCGCCCCATCGCGAACGGAAACAGCAGACCTGCGATCACCGCGACGAGCGCCGCCCATTTCAGACGCTGCGCCAGGGTCAGGACAGTCTCCTGCTTCCAGCGCGCGATCGGCCCGACCCCGATCAGGAACAGCACCGGCGCGATCACGGGCGCGAACACCGCGTTGAAGTACGGCGCCCCCACGGTGATCTTGCCGAGATTCAGCGCCTGCATGATGAGCGGGTACAACGTGCCGAGCAGCACGGCGCCGGTCGCGGTGATGAACACGACGTTGTTGACGAGCAGCATCGCCTCGCGCGACACCACCGCAAAGCGACCGCCCATTCCGACCCTGGGGGCGCGCCACGCGTACAGCAGGAGCGAAGCGCCGATGACGACCACCAGGAAGGTCAGGATGTATATGCCGCGGCGTGGCGCGACTGCAAAGGCGTGCACCGAAGACAGCACACCCGAGCGCACGAGGAACGTGCCGATCAGAGACAGCGAGAACGTGATGATCGCGAGCAGCGCAGTCCAGCTCCGGAACGCACCGCGCTTCTCGGTGACGGCCAGCGAGTGGATCAACGCGGCACCGGCGAGCCACGGCATGAACGAGGCATTCTCGACCGGATCCCAGAACCACCAGCCACCCCAGCCGAGCACGGTGTATGCCCACCAGCTTCCGAGCACGATGCCGAGGGTCAGGAATGCCCACGCCGCGGTGGTCCACGGCCGCGTCCAGCGGGCCCACGCCGAATCCAGCCGGCCCGCGAGCAGCGCCGCCATGGCGAACGCGTACGCCACCGAGAAGCCGACGTAGCCCATGTAAAGCATGGGCGGATGACTCGCCATGCCCGGGTCCTGCAGCAGCGAGTTGAGCCCATTGCCTTCGGATGGCGCCGGCAGGATGCGCACGAACGGGTCCGACGTGAACAGCGTGAAGGCGAGGAAGCCGAAGCTCACGAGCCCGAGCACGCCCAGCACGCGTGCGACCATCTCGTCGGGCAGGCGTCGTGAAAAGAACGTGACCGCGAGCGTCCACAGACCGAGAGTCGTGATCCACAGCAGCATCGATCCTTCATGGTCACCCCACACCGCCGCGATCCGGTAATACCAGGGCATGCCCGAGTACGAATTCTGCGCGACGTACAGCACCGAAAAGTCGTTCCGGTAGAAGCTGAACGCGAGCGCCGCGAACGCGAGGATGGCGAACAACGCCTGTGTGCGCGCGGCGGCACGCACTGCGCCGATCCATGCCGCAACTCCGCGCTGCGCACCGACGAGCCCGTAGAAGGCCTGCACCAGGGCCACCAACAATGCGACGATCAGGCAGAAGTGCCCGAGCTCGGGGATCATCCCCCGCCTCCCCGCGCGACCGCATTTGATTTCGTCGCGCGCGCCGCCTGCAGCGCTGAGGCGGCATCGGGCGGCATGTAGTCGGCGTCGTGCTTGGCGAGCACCTGGTCGGCCTGGAACACGCCGTTCGCGCCGAGCCGGCCCTGCGCCACCACGCCCTTGCCCTGCTCGAACATGTCGGGCAGCACACCGTGATAGACAACCGGAATGCTGTGCGCGGTGTCCGTGACGACGAAGCGGATGTCGACTCCGTCCCCTTCATGGTGCAGCGAGCCCATTTGCACCAGCCCGCCGATCCGGAACGTGCGCCCGTAGGGGGCCTGCCGCTCGGCCACCTGGGTGGGGGAATAGAAGAACACGAGATTGTTGCGGGTGGCGTTGACAATCAGCGCAACCGCGACGCCGAAGCAGCCGAACACCGCGAGTATCCACACGAGGCGACGACGGCGCGCGTTCCAGCGATGCGCCGCGGGCCGATGGTCAGCGAATCGGTTCATGCAATGTTCCCCGGTAGCGCGCGCGCACGTTCGCGTGCCGCGCCGGCGCATTCGTACCCGCGCGGCGCGCACGGATCACGAGCTGCACGACTTCGAGCGCGATCAGCGCGAAGCACATACCGTAGGCGCTCCATACGTAATCGGCGTAGCCGCCCATGTCGAGAAACTGGACCACCGCGTTCATGCGATGGCCTCGCGCGCGAATGCCACCGGTTCCCGCTCGCGGATGATCACGCGGACTCGTGCGAGGGCCATCGCGATCGCGTACATCCAGGCCGCCAGCGCCATGAGCAGCATGCCGAGCAGCATCAGGTGCGCCATCCGCGGTGCCGCGGTCAGGCTGACCGAAGCGCCCTGGTGGAGGGTGTTCCACCACTTCACCGAGTAGTAGATCACCGGGATGTCGAACACGCCGATGAGAACGAGCACCGCGCAGGCGCGATCGGACCGCCCGTCGTGTCCCAGCGCGGCGCGCAGGACGAAGTAGCCCACATACAGGAACAGCAGCAGCAACTCGGAAGTCAGGCGCGCGTCCCACACCCAGTACGTGCCCCAGGTCGGGCGTCCCCACAGCGCGCCGCTCCACAGCGCAATCACGGTGAACAACGCGCCGGTGGGCGCCAGCGCCTCGATCATCATGGCAGGCAGCCGTGCGCGCATCGCGAGGGTCGCGACGGCATACAGCGCCATCACGATGAACACGAACATCGACATCCACGCGGCAGGCACGTGCACGAAGATGATGCGGTACACGTCGCCCTGCTGGTAATCGGTGGGCGCAACGATGAGCCCGATGTACAGGCCGAGTGCCGCCAGCATTGCCGATGCCACGGCGAACCATGGGAACATCCTGCCCGCGAGCGGATAGAAGCTCACCGGAGACGCATAGCGATACCAATTGATGCGTCGGGCCATGCCGTCACTCCATTGCCACACGCAACGCGGCCGAAATCCCCGCCGGCAGCAGTGCCAGCGCCAGCGCGAGACAGGCCCCCAGCAGCGAAATGCCGGCCACCGGATTGCCGCCCATGACGGCCGTCTGCGCGGCACCGGCGCCGAATACCAGCACCGGCGCACACAGCGGCAATGCGATCAGCACCGACAGCGCACTCGCCGCGCGCGTGCCGAGCGTCAGCGCCGCACTCGCCGCCGCGAGCAGGGCCACGGTCGGTGTGCCGAGCGCGAGACCGGCGATCAACCAGCCTGTCGCGTGCCACGGCAGGTTCAGCTGCAGCGCGAGCCACGGCGTCACCAGCAGCAGCGGTACGGTGGCGACGATCCAGTCCGTGCCCACTTTCACCAGCGCCGTGACTGCGAGCGGGGCCGGCGCCAGCAACAACTGCTCGAGCCAGCCGCTCGCATGATCCGCCGCAAACACCCGCGGCGCGGACACGAGCACCGCGAACAACGCGGTCACCCACAACACGCCCGGCCCGACCGTCCGCAGGGTGCCCGGGTCGGGCTGCAACGCGAGTGGAAAGAGGCTCGCCGCGATCACGAAGAAGAGGAAACCGGTCAACGCCAGCACCGGTCGGCGCGCGAGATGCCGCACCTCGCGCAGTGCGACTGTGACCACCATTGCGCCGAGTCCCGACCTCAGTTCGGTTGCAGCAACAGCGTGGCCGTACTCGACGCCTTCGACAGCGGATGATGCGTTGCGCCGACGATCATCCCGCCGCTGCGAAGATGCGCCTCGATACGGTCCGAAAGCGCTGTCGTTGCCGCGCGATCCAGCGCTGCCAGGGGCTCGTCCAGAAGCCATAGCGGCTTGCGGGTACACCACAGGCGCGCCAGCGAAACCCTTCTCCTCTGGCCCTGCGAAAGCGTCCGCACCGCTCGCCCGCATGCTTCGCCGAGACCCACCTCTTCCAGCGCGCGACGCACATCCAGCCGCCCGGGTGCTTCGCCCCCGAGGCGCGAGAGCATTGTCAGGTTCTCTTCGGCCGAGAGTTCCGGGGCCACGGCGTTGTCGTGCCCCAGCCAGAGCAGCGACACCCGGAAGGCCTCCGCCGAGGCACGAATCTCCCGGCGGTTCCACTCGACGCGCCCCACGGGCGCGGGCGTCAGACCGGCGAGAGTCCGCAGCAGACTCGTCTTGCCGCTGCCGTTCGGGCCCTCGATCTGCAGCATCTGTCCCGGCCCGACGTGGAAATTCAGCCCCTCGCATAGCAGGGTGTCCCTCCGGATGCAGCTCAGGTCGATTGCGCTCAGCATGGGCCGGTCCCGATCGACGGCTGCGGTTCCGATTACGCAGATCCGACAACCACCGAAAATGCTGCGCGCGCGATCGGCGCGTACAAGAGCCACTGACTACGGAACGATGGGACTACAGGCGTCGAATCGATGAGACCACGGCACGGCAACCGGCTGGTTCCACGCGGGTCGCGCTCACGCCATCGACCGCTGCCACGGCTGCGGGCAGGCGGCGTCGCATTCCGCCGCCCCATCCTGTATCGCATTGGCGAGCAGGGCGATGCTGTCGGTGATCGCGTCTTCGTCGAGCGTCGCGTAACCGAGCAGGAGACTCCGTGCGTTGAGGTGATCGTCGCGGCGGACACGCACGTTGCACGACAGCAGGTCGTAGACGCCCACCCCGCGCCGGCGCGCTTCGCGCTGGATCGTCGACGCGTCGGGAAAATCCTCGGGGAGTCGCCACATCACGTGCATGCCTCCCTGGCTGCCGGACACGTCGAGATCGCCGAAGTGTTCCCGCAGCACTTCCAGCAGGCAGTCGCGGCGATCGCGGTAGATCGTCCGCGTGCGGCGAAGGTGGTGGGCGAACGCACCGGAGGTCACGAATTCCGCCAACAGCTTCTGCGGCAACCAGGGGGAACAGTTGTCGAGCAGTGCCTTCACGACGGTGGCGGCTTCCACGAGGCAATCCGGGAGCACCATGTAACCGATCCGCAGCCCGGCGCCGAGGCTCTTCGAGAACGTGCCGAGGTACACCACGCGGCCGGCCTCGTCCATGCTCTTCAGTGCGGGCAGCGGCGCGCTGTCATAGTAGAAGTCGCTGTCGTAATCATCTTCGAGCACGTACGCACCGGCTCGCTCGGCCCAGTCCACGAGCTGCGCGCGCCGTTCGACCGGCAAGGTCGCACCCGTCGGGAACTGATGGGAGGGCGTCACGTAGATGAACGCGATGTCCGCGGGCAGGCGCGAAGTGTCCACGCCTTCCCGGTCGACATTGACCGTCGCGAGCTGCGCACCGTAGCTCGTGAACACGTTGGCGGCACCCGAATAACATGGATACTCGACTGCGACCTCGGTCCCGTGGCCGATGAACAGACGGGCGAGCACGTTGAGGGCTTCCTGGATTCCGCTCGTGATCAGGATCTGGTCCGGGCGGGCCCGGATGCCGCGCGCGACCCCCACGTACTGGGCCACCGCGCGACGCAGTTCGAGGAGTCCCGCCGGGTCGCAGTAGGTGCTGACGCCCGGCCCGTGCTCCTGCAGGGTCTGATGCAGGATCCGCTCCCACGCTTTCGCTGGAAACAGCGTCGCATCGGGTCGTCCGACCCAATAGTCGTAACGGATCGAGGCGTCGGGTGACGGTGCGACGGTGTGGGATTCGCCGCGAAAGACGATGCGCCGATCCCGATATGTCGAACCATCACGTCCTGATGCGATGGAAGCCTCGGGGAGCCGCGGGCTGTCGAAGATCACATTGCGCGCGACGAACACGCCGATCGGGGAGCGCATCTCGACGAAACCTTCGGCAGCCAGCCGTTCGTAGGCGAGGACGACCGTGTTGCGCGATACGCCGAGATCGCTCGCGAGGATCCGGGTGGCCGGCATGCGTGCGCCGGGCTGCAGCCGACCATCGACGATCAGGTTGCGCACCTGCTCGAAGATCTGCGCCTGAAGGCTCGCGCGCGCGTTCGCATCGAGGCCGAGTGGCAGTTGCACGGTACTCTCCGATCACGCGTACCACCGCCCGGTTACCATAGTTCTGCGGCAACGTGCTGTCCAGCCCGCGCATTGCGGGCCGATTCACTGCCCTCCGCCGCTCTCGATGCCGGGGTGGTAGCGCTTGACCCGGTGCAGCATGTTGCGGTCGGTGTGGTTCAGCTCCTTGCCGCCCAGCGCCGCGAGCTTGAGTACGAGCGTCTGTTCGTAGCTGAACGTACCGTCGTCACCGAACGTGAAGGTGCCCTCGAAGCGCTCGAGTTCGGCGCGATCGGACAGGTACTTGTTCTGCAGGATGCCGTAGTTGGGATCGCCGGCGGTGGCCTTGAAATGCAGCACCTTGTCGCGCGCCCCGGCGTCGCCACCGGCGATGATCGCGATGCCGCGACCGAACACCACGACGCGCGTGACCTGGCCCAGCGCCTTGTCCCACAGCAGGTAGCCGACCTCGTCGTGAAACGGATCCATCGCCTCTTCGCCGTGACGCCACGCGGTATTGTCGTACTTCAGTCCTTCGAGCTGCTGCCTGCCGTTTTCCTGCATCGGGATCGGGTGGAAGCGGAAGCGTTCGAAATAGCCGGTCTCCCCGACTTCGTCGTCCTTGTTGTGGTACGAGAGGTCGACGCCGACGTTGCCCTCCCATTCACCGACCAGCGGTGTCAACGGGCCGAGCTTCTGCGGTCCAAGGATGTTCTTCGCCATGACAGTTTCTCCATGCATCGAGTGACAGATCTCGAGTTGCAGTACTGCAGTGACCGAATGACGGGTCGATCGTTCGATTTCGGATGGCGGATGCAGCTGCCGACGCAGCGCGAGGCAAGCGACGAGCGCGCGTGCGCAATTCGCCCGCGCGCCCGGTTCAGCGGGCCAGGGCTTCCATGACCCCGACGAGCAGCCGATCGGCGACATCGACGATCAGGCCCTTCGAGACGAGGCTCTCGCGCCAGGCCGGCGGGATCGCCGGCGAGCCGAAGTGTGCGCCCGCGAGCTGGCCGTAGGCGGCGGTCAGCACATCGGAGTCGCCGCCGCGGTTGGCGCAGGCGAGCGCGCCGTCACGCCAGCTCGCCGCCGTCTCGAAGGCATCGAGCGCGAGCGCCAGCACGTCGAGCGCGTTCGATCGGGCACGGCCCGGTGCGGCGAGCGCGCGGCGATAGCCGCCCGCGGCGATGCCCGCAACTTCGGGGCGCAACGTGCCGCGTTCGCCGAGTTGCCGCACGGCGCGCAGGATCGCCGGCTTGTCGCGGCCCTCGAGCGCGGCGTGCAGCGCCGTCGCGAGCACGCGGCACGCATCGAGCGCGATCGGCGCCTGGCAGGTCGTGCGCGCGAGTTCGGCCGCGGTCTCGATGGCCGTACCGGCGTCATTGAAATGAAACATCACGGCGGGCGCGATGCGCGACAGCACCTCGGGGTCGAGCTGCGCCGGGTCGTGCGAACCGGGGAAGCGCTGGCGACGCCAGCGCGCCGCGCCGAGCGCGCGCGTGACTGCGGCGGTGATGCCGACGCACTGCCCGGTCGCGGACAGGTGCCCCTCGCGCTGCCAGCGCGCAAAGCGCGCGACCTGGTCGACCGGATCGAACGCCCCGCGTTCGAGGAAGCTCTCCGCCACACACAACGCCATCGCGGTATCGTCGGTCCACGCGCCGCGCGGCAGGTCGAAGGGTCCGCCGCCCAAGAGATCGCCAATCGGGGCGAAGCTGCCCGGCTTGCGAAACTGCGTGGCCGCCGCGAGAGCGTCGCCCGTGGCGAGGCCGAGCAGCGCGCCGGTGAATCGCTCGCGCAGCGCGCGCGTGGCCGCCATCGCGTCGTCGTCGAGCGTCGGGTCGAGCGGTGCGGGCCAGCGGTAGACGTAGTCGCGCTGCTCGGCGGTCTCCGGGATCGACGGCCACGAGCGGGAGCGCGCGCTGCCTGCCCACAGCGCGTTCAGCGCATCGAGGGCCGCATCGCCACGCTGACCGTGATGCGCGAGGTGGCAGCCGACCACCATGCCGGTGCGGCCGATGCCGGCCCGGCAGTGCACGTAGAGCCGCCGCCCGGCGGCGAGCAGGTCGTCGATCACCGCGATGATCTCGGCCATGTGCTCGGGCTCGAGCGGCAGGCCGTGGTCGGGAATGGGCTTTCGGACATGCCGCGTGCCCGGCGCCAGCTCCGTATCGTAGGCCGGCATTTCGTCGGGGGGCGTCAGATCGAGGTAGGCATCGATGCCGAGCGCTGCGAGCGCCGCGAGCCGCGCGCGGGTCTCCTCGCGCGTCGCGCCGCCCGGGTACTCGCCCGCGAGCCAGCGCCCGTGCTCCACCCACCAGGCGTTCGCGAACGGCAGCTCGATCACTGCGGCCGGCGCGCGAGCGACGCGAAGTCGAAGAGCCGCGGGTCGGCGAGGTGCGCGGGCTCGACCTGGGTCAGCGCCGAGAAGATCGACGCGACGCGCCCCGGGTGCTCGCGCTCCCAGTCGGCCAGCATGCGCTTCACGGCGACCCGCTGCATGTTGTCCTGCGACCCGCAGAGATGGCACGGGATCAGCGGAAACGCGCGCGCACGCACATAGCGCTCGATCTCGCGTTCCGGCACATAGGCGAGCGGCCGGATCACGATGTTGCGCCCGTCCTCGGAGACGAGTTTCGGCGCCATGCCCTTCAGCCGCCCGCCGTGGAAGAGATTGAGGAACAGCGTCTCGACGATGTCGTCGCGGTGGTGGCCGAGCGCGATCTTCGTGAATCCCTGCTCCGCCGCAAACCGGTACAGCGCACCACGGCGCAGGCGCGAGCAGAGGCTGCACATCGTGCGGCCCTCCGGAATCACGCGCTTCACGACACTGTAGGTATCCTGGTCGATCTGGTGAAACGGCACGCCGAGTGCGCGGCAGTAGTCGGGCAGCACGTGCGCCGGGAAACCCGGCTGCTTCTGGTCGAGATTCACCGCCGCGAGTTCGAAAGGCACGGGCGCGCTGCGCTTCAGCGACAGCAGGAGATCGAGCAGCGTGTACGAATCCTTGCCGCCCGAGAGGCACACCATCACGCGATCGCCCGCCTCGATCATCCGGTAATCCTCGATCGCCTTGCCGACGAGGCCGCGCAGCTGCGCGGCGAGACGCTTCGAGGTACTGGACGTTGACGGCAGGGCTTCGGCCATGGCCGCTATGGTACCGGACACGGCAGAGCGATCGCCTACGCGGCCGCGCTGCGCGATTCCGGGTCCTCGAGGTACTTGCCTTCGAGGTAGCGCAACGACGCCGCTGCGGTGAGCGGCTTGCCGGTCGCGAGCTTGAGCAGCTCCTGCGTCGACACCCGGGCGCCGAGCCCGTGCACATGCTCGCGCAACCAGCCGAAGAGCCCGCCGAACTCGCCCCGTGCGATCTGCTCATCGAGGCCTGCGACGTCGCCGTGCAGCTTCTCGTACAGCTGCGCGGCGATCGTCGCGCCGAGCGCGTAGGACGGGAAGTAGCCGAATGACCCGACGGCCCAGTGGATGTCCTGCAGGCAGCCTTCGTGATGCGTGGCGGGGCGCACGCCGAAGCGCGCATGGGTGAAATCGGCCCAGGCGTCGGGCAGGTCGCGCACCGCGAGCGCACCGGCGAGCAGCTTCTTCTCGATTTCGTACCGCAGCTGGATGTGCAGCGGATACGTGAGTTCGTCGGCATCGACGCGGATCAGGCCGCGCCTCACGCGGGTCAGGTGCGCGTAGACGTTCTCCGGTGCCCATTCCGGGCCGCTCACGCCGAAGTGCTTCACGAGCAGCGGCGCGAGGTAGCGCACGAACGGCCGGCTGCGGCACACGATCATCTCGACGAGCAGCGACTGGCTCTCCTCGATCGCCATGCCGCGGTCGCGCCCGACCGGCTGGTCGCGCCACTCGCGCGGCAGGCCGAGGTCGTACATCGCATGACCCGTCTCGTGCAGCGCACCGAGCACGCCGGAAAAGAGGTCCTCGGCGTCGTAGCGCGTCGTGACGCGGATGTCGCCCGGCACGCCTTCGGTGAAGGGATGCTCGCTCTCGTCGACGCGGCCGCCCTCGAACGGAAAGCCGAACGTGCGCATCAGCTCGAGCACGAGCGCCCGCTGCTTCGCGACCGGGAACCTGCCGGCGATCGGCAGCGCCGGGTGCTTTTCCTGCAGCGCCATGGCCTCGCGAATGAGGTTCGGCAGGCGACGCGACAATGCCTTGAACATCGCGTCGATGTCGGTCATCGTCACGCCCGGACTGAACTCGTCGGTCAGCGCATCGTAGGGCGCGAGGTTCAGTGCCTGGCCGAGCAGCTGCGCCTTGTCGCGCACGAGATGCAGCACCTCCTCGAGGTGCGGCGCGAAGAGCGCGAAGTCGTTGTTGCGACGTGCCTCGATCCACTTCATCTCGGCCTTCGAGGTCGCGCGGGCAAGCCGCGAGACGAGCGACACGGGGGTCGCGATCGCGTGGTCGCGCTGGCGGCGCATTTCGCGCAGGTTCGCGAGCTGCCACTCGTCGAGCCCCTGCGCATTCGCCTGCGCCCGGTCGAGCAGCCGGCTGACCCGGGGCGAGGTGAGGAGCGTGTGGTGCTCGGTCTCGAGGGCGGCGAGCTGCTCGCCGCGGATGTCGGCGCTGCCCTTCGGCATCATCACTGCGGCGTCCCAGCGCAGCAGCGCGAGCGCCCCACGGAACGCGTGGAGACGCTTCCATTCCTGCTCGAGTTGCTTGTAGGGCGTCGGCGACACGGGGCACCTGGGAGACCGGGGAACGGCTCCATTGTACCCGGCCGGCGGCGGCCAGGCTCAGACCCGCCGAAAAGAACCGTTAAAAATCAATAAGTTAAAATCAATCGCCGCCGTTGACACCCTGCCGATCAGCCCCGGCATCCTGCACGGGACTGCCGTCGCGGACCTTCTGGGTGCCCTCGACGATGATGCGCTCGCCCGTGTCCAGCCCGCCCACGATCTCGACCCTGCCCGGCTCGCGCCGCCCGATCTGCACCTCGCGCTTGCTCGCCCTGCCCCCGCTGTCGACGTACACGAACTGCCGGCTCTGCTCGGGCACGAGCGCCTGCTCGGGAATCACGATCGCCTCGTACGGGTCGCGTGCGAGCGTCACGTTGACCAGCATGCCCGGGCGCAGCGCACCGGCCTGATTCGGCACGAGCGCCCGCACCGTCACCGAGCGCGTCGCCGGATCGATGCGCGAGTCGATTGTCAGCACGCGACCGGTCAGCGGCTCACCGGGCTGCGCCGCCGTGCGCGCGCTGAGTTCGAGGCCCGGGCGCAGGCTCGCGAGATCATTCTCCGGCACCGAAAAGTCCACCTTCATCACGCTCGTGTCGTCCAGGGTCGTGATCACGGTGCCGGGATTCACGAGACTGCCGACACTGACACGCCGCAAGCCGACACGGCCGCCGAACGGCGCGCGGATCACCGTATCGGCGAGGCGCGCCTCGGCCGCATCGGCACGCGCGCGGTTCGCCTTCATCGTCGCCTCGAGTTGCTCGAATTGCGATTGCGACACGACGTTCGTCGCAAGGAGGTCGCGCGCACGCAGGTACTGGCTCGTGCTCTCCGTGAGCGCCGCATTCGCCTCGGCGAGGTCCGCGCGCGCCTGCGCGGAATCGAGTTCGACGAGCACCGCGCCGCGCCGCACGAGTTCCCCGTCGCGGAAATGCACCGCGGCGACGAGATTCGCGGTCTTCGACGTCACCTCGATCGATTCGTTGGCGATCGCAGTGCCGAGGGCCCGCAGCTCGTGCGAGACCCGTTCGTTCTGCACGACGGTCGTGACGACTGACGCGGGTGCCTCGGTCCCGCGGGCGCTCGCGCGCTCGGGCCCTGCCGGTGCCTCGGCACGCCGCGTGGAGTGGAACGCCCAGCCCGCCGCGAGGACAGCCACGACGAGACTGGCGGCGGTGACGATGTGACGGGGCTCGGCCATCCGCACAGTATTGCATCGCTAGCGCGCGAATTTCAGGCGATCGGCGAGGCGACCCGCAGCAGGACGAACGCGCCACCCCAGATCGCGCCGAGCAGCAGCAAGTCCATCACGTCGCGCGTGCGCATCGGGGGATCCCGGCGACGATGTCAGCGTTGCAGCCCGCGGCGCAGGATGTCGGGCAGGTCCGCGGAGTCCCAGCCCGGCGTGGCGGGCCCGAGTCGCACGATCACCAGTCGATCATCCGGCAGGATCCAGATCACCCGGCCATCGCCCGACAGCCTGAGCCGATGGTCGGCGAAGCTCCAGGCCTCGAGACCGAACTGCGGATTCGGCACCGACCCCTGTGCCATGCCGGCCACCCAGCCGCGTGGCAGGACGGCGCGCCCCGCAACCTTGCCGTCGTTCGCGAGCAGCGCTCCGAGGCGCAACAGGTCGCCCGGCGTCGCGCGCAGGCCGTCGAATGCGACCGCGCGCCCTCCGCGCCGGTCGAGGCTGAACGTCGCGGCTCCCGCACCCATCGCGCGCCACAGCGAACGCGCGATGTACGTCTCGTAACGGGCGCCGCTCGCACGCTCGAGCACGATGGCGAGCAACTCCGCATCGACGGGCGACACGGCGAACGTCGTGCCGGCCTCGTGCACCGCCCTGAACGACAATGCCGCCCGTTCGGTCTCCGTGCCATAGAGCAGTCGCCCGCTCCTGCCGACGCGTGCGAGCCAGCGTTTCGTATCCGGCACCTCGAGGCCCGATACGTTCCACAGCAGCTCGCGCAGCGTGATCGCGCCGCGTGGCTCGTCGCGCCACTCGGGCAGCCAGCGCTCGACGGGCACATCGAGGCTGTCGACGAAGCCGTCGGCCAGCGCGCAACCGAACGCGACGCCGAGCAGCGAGCGGCTCGCGCCGAGCACCGGATACAGTGTGTCGCGCGCGAGACCCTGCCAGTAGCGCTCGAGCTGCAGCCTGTCCCCGTGCAGGACGAGCAGTGCCGCGGAGTCGTTGACCTGCGCCCACGCGAGCGCGTCGGCGAGCGCCGCCTTGTCGATCGTGCGCCCGTCGTCCGTCGCCGACGCAAAGAACGCGCTGCCGCCGCCGTCGATCGTCGCGACGGGCGTCGGCACGACCGCACGCCAATCGGCCCGGCCGACCGGCACCTGCCATACGCGATGGAGGAACGGCCAGTCGGCCGCGAGCAGCCCGATTCCGGCCGACAGCAACAATGCACCCGAGGCGACGAGGACCACGCACAGGCGTCGCAACATCCTGCCATGATAATTAAACTCGCCGTGTGTCGCTCCGCGTCGCGCTCCTGACATCCGAAATCGTGCCCTGGTCGAAGACGGGGGGGCTCGCCGACGTGACCGGTGCGCTCGCCAAGCACCTGGCGATCGCGGGCCACGACGTGCGCGTGTTCACGCCGCTCTACGCGGACATCGACCTCGCGGCGCACGGCATCGCGCCGCCGCGCGACGGCGTCGCGCGTGCCACCGTGCCGGGAAGCTCCGCGAGCGCGTACCTGATCGACAACCCGGCATGGTTCGCGCGCCCGGGCATCTACACCGAAGACGCGGACGAGCACCGGCGCTTCATCGCGCTCACGCGCGCCGCGTTCGCGATGTGCCGGAACCTCGGGTTCTCGCCGCAGATCCTCCATTGCAACGACTGGCACACGGCCTTCGGCCCGCTGCTGCTCGCGGCCGAGCATGCGTCGGATCCGCTCTTTGCCGGCACGCGCAGCGTGCTGACGATCCACAACATCGGCTACCAGGGCGTCTTTGCCGCGCGCGATGTCGCCGACGTCGGGCTCGCGGACCGCGGGCGATTGCACCAGGACGACCTGCGCGCGGGCATCGTCAACCCGCTGCGGCACGGAATCCTCTACGCACATGCGATCACGACGGTCAGCCCGACCTACGCGCGGGAGATCTGCACGCCCGAGTACGGCATGGGCCTCGATCCCGACCTGCGCGCGCGCGGCGGCGCGGTGAGCGGCATCCTGAACGGCGTCGACTACGACGAATGGGACCCGCGTCGCGATCGCCACCTGCCGATCCACTACGACGCGCGCACGCTCGCCGCGAAGGCGGAACTCAAGCGCACCTTCCTTGCGCGCGCGGGTTTGCCGTTTCGGCTCGGTGTGCCGCTCTTCGGCATCGTGAGCCGCCTCGTCGCGCAGAAGGGCTTCGAGCTGCTGTTCGACACGCTGCCGCCCCTCCTCGCGCAGAACCGCGCGCAGCTCGCGGTACTCGGCAGCGGCGATGCGCGATACGTGCAGTTCTTCGAGAAGCTGGCGCGCGACTGTCCCCAGGCCGTCAGCTTCCGCAGCGGCTACGACGAGGCGCACGCGCACTGGGTCGAAGGCGCGAGCGACTTTTTCCTGATGCCCTCGCGCTACGAACCCTGCGGCCTGAACCAGATGTACAGCCTGCGCTACGGTACGGTGCCGATCGTGCGGCGCACGGGCGGCCTCGCCGATTCGGTCGAGCACTTCGACCGCGCGACCGGCCGCGGCACCGGCATCGTCTTCAACGATTTCGACGCCCCCGCGATGTCGTGGGCCCTCACCCGGGCGCTGACGCTCTACGCCGATTCAGGTGCATGGAAGAAGATCGTCGCGAACGCCATGGCGCAGGATTTCTCGTGGACGCGGCAGGCGGCGGAGTATGTGGCGTTGTACGAGCGGCTGCTGGCGTAACCGACGCCGCGCGTCAGCGCCCGCGCCTGAGATCCGCGAGCTTCAGCGTTCCCTTCTCCTCGAACGGGATGCTGCGCAGGAACCCGGACGCCAGCGAGATCTCTCCACGCATGCGGTACTCGAGTGCGTCCGCGTTCCTGTCGCCCTGCCTGCCGGACAGGAGCTTCAGGACTGCGCCTGCCATGTTGGCCGTGAGCAGCATGTCGAATTCCGCTTCACCCAATGCCGGCACCGTGAAGGGCTCGCCCGCGACGCCTTGCGCGAACTCCTCGCCGTTCAGGTCCATGGATACCGTGATGCCCTTGACGGGCAGCGCACGGTCGTTCGGGTTCTGCACCCGCAGGTGCACCTTCAGGCGCTGCTGGAAGACATCGCTCTGCTGCAACCGGATATCGACGACCGAGAGCTCGGGCGTCTCGAAGCGGGTGGCCGCGCAGGAGGAGAGCAGCACCGCGGCAGCCGCGGCAGTCACGAGTCTCATGACACTCATCGTAGCAGAGCCCGACCGAACACCCGGTTCGCGCGCGCGCAACGCTCGGCGAGCGAGCGCGTCAGGGCGCCGGCCGGCAACTGCCAGCGCCAGTTGCCCTGCACGGTGCCAGGCACATTGATGCGCGCCTCGCTGCCAAGGCCGATCAGATCCGCGGCGGGAATCACGGCAAGGTCCGCGACCGACGCGAGCGCCGCGTGCACCAGCGCACCGGGCATGTCGCCCGCGCGTGTGCGCAGCACGAAATCCACGTACTCGCGTGCAGCGGCATCGAGGCTGCCGTACCAGCCGAGCGTCGTGTCGTTGTCGTGGGTCCCGGTGTAGACAACCGAGTCGCGCGTGTGCCGGTGCGGCAGGTACGGGTTGTCCGGCGAGCCGTCGAACGCGAACTGCAGCACCCGCATTCCGGGCAGCGCAAACTGCTGGCGCAGCGCGTCGACGTCGGGCGTGATGATGCCGAGGTCCTCGGCGACGAATGGCATCGGCCGCCCGGGCGCCTGCGCGCGTGCGTCATCGATCAGCCGCCGCAGCAGCGCGGCTCCACCCGCCGCCCGCCATTCCCCCTCGCGCGCCGTCGCTGCTCCCACCGGGACTCGCCAGTACGCGGCGAGGCCGCGGAAGTGATCGAGCCGCAGCAGGTCGAAGCGCTCGAGTGCACGCCGCACGCGCGCGCGCCACCACGCAAAGCCGTCGGCGGCCATGGTGTTCCAGTCGTACACGGGATTGCCCCACAGCTGGCCGTCCACCGCGAAGTAATCCGGCGGCACGCCGGCGAGTGCGACCGGCTGCCCGCTACCGTCGAGCTGGAACTGCCCGCGGTGGACCCAGGCCTCGACCGAATCGGGCGCGACATAGATCGGCAGGTCGCCGAAGAGCCACACACCGTGCGAGTTCGCGTACGCGCGCACCTCGGCCCAGCCGCGGTCGGCGAGATACTGCTCGAGCACGATGCGTTCGACGGCGGCCGAGTGGTGCTGGCGCGCGCGCGCGAGTGCGCCGGGGTCGCGGTCGCGCAGCGCTTCGGGCCATTCCTGCCAGGGCGCGCCGCCGTGCTCGGCCGACAGCGCCTCGAACAATGCATAGTCCGCGAGCCAGTGCTGTTCGCGCTCGTACCACGCGACGAGGGCCGGGCGCGACACGGTCGACCGGTCGATCGACGCGTCGGCGAGGGCCGGATGGGTCGCATGATCGGAACGCAGCCAGTAGGGCGAGCCGTCGGCGCCTGTCGGGCCGATCGGCAGGACCTGCCAGACGGGAAACCGCGCCTCGACGAGCCAGTCGATGAAGGCGCGCGCCGCGGTCGCGAAGCCGGCGACGCCGGGCGGGAGCGAGAAGACGGGCAGCAGTACGCCCGCGCGGCGCACACTCATCCGGCCGTGGCCCGCCGCATCACGCCACCCTGCTCCATGTCGCCGCCACCGTGCGAAATCGGCCGCTCGAGCACGGCTGGCGGGTCGAGCGCGAGTGCGCGATACAGCGCCTTCAACTGGCGGCGATACAACTCGTCGAACTGCGCAACCGCTTCCGCGGGGTTGTAGTCGCCGAACCACCAGAACCAGTCCGAGCTCTCGCACAGCGCGAGCTGGCGTCCCGCAGCGTCGGCCTGCGCAGCCGTCAGGCGCCCGCCCGCGAGCACCCGGTCGTAAGCGAGCTTCGCGTCGCACAGGAGGTCCCAGCCGGCATTCTTGTCGGCGTCACCGATCCATGTGGCGAGCGTCGCGTGCACCCAGCTGCCTGCGCGCAGCCGTGGCAGGGTGGCCGGTGCGAGACCGCGCGCGGCGAGCGCCGCCGGCGTGGTCAGCTCGAGCGCCGGGTGGCTCGCGAGCGCCGCGTACAGGCCCTCGAGGAAGTGGTAGCCGTTCTGCGGGTAGTGCTCCCAGGCATTCTCGCCGTCGAGCGCAATGAACACGGCGTGGCCGGTGTCGCCCGCATGTCGCTCCGCAATCTCCACGAGCGTGCGCACGAAATGCGCCACGGCATCGTCGCCGTGCCACGTGGAATACGTGAATCCGATCAGGTCCGAGAGGCCGTCGTCGCGGAACCAGCAGTCGAGCGCACTGCCCGGCAGGCGCCACGGCCGATCGGTGTCGGTCGACGCTGCGCCGAGGCTCGCGCGCAGCACGCCAGCGCTGCTCGCCGCCCACCTGAAACCATGATGCTCGATCAGCTCGAGTGCTTCGCGGCTCACGGCGCCCTCGGAGGGCCAGCAGCCTGCGGGCGACATGCCGAACGTCCGCGTGAACACGCGCACCGCTTCGGCCAGGTGCCAATCGGCGCGTTCGCGCCCACCCGGATACGTCGCGTGACGCGGCAGGTCGCTCGCCGGCAGCGATTCGCGTGCGCTCCTGAAGTCGCAGAGGAGCGGCAGGATCGGATGCGCGTACGGTGACACGGCGAGTTCGCAGCGCCCGGCTTCGGCGAGCGCGCGATAGCGAGGCACGAGGCCGCCCAGCACGTCGCGCATCACGGCGAGCAGCAGCCGTCCATCGGCGGGCGTGTAGCCGCGCTCCTTCGCCATGAGGGTGGCGACACGCGCATCACTCCGGCGCACGGTCTCGCCGGTCCATGCGAGGTGGTACCACACGGCGAGGTCCAGGATGAACGCATCACTCGCGTAGGCGATGCGTTCGGGCGTGGCGAGCGTCTGCGCGAGATCGACGAGTTCACGGAAAGCCGGCAGCGGTTCGATCATCTGCGCCCGCTGCGCACGCAGCAGGGCACGCACGAGCGCGAGGCGCCGTTCGGGTGTGGCGGGTGCCGCACCGGAGAGCGAGGCGAGCACCGGGTCGGGCAACGGCGCGCCCTCAGCGAGGTGGCGTGCGATGGCGGAGGCGATGTCGGCGATCTGCTCGAGCAGCACAGGCGTGAAGTTCACGACCGCGCGCGCCGCCGGGTTCGCCTCGAGATGCGCCACCATGTCGGGGTAATCCTTGAGCGCGTGCAGCGCGGTCCACGGCTGCACGTACTCTCCCGTCGTGGCGTCGCGATAGTGCGGCTGGTGCATGTGCCACATCAGCACGACCGGCAGCCGGGCCGACATCGTTCAGGTTCCGGCCGGCCGCAGCATCCCGGCCGTCGCGAGCACCACACCGCGCTCCGTGACGTGGAAGCGCGCGCGATCCGCCGCAGCGTCGACACCGATGCGGGTGCCGTCCGGCACGTCGGCGCCTTCGTCGATGATCGCCCCGCGGACCTCGCAGTCGCGCCCGATCGTCGCGCCCGGAAGGATCACGGACCGATGCACGCTGCTGCGCTCATTGACGCGCACGTTCGAGAACAGCAGCGACTCGGTGATGCGCGCGCCCGACACGATCGCGCCGCCCGCCACCATCGAATTGATCGCCGTGCCGACGCGCGCGCCATCGTCGAGCACGAACTTCGCGGGCGGCTGCTGCAGCTGGTACGTCCAGATCGGCCATTCGGCATCGTAGATGTTGAGCTCGGGCGCGACGTGCACGAGCTCGAGGTTCGCCTCGTAATACGCATCGATCGTGCCGACATCGCGCCAGTAGCTCTGTGCGCGCGTGGCGACGTCCTGAAACGGGTAGGCGAACACCTGCAGGTCCTCGATCGCGGGCGGAATGATGTTGCGGCCGAAGTCGTGCTTCGAGGCCGCGTTGGCCGCATCCGCACGCAGCAGCTGTTCGAGCAGCTGCGTGTTGAATACGTAGATGCCCATCGACGCGAGCGTACTGTCGGGGCGTCCCGGCACCGGGTCGGGATCGGCGGGCTTTTCCGTGAAGCGCGTGACCCGATGCCAATCGGTCGCGGTCAGCACGCCGAAGGCGCCCGCCGCGGTTGCGCGCGGGACTTCGACGACACCGACCGTGATATCCGCGCCCTTCTCGACGTGGTAGGCGATCATCGGGCCATAGTCCATCTTGTAGATGTGATCGCCGGCGAGCACCAGCACGTACTTCGGATGATGCTGCAGGATCGCCTCGAGGTTCTGGTAGACGCAGTCCGCCGTGCCGAGGTACCAGTGGTCGCCGAGCTGCTGCTGCGCCGGCACGACATCGACGAACTCGCCGAACTCGCCGCGCAGAAACCCCCAGCCGCGCTGCACGTGCTGGATCAGCGACTGCGCCTTGTACTGCGTCAGCACCATCACCTGGCGGATGCCCGAGTTCACGCAATTCGACAGCACGAAATCGATGATGCGGAATTTGCCGCCGAACGGTGTCGCCGGCTTGCAGCGATTGGCGGTGAGCGGGCCGAGCCGCTCCCCGCGGCCGCCCGCCATGATCACCGCGAGCGCTCCGCCCGTGAGGCGGCTCACGTAACGCCCGGAAGATGCGCGTGCGGCCTGCTTCGGCATATGGTAGATACACGTTATCACACGCGGCAAGCCGACAACCGACCCCCTGCTCGCCACGCTCTCGCGCGACCTCGAGCGCATCGCGGCGGGGCGCCACCACCACCCGCACGGCGTGCTCGGGCGGCACGATGCGGGCGGGGACAGCGCGATACTGCTC